>Ga0172371_10011352_pt1 | contig 11881 bp, 12 predicted proteins | sample Lak12m_FD_114543 | JGI IMG/M metagenome (GOLD analysis project Ga0172371, IMG submission 114543) | Freshwater microbial communities from Kabuno Bay, South-Kivu, Congo - kab_022012_12m | ecosystem: Environmental > Aquatic > Freshwater > Lake | place: Democratic Republic of the Congo: South-Kivu...
CTCTGCGTTCTCTGCGCTCTCTGAGGTGAGTCATCGTTTTTGGCCGCTATCATGGTGAACGAAGCCTTCCGCGAGCTTCAAGGCGCGTCACTGAATCTCCTCCTCGCCCCAGGCTCTGCGACTTCGGCCGATCCTCTTCCGCACCGCATCCCACGTCGAAGTGGTGAGGAACGATTCGGGCCATCGGGCCAGCATCCGGTGGAACATCTCCATAGGCACCGTGAAAGTAATTTCGTCGGGTCTGAGAAACTTCCGATCCGAAGGATCCCACCCACCGACGACCGCCTTGAGCTTCCCTTCGGACATGAACTTCAGCGGCCAGCTCACTATGGTCGAACACCCGGACCCGAAGGGAGACGCAACCGCCTCAAAATCATTGGTGACGAAGGTCGCCAGTTGATTGAGCCCGGCTATGCTCTCCGCCCGAGCAAAGAACGTGACGAGCTCCGGCTTCTCATCGGGAAGGAACCGGCTCACAGGCTTGAACACGGAATAACGGGCAGGAGCGGGCCGGGGGTCTATGGTGTGAAAAAAGTCGCGAACGACTTCCGGAGACTCCAGGTAGCGTTCGCCTTTGATCACATTGGGAATCCCAGTTGAAACAAGGTGAGCGATCGCCTCCAACTGTGGTTTCAAGAAGCCAAGATAGAATGCGCCCCCGAGACATCCGAAGCGTTCCCGGTCAAAATAGGCCGCTGTTCCCTTCTTCCTCGCACGCCACATCACGCCGAGAACGCAGGAGAAGCCTTCACCCAAGGCGTTCCAGTCCACCCGGCCGGCGGCTTCATCCTCCGCCGACGGCAAGAGGCCGGGCTTCGGAGAAATGCCCTCTTCCGGGGGAGCTGAGACGTAGTGCATTCCCATGGGCTCTTCGGTCAGCCCCAACACCTCAAAGAATGCTCTGAGATTCGTTGCGTCACGCAAGATAGACATGGCGCCCTCCTGTTCCTCCGTGTTTTACACCGGCGGAGCGGGGCAAGTCAAAGCGCGGCGCTGAACCGGTCGGCCCGGTGGAACCGAAGTGGGGCCTCGGAAACCGAAGGCGGATTGCCGGTTGTAGCGGTGCGGAGAGAGGGCACTCTGTGAACGTAAATTCCAAAAAAATCATAGCAATACAAACATATTATGTAACGGTTCACGGGGGTTGTTCATGAATGAGACGGTGAGCGCCTTACCCCAGGTCCCCATCCCCTAGCCCCTTCCCCAAGTTTGGGGAAGGGGAACCGGAAGCCCCCTCTCCAAACTTGGAGAGGGGGTTGGGGGTGAGGGCTCGAATTCACGCTGAACAGTTACCATATTATCAACATTTTGCGAATTCTCAACATCATATAATTACCACAACACTCTAATTTATGTGACAAATTCAGTCATATGTGCTATTATGGTAGAAGGCGTCGGAAATCCGCTGACGCCCGCCGATGGGCACGATCGAATCGAATGGTCAGGTCGTGCCCTGAAAAGCCAAAGTCAGAGCCGAAAATCAAGAGAGGTCCCCATGTGGTATGACATCGTGAGTCGATTCAATCTCGAAGCAATCATCAGCGGCGAGGCCGAGTCGCTGTGCGCTTTCGTAGAAAGAGCCGTCCGTTGGGGTGTGGACCTGTCAGAGGCAAATCTCATGCTCGCCGATCTGTCCGGCGCAAATCTCCGCAATGCCAAGCTCTCGAAGGCCTATCTCTTTGGGGCCAACCTCTCGAACGCCTCACTTCAAGGGGCAGACCTCAGCGATGCGAAGCTCAAGAGGGCGGATCTGGCGGGCGCGAACCTCGCCGGCGCGAACCTTGCCTCTGCGAACCTGAACAAGGCGATCCTTGTGGGAAGCAATTGCGCACGTGCCAATTTGGAACGGGCCGACCTCATTGGCGCGGACCTTACCAACGCGGTACTCAGAGAGGCCAGCCTCGTGGGGGCATTCATGATGGGGGCTGACCTGTCGGGCGCGGACCTGATCGGCGCGGCTCTCACCAGGGCGGAGACCGCGCTCAGCAAGGGTCTGCGGATCGATGCTCCCGAGGATGAGCAGGAATCCGAGGCGAGCTGCTACTGTTCGACATGATCAGATCTCGAAGCCGGCTTGACGGACCATTTTCACGTCTTCTTCCACAGGACGTCCGCCGGTTGTGAGGTACCCTCCAATGATCATGCCGTTCGCACCGGATCGCAGGGCCATGGCCTGGAAATCACCGAGATTGAGCTCCCGGCCCCCTGCGATCTTGATCGTCGCGGCCGGGAGGATCAGTCGGAAGAGCGCCAGAGTCTTCAGAATTTCCATAGGTTCCGGGGGAATCGAATCCTGCAAAGGCGTGCCGGGCCGCGGGTTGAGGATGTTGACCGGAACGCAGTCAACGCCCAGTTCCGCAAGGGTAAACGCAAGATCGAGCCTCTGGGAAGGAGTTTCCCCCAGGCCGAGGATGCCGCCGCTGCACGCGGAGAATCCGCTCGCCATGGCCTTTCTAACCGTGTCCACTCGCTGGTCGAACGCGTGGGTGGAGCAGATTCGCGGGTAATGGTCTCTGGATGTCTCAAGATTGTGGTTGTATCGCGTGACGCCCGCAGCCGCCAGGCTCCGGGCCCTTTCGTCGTCCAGGAACCCCAGCGAAGCGTCGAGCGCGATGTCAACTTCCCGTCGTACTCTCTCCAGTGACGTGATAAGTCGGTCGAAATCCTCCGGGGGGAGCGCTCCACCGCTGGTAACGGTACAGAAACGAGCTGCTCCAAAGGTTTTTGCGGAACGGGCCGCTGCCAGGATCTCGTCCCCCGACTTCAGGCCGTACGTATCACAATCCGTGCGGTGCCGCGCGGATTGGGCGCAGAAGGCGCAGTCCTCGGTACAGCGCCCTGAGCGGGCGTTGATCAAGGAGCACGCGTCAAACCGATTACCCTTGAACAGAATCCGTATGCGATCTGCGGCCGCGGTGAGCCGGGTGAGGTGCTCGTCGGGAAGGTCGAGGAGAAGCTCGGCTTCCGGGCGCTGAATTGCCCCTCCGTTGATGATTCTCTCTTCGATTTCGTCGATAAGTGCTGGGTAACGCGTGTTTTCTGAAGTCATGACAGCCTCCGGATTATTCCTCACTCTTATACCGTGAACCGCGCCCCGAAATCCAGAGGCGCACCACCGGCAAAAGCCGGAATGGCTGGGAGTCCGCCTCAAAGCCGGCGTCCGGATGGTAATCGTGCCATGATTTCGGCGCAAGGCTGACTTTTGAGACAGCCTGCCAGGATTGAAGGACCCGGTGACCGTGGGGCAAACGGATCGTTCGAGGTCTTCTCCCGACCGAACTCTCCCGCGCCTCTGTTCGTGATCAGGACGGCCTCTCAGGTTCCCGCAGCCGACAGAGATCACTGCCGGCCAATCGGCCCACCGTGGCCAACGCCTCTTCGATCCTGACAGACCAGAAGCCCGCGTTGAGGCGGATGAAGTTTCGGTATTTCCCCTTTGCGGAAAAAATCGGCCCCGGCGCGATCGTGATACCCGCGTTCAATGCGCACTCGTACAGCTTCAGGGCATCCACATGGTTCGGGAATTCGACCCACAAAACGAATCCCCCGGACGGTCGCGTCACTCGAGTGCCTTCAGGGAAGTGCTTTCCGACTGCCTGCGACATCAACATGGTCTGATTTCGGTACGCCCTCCGGATTTTGCGAAGATGGTGGTCGTACCCTCCGTTAGCCAGAAATTCTGCGATAGCCAGTTGGGTCGGTGTCGTCGTTGCAACGTTACTGAGGATCTTAAGCCGCTCCACCTGCCGTTGAAACCGCCCCGGCGCAACCCACCCCACTCGGTACCCCGGAGCAATGGTTTTGGAAAAGGATGAACAGAGCAGCACAAGCCCTTTGGTGTCAAAAGCCTTTGCCACGCACGGGCGGTCGTCATCGAAGCCGAGGTCGCCGTAGATGTCGTCCTCGATGAGTGGAATGTCATGAGCCCCCAAGAGCTCCACGAGGCCCTTCTTTCCCTCTTCGGGAATACAACTACCGAGCGGGTTACTGAAATTTGAAACCAGGAGGCATGCGCTCACGCGGTGGTGCTCGATCGCGTAGGCCAACGCGTCGAGGCTTATCCCATGGTCCGGATGCGATGGGATCTCGAGGGCGTGGAGGCCGAGCATCTCAATGATTTGAAGGAAACCGTAAAAGGTCGGTGATTCGACGGCTACCGTGTCCCCCGGACGACAGACCGCGCGCAGGCACAGATTGACCGCTTCCGTTCCCCCCTGAGTGGTGACGACGTCATCCGGGGTCAGCAGGCAGCCGGCGGTCAGCGCGCGTCTCGCTATTTGCATTCGGAGCCCCTTGTGTCCCGGAAGGAAATCGTAGAATACGCTTTGAGCCTTGTGTCGCCCAATTGCCGACTTCAGCGCGCGGGTGAGCTTGTCGACCGGAAGGAGATCCGGGTTCGGTATCGCGGCGCCCAGCGGCACGAAGTGCCGGTTGCGCGGATCGCCCATGAGCATGGTGCAAATACTGGCCACGCCGATAGGAGTGGGAACCACAGCCGGCGATGGAATCTCCGGTTCGGGTGTAACGGCCGCGTAGGGCGACCGAAGACGAACATAGTAGCCCGACTGCGGACGCGCCTCGACGATGCCCTGATCCTCCAGGAGGCCGTAGGCCGCCAGGACCGTGGACAAGCTTACCCCTATTTGCCGACTCAGTCCGCGGACTGAAGGAATACGTTCCCCCGGTCGAAAGGTGCCCTGCTCGACGAGGTGCGCGATCCGAGCGGCAACCTGTCGATAGAGGGTACCCGTGTCTTGTTGTCTCACTGGGGCCGAATTCATTGCTATGAGTTTCCGGTTCCTTTTTTCACGTGTTCGAGTACAGTTGCGTGGCTGTTCCGCCATAACAGGGTCACTATTATCACAACTGTTACGGTCACAGAAGTGCAATGTTGGATCTGTTTGTTCGAATCCGCGTCGCTATACTGGTGCTCAGGGCTGCCGACTCCGGTCGGCGGGGCGTCCGGAGCCGGACACATTGAATGTCTTTCGAACATCCTACCAGGAATCGTCGGCTCCGGCGGATGCCTCCATGAAGAATCGGGAGACGGGAAATGATGAAGATTTGGTCGTGGATTCTGGGCGCATCGGTGGCCTTGGCGTCGCCCGCCCCGGCAGAGGAACCGATCACCATCGGCGTGTATTTGCCGCTCACCGGCAAGTTCGGAGTTGCGGGTCGGTCAATCCGGGAGGGTGTGAGAATGGCGCACAAACTGTATCCACAGGCGTTGAATCGTCCCGTGGAGCTCAGAACCGCGGACACGAGATCGGAAAAGGAAGGGGCGGCGGAAGCGGTCTTCAGACTTATTGAAAGAGAAAGGGTGACCGTCATCATCGGCGAGATGGTGTCAGGAAACACCATTGCCGGTTCCTTTATTGCCGAGAGGCACGGAATTCCCATGGTGACTCCTTCCGCCACGAGCCCGCTCGTGAGTGAGGGGAAGAAATGCGTGTTTCGGACGTGCCCGACCGATTCCGAACAGGCTGCTCTCGCCGCGGATCTGGCTTTGCGCAACCTCGGGGCCCGGACTGCGGCGATTGTTTGTGATGTGTCTCAGGAGTACAGCGTTGGACTGGCGGCCTGCTTCAAGAGCGAGTTTAGCCGGCGGGGCGGTGCAATACATTGTGAAGCAAGGATCAGGACTGGAGATCGCGATTTTCTTGCACAGATCAATCAGATCAAGATGGCAAGACCTGACATCATCTATGCGCCGATCTACTCCACCGAGTGCGCTCTGTTCGCGAGACAAACCCGAGAGGTGGGGCTGAATTCCACCATAGTCGCCGGAGACGCGGTACACGTTCCCGATCTCATGGAATTGGGGGGGAGGTCTGTGGAAAACCTTCTTTTCACAGCCTACTTTCACGAAAGCCTGGTCCACACGGATAGGGGGAAGAGGCTGCGCGACCTGTTCAAGAAAGAGACCGGAAGACAACTCCAAGCCGCTCAGGCCATGGGGGCCGATGCCTATTTTCTGGTCCTCGATGCGATCGCAGAGGCCGGTTCGGCAGAGCCGGCAAAGATCCGGGAGGCTCTTGCTTCGTTGAGCTCTTACGATGGTGTCACAGGCTGTATGTCTCGTGGGCAAGACGGGAAGGGAACGAGGCCGCTCGTCGTAACGACGGTGAGAGACGGAAGATTTGTCGAGTGGGAAGGGGAGCTGAGGACCGTGCGTGCAGGGCGCCTTTCCCATTGATGATACTTGCAGGAGCGGGGCAACGGACCGCGTGAGGAGGAAACGCCGACCATGAGCATTCCAGTAGACAAGAACAGGAAGTGGATCGCAGATCTGCACGAAAGCATCGACCGGCTTGAGGAAGATGCGAAGGCAACGATCATGAAACCTGTGGGCAAGACGTGCGCGGCAGACCTGTTGAAACTGTGTGAAAGCCATCTGGGAAGGGAGGTGGTGACCGCAGAGGATTTGATTGCTGGTTGGAACCTCCTTCGGGAGCGCCGCGGACTGCAAGGCAGATGGGAAATTGATGGGGACGTCATAAGAGGGGTATTCGGTGAGTGTGGCTGTCCCCTCGTTCGGGCCGGAATGATCGATCTCCACCCTGTCCTGTGCTATTGTTCTCAAGGAATGATGGAGACAATCTTCGCCGCGGCGGCAGGACAAGGGGTGCCGGTCGATGTCAAACGCACGATCGGCCGTGGTGACAATGCATGTGAGTTCGTGATCACCCCTAAGCATCCCGTGCGAACTTCGATATCCTGAAAGGCATGAGAAGACGAATGAGACGCAAACATTGCGAAATAACGGATCCTCAAGAGATCGATCGAATTCTGAGCTCAACGACCATAGGTCGAATGGCTACCGTAGGCGCAGACGGCTACCCGTACATCACGCCTGTCAATTATGTGTGGCATCAAGGAAATATCTATTTTCATTCCGCACCGCAGGGTGAAAAGCTGGACAACCTGGCGCGGGATTCCCGCGTCTGTTTCGAGGTGGATATTCCTCTGGCTTATCTTGATTCACGCTTTGATCCCGATCGACGGATCTGCCATGTTCACCAATTGTATCATTCCGTTATCATTCGGGGAGAAGCACGAGTCGTTCCGGAAGGCCCTCAGAAGATTGCCGCGCTCAACGCTCTCGCGACCAAGCATGAGAGCGGCTCCGATCACGAACCCGTCGACGAAGAAATGCCGGGCTACAGGGCGTGTGCGGTGGTCGAAATCTCTCCGACCTTTATATCCGCCAAGAGCGAATTGCTTCAAGACCGATCTACCGAGGAACGATACGCACTCGCACAATACCTCAAGAACAGGAACCGGCTACGCGATCTGGAAACCGTCGCGGCAATGGGCTTCAATCCGGAAGATATGTGAACGGTTATCACCCCCGCCGAAAACGCGTGAGCGGAAGATTTATCCAAGCAACTCAGATGAAGCTCAATTTGCCGGCCTCCACCGGACGAGTCGTCTCGCGGCCGGGGTACCCCCGAAACCGACCTCGGGGTTGACAACGTCCCCATCGTGGAGAAATTACGGGTCTGAGGCGGATTTGTCGGCTGCTCTTTGGCTGGGAAGGAAGGGTTCTGCGGAGGAATCGTGTTGGCGGGGGAGGACAAAAAAAGCTCGAACCGGCGAATAGCACTCCGGAACCCTCGGACAGCCGATTTGGTCCATAGAGCACGCTCGGAATTCGATGACGTTTTGTTTGTATGTGAGGGAACAAATGTGCAGACAGGGTTGACTAAGGGTTCATGAGTGATTAAGTGAACTCCGCCTGGTTTTGTGGGCGAGGTTCGTGCCGAAATTTCACCTGACATAGCAGGCAAGGGAGTACGGAACGTCATTCGGAGGGAGTGAATGAACTATCCTGTAAGTGCGAATCCGCTGGATCATTTTCTTGCCCAGGTTCGGACTATCAAACCATTGAGCCCGGAGCGAGAACTCGATCTTGCCGTCAGATTCCACGAAACCGGTGACGTGGAGGCGGCACACGAACTGGTTGTTTCCCATCTGCCGTTCGTGGTGAAGATTGCTTTTCAGTACAGACATTACATGATTCCGGTGCTCGACCTGATTCAGGAAGGCGCCATCGGACTCATGAAAGCCGTGAAACGCTTCGATCCCTACAGGGGATATCGCCTGGTTTCGTTCGCAATTTGGTGGATCAAAGCGTACATGAAGAACTTCATTCTGAAGTCCTGGAATTTGGTAAAGCTCGGTACGACCCAGGCTCAGAGAAAACTGTTCTTCCGGATCGGAGACATTGGCGAACACCTCGATGCCGATGCACGCGCGGCTCGAATCGAGGAGCTTGCCGCAGAGCTCAAAGTCAAAACCGATGACGTCATCGAAGTCGAGGCACGAGTGAAGGCTCGCGAGTGGTCGCTCAATGAATGCTTCGGCGAAGACAAGGACCTCAGCGCTCTTGAACTGCTGGAAGACCCGCAGGCGAACCAGGAAAACCTGCTCATCGAGAAAGAAACGGAAGCAGAGCTGTCTCGGGCGACTCAAAGCGCCTTGTCCAAGCTCGACCCGCGCGAGCGATTTATCGTCACCAAGCGCTTCATGGACGAATCACCGTGGACGCTCCAAAAGCTCGGCGAGCATTTTGGCACGAGTCGGGAGCGTGTCAGACAACTTGAGAAACGCGCCCTGAACAAACTCAAACAAGAGTTCCTACCCTTCATGGAACAGGGGGCTCCGGCCGAGGCCTAACCGGCCCTCGGCTCGGGGTTCCTTCGGGAGATTGCTTCGCTTCGCTCGCAATGACAGCTTTCGGGAGCGTGTCATTGCGAGGAGCGCAGCGACGAAGCAATCTCTCTTGGACAAGAAATTCGGCACCGAACATTCTGAAAAGCTGCACTGAGGCTGTGACACGCGCCGCCTAGAGAGTGACCATCGGTCGCCCCGACGCTGGGGCTTTTCCCGGTTCCGCCTCTCTTCTTCCCTCTCTTTAATCCACAGGTTCCAGACCGTGGGCGATCATGTTGACATTCCGACGGTTCGGGTTTATCACGGTCATCACCATGAGATTGTTTGTACCCAGATTCATTGCTCGTTCGCGGCTCCGTTCCTTCGCGCCGGTGTTAACCGCGACCCTGCTGAGTCTCTTGATGGGGTTCCCATGTTCCGGAGCCGCAGCAGCGAAGGAGCTCCGGGTCGTTTCCGACCCGTCCGAAGCTCGGACGCCTGATGCCGGCGGAAGAGCCCGCAAAGAGCAATCGGACCGAACCTCCGGCGCGAGCCTTTCCCGTCAAGCGCCGAAAGCTGTGGACTCCCCGGCCGATTCCTCGCAGGAGGAAGAGGAAAGAACCGAGTTTCAGGACCAGCGGGAAACGGAAATCAAGCAGCTCGGTCCCGCAGCAGCGCAAGAAGAGCGCCGGATGAGAGAGGTCGTTCAACTCCTGGACCGGGAGGCTGCGTTCCAATGGCTCAGCGGTTTTATTTCTTCCCAACCTTTCAATTGCCCGGTGAAGGAGAGGAAGGAATGGACCCAAGCGATCATGTTCGCTGCGGAACGTAACGGCCTGCCGTTGTCGAAAGAAATTCTCGGGCTGGTGACGTGCATCATTTCCATTGAGTCCGGCTTCCATGCCGATCCCCCGGCGGTCGACGCTTCCCGGGGCGAAGACATCGCTGGTCTGATGGCACGGGCCGAAAAGGAGCTCTTCGAGAAAATGGGGACCGTCATGTCGGTTCCTCCCGTACCGAGGCTCTACCAGGCGTACAAGGAGAAGTATTCCCGAAGGCTCACGGCATGCCGGACGGAAGGGCAGGTGGAAATTGTCGCGCGCGAGATCGCTGCAGAGCTCAAGCGAGACGCTGACTGTTTGCCGAAGTTCATCAGTGCGGTTATCTCCAAGGAGATCGACAAGCTCACTCATATCGTGAGAACCAAGGGTTCCATGCAGCTCAACTACATCAGGGCTCGTCAGGTGATGAAGGAACGAGGGGAACAGTTCACCGACGAGGAGCTCTTCGACTATATGTACACCGTCAACGGCGGAGTGGACGTGGGAGTGGCGGCCCTCAAGCCCATGTTCCTGCAGTACGCGGCCCACTATGCCACTCCCGATAGCCTCTCCTGGCTCTTCTTCGTGGGGATGGACTATCATTACGGGCCATTTTCGAGCAGGAACATGATGGAGCAGATCCGGATCCGTGACCTGTCCGGGAAAAAAATAGCCATCGACGGTGATTTCCTCCACTACGACGACAAGGGCAGACCGCAGTTGAAGGATTCGGACACTCTCCAGGCCGTCAAGGCCATCTTGCCGTCCATGCCCCGATCCGCGGTCTTTCGAGCCTTCCTGCTGGAAAAGGATTGTCACTACATTTATACCGACCTCCACAGATCGCTTGCCGAAAGGCACCGTGAGCGTTTCGGCGAAACGCCCTTCGCCGTCGTCGGCGAGCTCTGGATGGGGGAGAACGCCAAGATCAAACACGGCCTCATGTGGAAGACGAAAGCCTATTTGAACAAGCTCGATCGTTACCTGAATTCGATCCCCTGGGATAGCAACACGGCGCGGTGATATAGTGCCGCTCATTGAATTTAGCTGCACTGGTCACGGGAAAGCCGGTGAAGCTTCGGTTAACCTGTGTCGGATCACCAACCGGCCAAATGCCTTGACATTTGCTAAACGGGATGTGATAATCAGGCCGTTTCGTATGTCCGTGCCTAACTCGGACGCGAGATGGTTCACCGGGACCTGGGCCATAGAGGGGAACTGCCCGACGCAGAGCGGCAAACCGCGACAAGGACGGGTGTTCACCGGAAAGGCCGTCCGTTCAAACCCGGTGGAGGGGTGAAAATGCGAACGACGCTGTCGCTGGTCATTTCCTTGGTTCTAATCGCCCTTCCGGTGATCGGCTCCGCTGGACCCTACCAGAGTGAGAAGTCCTGCTATTGGTCGACGGTGGTCCACGAAGAAAACTCCCTCACAGCCAGCCTGCTTTACCTGCCATATATTATACTCATGGGCCCCGTTCGATTCATTGACGCGGTCGTGTACCCCAAACCTACAACTCAGGCCACGATGCCTCCTGCTGCTCACCGAGTGTCTCACTGAGCACGTTCATCCGTGGATGGTGGGGGCGACGAGGGTGGGCCGCACTCCGCGGGAATCGGGACGCCGCTCCCCACTATAGTGCCGCTCATTGAAATTCGCGGCACTCCTCACCTACGGGAAAGCCAGTGAGCCTTTGTTGGTGCTGCGGGAAATCGCGGTGTGCTCATCATTCACAACATCCCGGAATCTCATGGTTTTGGCCGGCTGATAGTGGAGCGCGTTTCGCCTCAATGATGGTGAGGCATCCTTGACATGCTGCTTGAAGTACTCGGCGGTTTCCTATGTGGCTCCACTATAATAACCGGGCTTTGTCGCAAGGACACTGTCGGTTCATTCCACGGGAAGGCAGCGGAGTGCTCCGCCTATTTTAGCTACCATCGGCGGTATGGGTGGCTTTTCGTGCGGGAATTGTCGCCGGACCGGCAGGCAAAAAAAAAGCCGGGTCCGCATCAAAAAACCCGGCTGCTGTAGGAGGTAAAGGAGTGTTGAAGTTCTGTTCTTGATAGTTTGCTTCAACATTCACTCATAACTTACCACAACTAAGGATGAATTGTCAAACACTTTTTTTCGAGGACATCTCCGAGGCGCAGACCGCAGCTTCACCGCACCTGTACAGTCCGGGCGCGAAGAATCGCCGAAAGCTCATGTGACCTGGTGCGTCGCACGTACCAAAGATGCTCGTACAGGGGAAGGGGGAATTGTGGGCGCAGAGGGCGGCAGCTCTTATAGTAAGGGGCCTTGAAATTCGCGGGAAAGTTGATGCCATTTTGAGTAGGGGCGAATCTTGTATTCGCCCTTCTTCGGTCGAAGAGAAAACGGGGAAATCAGAGGAAATCGTGCGATCA
>Ga0172371_10011359_pt1 | contig 11877 bp, 7 predicted proteins | sample Lak12m_FD_114543 | JGI IMG/M metagenome (GOLD analysis project Ga0172371, IMG submission 114543) | Freshwater microbial communities from Kabuno Bay, South-Kivu, Congo - kab_022012_12m | ecosystem: Environmental > Aquatic > Freshwater > Lake | place: Democratic Republic of the Congo: South-Kivu...
GCTATCATTATTGCCGTGATGAGTACTCTCCTTCTTGTTGGGCTGCGCACCCCGCCCAACAACCTTGACAGTCTGCACACGCATTTGCTGCGAATCTACTACTGGCTGCAGCACGGCTCGCTGGCAGACTGGAATGCCACCGGAATTTATCAGCTGATCTACCCGATCAACGCCCACCTGCAGGGGTTGTGGCTCTTCCTGCTTGGAAGGAACGAGTGTTTGTTCTTCCTGGTCTCATGGTTCTCGCTGCTGGTCATCTGCTGCGTGGTATTCGACATCGCCCGTTCGCTAAATTTCTCAATAACTCAGGCATTATTCAGTGTAATGCTGCTTTTAACCTGCGCGGTGGTGCTGCTGCAGGTCTATTCCTTCCAGAACGACCTTTCCGTGGCAGCCATGGTGATGATCGCCGGGTGGGCACTCTGGAATTACGCTCACGACAAGCAACTGACTGACCTGGTGCTGGTGATGCTGGCGCTGGGGTTAAGCCTGAGCATCAAACAAACAGCCTTTTTTGCGCTGCCTTTCTTTTTCATCGTTGCGCTGATCCTGCTGATCAAAAAGCAAGTGGGGAAGAAACACCTGGCATGGTTACCGTTGGTGGTTGTGTTCTTCATAGTCTTTTCGGCCTACCAATATACCCAGAATATCATCACCTTCCAATCTTTTTTCGGAATAAAGGATGTGCTGCCAGATCAGTACCAAAAATCGGGAACGCTGATGGGTAAAGTCAGCATGAACACCACCCGATTCCTGGTGGATTTTGTGAATTTTGACGGCATCGGAAAAATACTTGAAGACAAATTGCTTAAGATTAAAGATAGCGTTTTTAGCAGCCTTTTCTCCAGCAGCAACTTTGACCCGCAATCCGAGCGCTACCTGGCAACTGGCTATGATATTGGCGAAAAATTCTCTTATGGCAAAAATCGTGATCTTAGCGAAGACACCTCCTGGTTCGGTCCGCTGTTCTTTCTCCTGACCCCCATCAGCCTGGTAATCATTTTCCTGCAAAAAGACCCCCAACGCAAGCGCTATGCCGGGCTGGCTTTGCTTTACTTTGCCCTGTACCTGGCCCTGATCGTCATTCAACGCCCGGGATGGGACCCTTACCAGGGGCGCTATTTCATCCTTGGAGTGGCACCCTTCTTCCCGCTGCTGGGGGCTTGCCTTCCGAATAGGCGATACTTACGCCAGGTTGTGCTCACCCTCATCACCCTGGCGGGTATCTATATCGCGTTCAACGTGGTCTGCCTGAACAATTCAAAACCGCTCATCACCGCCAGCACAATTACAAAATGGCAAAATCACCTTGGCGATGAACCTGACCAATCGTTAATCAAAGGGATTGAAAAAAAGGGGTTGCGAATTATCTCATATTTTCTATTTAAGAATTCAATTCAACGTTTATCGTTATTTGAATCCCCTTATTTCGAGCAACTCTATTACTCAGAAACCTCAACACTGCCTGATATGATGATGGTAAATGAAATCGTTCCGCTGGGAGAACCCCTCTACCTGATAATGTCACGCGATCCACTGGAATACGGGTTATTCGGGATTAATCGAACGAGGAATCTATACCCGGTTCAAAATTCCAATGGGATCCCCCTGAACGGCTTTGTCTTAGTGCAAAAAGGGCGCGATGTGAACCCAAGTAATTTCAACCTGGTGCAAACTAATAATCATTACTCACTCTATCAGAGGGTGAGGTAGGTTTACTTTGCAAGCTGAGGACAATCAACTCATTGCCAGATAGTTTTCTTAGATCACCCAATGTAATCGAATTAATAGTACAAAGAATGATGTATCAGACTCGTTATAAACTAACAGCCATTGGTGTGTGGTTTCTTAACTTTAACCTTTGAGAGAACCGGCCATCATGCCACGCAAGAAGTAACGGCCGAGGAATATGTATACAAGCAGGGTGGGCAGCGCTGCCAGTAGTGAACCCGCCATTTGCAGATTCCAGGGAATGATCTGCCCGCCCGAAATATTGTTGAGCGCCACAGTTACTGTCCAGTTTTTGGGGCTGGTGAGTACCACCGAAAACAGGAAATCATTCCACGCTTGGGTAAATTGCCAGATCAAAACAACCACAAAACTGGGGATGGAGATAGGCAGCAAGATATCTTTGTAAATTCCCATCATACCAGCGCCGTCGATCTTGGCAGCTTCCAACAGTTCATTGGGGATACTGGCGTAATAATTACGGAAGGTAAGCGTGGTGATAGGAATACCATAAATAATGTGTATCAGTACCAACCCCGGCAGCCCGCCATATAATCCAATGGTGTGCATGAATTGCACTAGAGGGATCAAAACCGACTGATAGGGAATGAACATACCAAAGAGAATGAGTGGGAAAATGACATCCGCACCTTTGAATTTCCACTTTGCCAGCACGTAGCCATTGAGCGAACCCAGCATGGAAGAAATGATCGCGGCAGGAATCACCACGTTCAGGCTATTCCAAAGATATGGGGCGAGTTTTTGGTACGCGCCGACGAAATTGTCGAAATTAATGGTTTTAGGAAGTTGCCACATTTCCTTGATGCTGATCTCGTCTCCACCCTTGAACCCGGTCACCAGCATAATATACATGGGAATCAGATAAAAGATTGCCAGCAAGACCAACGGTATATAACTCCAGTAACGGCTTCGGCTGCGGTTCATGATTGCCCCTCCTTCCGTAATGAGAAGAAGAGATAAGGAATGATCAAAACCGCCGTGCTAATGAGAAGCAGAATACTGATCGCCGCACCGCTGCCATACAGGTGTGCGTCAAACGTGGTGTTCCACATGTTGATAGACGGCATATCCAGCGGTAACTGTTTGCCAGCTACTGCAATGACAAGGTCAAATGTTTTTAGTGACATATGCCCGAGGATGATCATGGCTGAAAGCGTGACTGGACGCAGCAGGGGCATGATGATAAAGCGGAAAATTTCAAACTCCGAAGCGCCATCCACGCGAGCGGCTTCCCGTAATTCATCCGGGATGGCTCGCAAGCCAGCCAGGTACATCGCCATGGTGTAGCCTGAGAGCTGCCAAATGGCAGGAATTGCAATAAACGCCATCCCCCAAACGGGGGTTGCCGTGTATGAGCTGTTTAAGAAATCCAGATGCAGGGTGTGAAACAACAAATTTAACCCGCTCATGCGTGACCCTTGAGCAGGATTCATTAACCAGCGCCACACCACACCGGTGACGATGTAAGAGATTGCCATTGGAAAAATGAAAAGGCTGCGGAAAAAACCCTCCCCTTTAAGACCCTGGTCAAGAAGAAGCGCTGTGATCAATCCAAGGACGAGGGTGCCAACAACAAATATACTGGTGAACATGAGGGTGTTGCGGATGTCAATTTGAAAACGCAGGTTATTGACGAAAAGATCCACATAGTTTTTGAATTTGACAAAGGTGTAATCGGGGATCATTCCCTTCCATGCGCTAAAAGAGACCCTTGTCGTCCAGCCGATAAAACCGTAAACGAACACGGCGACCGCGGCAATGGAGGGAAAAACCATTAGAAAAGCCAGCCACTTCTCTTTTTTGTTTCGCATGCAACAACCTCAATACGCTATGAATAACAAAAATTATAGCAATAAAAATGATTTGTTCGAGGAACGGTCATCGGGGAGAAGCTCTCCCCGATGACCACTAACTGGTGATTCTGAAGAGATTATTTGCAGGGGCCAGAGGCCTTGCAGCTTGCAACTAAAGAAGCTTGGAATTTCGCGGCATCTTTATCAAGAAGATATGCACCAAAATCTGTAGAGATCTGGGTCTTCCAGGTATCATTGGCGACAACACCATGGACGAGTGAACCAACCACGACATCTTTGGCCCAGTCAGCCATGGCAGACTGCAGATAAACACCGTAGAGAGATTTGTCAGAGTCTTTGCGGGCTGCAATTGAACCCTTGACGGGGTTGAATGCATCCTGGCCTTCTTTGGAACCGCAGAGGGTGAGCCATTTGATGGCGGCATCGCGATTCTTAGCGCCAATAGGCAGGTTGAAACTGTCAGACAGGAAGTCATACAAGCCCTGGGTTCCAGGAACTGGCATCCAGGCGTAATCTGTCTCGGGGGTAAGGCCAAGGTTTCCACCAGCTACATCACCACTGAAGTAACCATCTGCCCAGTCGCCCATCACGTTGAAGGCAGCATCGCCATCAGCAACGAGTTTGGAGGCATCCTGCCAGCTCAAGGTTGCATAGTCTGTGTTGACATACCCTAAAAGGATAGTCATATTTTCGATAGACTTGAGGACCAACGGGTCGTTCCAGTCCGCTTTGCCAGCCCACAGATTGTTGTAAAGGTCTGGTCCAGCAGTAGCGAGAAGAACGGTTTCCCAAAGTTGGAGTTCTGTCCAGGACTCCCCTAAAGCAAGAGGCGCGGTCATCCCGGCGGCTTTCAGAGCATCCATAGCGGCAATCCAGCTTGCGAAATCAGTTGGGGCGGCTACATTGTACTGTGCCAAAACCTTGGGGTTGTACCACAACACATTGGCGCGGTGAATGTTCACGGGCACGGAGTAGGGATGTCCATCCTGGGAGATCAAGGGGATGAGGGTTGCGGGGAAGACATCATACCAACCATTGGCTTTGTAGAGGTCATCCAATGGTTCCAACTGTCCGGCAGCGACATAAGTGCCGATCATTTCCTGACCAGCATGTCCCTGGAAGGAATCCGGGGGATCATTGGCTGCAAGTCGGGTGGCTAAAACGGCTTTCGCGTTGGAGCCAGCGCCGCCAGCAACTGCTGCATTGACAAATTCAATGTCAGGATATGTGGCGTTCCAAATCTTGATCATAGCTTCCAAGCCGGCTGCTTCACCACCGCCTGTCCACCATGAGAAGACTTCGAGTTGCTGCTTGACAGGAGCTTCAGTCGCGGCGGGAGCTTCGGTTTTAACAGGTGCCTGGGTTTCGACAGGCGCAGCCGTGGGTTTCGCGCATGCGCTTAAAACCATCGCTGCCACAACAAGTACTGCAATTACTACGTACAGTTGTTTTCTGGGCATTTCTCTCTCCTTTTAGAATATGGGGCATTAAAACATCGTTTGGCGAGGATCACCAAACTCGACTAATTAAATTATAATGATTCAGCATATGGATTCAATCAACAATCGGACATTAAACGGACATGCAGGGGACAAATTGAAATTATCTGCCCGGCGGAATAAATAAATGGTGACCCGGCTTCTTTTTAATGAAGTGATCAGGGATGTGCTTGGCAGCCTGTACGATGTGGCTGCTCTTGAGACACATCCCGCATTGTTTTCAGTGGTCAGGCCCCCGGCTGGATATTCTGGCAGCAAAGGTGAATATGTTGCCCGGTTGATGATTAACGCCATCGAGCAGCTCCGTCCGACGCGCAAAGACCTACCTCCCTCTGCGCCGGAATGGCGTCCTTACCTGATACTAAAGAAACGATACATGGATGGGATTGCCATCCAGGATCTCGCAGAACAAATGGCAGTAAGCCCGCGCCAGCTGCGCCGCGACCATCATAAAGCACTGGAAGCGCTCACCGGAATTCTCTGGTCGGAACTTTATCATGATGAACCGATCGATAGCTCCTTTGAGCCTGTTCCTGTCATTGAGGTCCATAATGAAATGCTTGACCTTTCGGAAACCATTCATGGCGTATTTTCTCTTGTCAGGAACCAGTTTGAATTAAGGTCGATCAATGTTATTTTTTCAATCCCTTCTGATTTAAACCCGGTAATCACGGATCGAGTAATTCTGCGCCAGGTGCTGATCAGCCTCTTCAGAGATATTCTGCAAAACGCATTCTGCGACTCCCTGACGATCTCATGCGATTTGCCTGAAAGCCGCGTAGGAGTTACTTTCGCGGCGCGTACTTGTTCGAGACCCGAGGATTCTGCCTTTGAAGGCAACGTTGATGAGTTCACAGCGGTTAAATACTGGTGTGAACGCATCCATGCACAGGTCGTAGAGTCGCTCGACCACTCTGGAAAATATACGGTTTTTAAACGAACCTTATGGCTTCCCCGCCCCTCTCAGAAGATCATGCTTGTTATCGATGATCAAGCGGCCGTGGTGAATCTGTTCGAGCGCTACCTTTCGCAAACGGAACTACTCGTGATCGGCGTCAATGATCCGGAGAGGGCAATCAGCCTGGCACGGCATTTCCAACCAGCCCTGATCACGCTGGATGTGATGATGCCTCAGATGGACGGATGGGAATTGCTGCAATTGATCAAGTTGGATGAAAAACTAAAAAAAATACCGGTGATCGTATGTTCTGCCTGGGATGATCCCGATCTTTCCAAATCACTGGGGGCGTCTGCTTACTTGAAAAAACCTGTAACACAAAAAATGCTTCTGGACGCGGTTAAGGATCTAGCTTCTCTGCCAGAGTAGAGCGTTTTTTAATTTACATCTTGGGATCATCCTCATTGTGCTCGGCCAAAGCATTTTTATTTTCATTATTACCAAACACTGGCAATACTTGTTGAAGCGTGTTTTTTACGAGCTCTGCTAATTCTATTTGCGTAAATTGGTGATTGACAACCACATTAAAAGTTCCCTGCTGCTGCAGACGAAAAGTGGTGGGGGGGTCACTGGCTGAAATGATGACCACGGGGACTTTGCGCAGTTCTTCATCCTGCTGCATCCAATTGAGGAGGGTTAACCCGTTCATATCCGTCAGGTCCAGGTCGAGGAAGACCGCACCGACGGGAATTGCATGCAAGATACGCAAGGCTTCCTGCCCGTCATAAGCTGCCTGGTATTCCATGTCCTCAGGCAACCTGTGAGTGTCATTCTCATTCGCCTTGAGAGTCTGCGTCACAAACCTCGCCATGCTTGGGTCATCATCAACAATAAGTATGGAATGGTTCTGCAGGTTAAGTTTGACAACGGTTTCGAGCAGCACAGCGCGTGGGACCGGCTTCACCAGGTAATCGCGTACGCCATCTGGTAGCGCGGTGTGCGGGTCTTTGCGATTCAATGGGAGCGGTATCGTAATAATTGGTAAGTCAAACGGGGGTTTCTGGGCAAAATCGACCACCGCTGAATTTTTTGTAAGCTCTTCATCAACGATCACTGCACGAGGAAATGTATGCTCAACAACCTGGTATAACTGGCGGGGGTCTGTTAGGATGGTTACCTTAAATCCCTCGATGATCCTGGCGAACTCGCGCGCGCTAAAAATGTCTTTTGCTAACATCAGGAGCAGTGGGTTTTTTTCGGTTGCGCCGGTTATAGCATGTTCGACCTTAGAATCCGATCCATTCCCAGTAATGACCTCAACCTCATCAATTTGCTGATTAAAGGGGATGGTGAAATAAAACGTTGATCCTTTGCCGGTCTCACTTTCGACTCCCATTTCACCATCATGCAATTGGATAAACCGCCTGCCAATCGACAATCCCAACCCGCTGCCCTCGCCGGACCGAAGATTGCTCTCCCCGACCTGGCGGAATTCTTTGAATACCTTGCCCAAATCTTCTTTTGAAATTCCGATACCGGTATCCTTCACATCCACCCTCAGCAAATCAGGTGTTACCCGATAAGCATGGATAGTAATTCCGCCTTTTTTGGTGAATCGCAAAGCATTTGTCACCAGGTTGAGCAGCACCTGACGGATTCGTGTGCGATCCACGAACACCGCCGGTAGGTCAGCCTCTACCTGGATCTCAATTTTCAGCAATTTGCTGTTGATAGCCGGCTGCACCATTTCACGCACTTCTTCTACGATGGATGCAAAATCGGTTTTTTCTTTGAACAGGGTAAACTGGTTCGCGTCCATCTTCCCCATGTCAAGGATATCGTTGATCAGGTTCATCAGGTGAGTGCTGCTTTTATAGATTTCCTGGATATCCTCGTAAAGACCTGCCGGCCAGGCTTTAAGGTCATCATAGGTTGCTGGTGAATTCACCATCAGGTCGCTAAAACCAATGATGAAGTTAAGCGGGCTGCGTAACTCATGGCTCACGGCCAGGGCAAACCTATCCCGCTCTTCGCGGGCTTTATCAGCTTCATTACGAGCGTAAGCCAGCATCAGGTTGGTGCGGTCGAGCTGGTAGTTCGCGTTGTTGACGTCTTTGAGTAATACACTGATCTCGGCGCGATGCTTGCGGGCTTCCTCCAGGCGGCGAACCGCCTCGTTGTAATGCAGTGAAGCAGCCTCAATGGATGTGATCAGGTTATATGAGATGCCCCATCCCAATGCAGTGGACGCAAGGGTTGCCAACATAACAACAATGAAATAATTAGCAGGGAGAGGAAACAGGAACCCAAGAGAATTCCATGTGCCAGCCAGGATCAAAAGAAAAGCTTCCAAAACAAGCGCGGATTTTATTCCGAGCATCACTTCTGCCATAATTGGCAGAAAAATCAACAACAGGGTGATTTCAGGTCTTTGGTACCAGGTATAAGCAGAAATTATGAGCACTGCCAAACCTATCGACCAAAGCAGCTGTGCCAATAAATAAAGACTTCGCAACAATCTTACTGCAATTACTGTGAGGATGATCATCCCGAGGGTGATGAAATACATGCTGGGACTGAAAACCTGTGGCCACACCAGGGTTGCCACCAGGTGCCATGTAATTTCCACTGCCAGGGTTGTCAGCATCACCTTTTGCGAAACAGATTGCAATAATTCGTGGTCGCCAGTCTCCCAGCGCAAAAATTTAAGGAATTCTTGAAGAATTTTTCGCAATCTCATGGGATTATGGTATCACAAGACCTAAGTTGGCAGTAATGATTGTGGGGGGAAATCTATACGAATTAAATGGGCTTATTCCCCCGCTTCAATCCAGTTGCGCAGGGTATTGGCAAACAAGCGCGGCGAGGTGAGCGCCCAGTTGTGCTCGCGCGCCATGGTGCTGTTCTCCCCAAGCGTCAGTGCCAGCAAACGGGAGTGCGGTAGGTTGCGTGCCAACAGCCGGGCGGATTCGCGCATGGCTTTATACTCGTGCCGCCCGTAAACGATGAGCACCGGTCGGGCAAACTGCTCCACCCCCTGAGGCAGGCGGAAGGTTTGGTTGGCATGCATCAGGTTAACGAACGCCTCTTGCGTCATGCCGAGGAAGTTCTCCTTGAATTGAGGGAAGAACTCCGATGGAATGCCTGCGGAGTATTTCATGTTCAGGCGAATCCACCAGTCCTTCTGGAAGGAAGGGCTCATACTCCAGCGGTAGAGGGATGCCAGCAGTTTGGGGTTGGCATACGCCTTCCCGCCCGGGATCGGCAGCAGCAGTGCCGAGGAGATCATCGCGCGGGAAATGCATTCCGGAGCCGCAGCCAGCATTTGCACCGCCACCTGCGCGCCCTCCGAAAGACCCACTACCACGGCAGTGCCACCATGCGCGCGCTGGCGCACCAGCTCGGCGCTTTTCTCCGCTGCCAGTGACATGCTGAAGGGTCCAGCGGCGATGCTATCACCCTGCCCGGGAAGATCCGGCAAGATGCAGTGATATTCAGGCAGCAGGTTCACCACGGGCTGCCACATCCAACCGCCAACACCACCGCCGTGTAAAAAGAGAATGGAGATGTTCTTCTCGGGATGGAATTCCTTATACGCCAGCATTGGTCCGCTCATGGTCATCTCCCTCACTTACCGGTTTATTTGCTAGCAGAAAGATACGCCAGTATTTCATTTAATATCTTATCACTCAACTGGGTTTCCCCTGCCGGGGTGAGGTGAATAGCGCTGTTGGTGAACTCGTCCTGGGGTACCAGATCCCAGTAATCAAAATAAGTCCAGCCTCGCGTGGTGCTTTCTTTCGAAAGCAAGTCGCGGTACTGGTCATACGCCCAACGCGGGTAGTAGAAATTGTAACGGATATTGCTGTTGAGCCCTTTGCTGATGAGGATCGGCTCATTGATTACCCAAACCGGGGTTTCACCGGCGATCTTGATGCCGGAATCTACCAGATCCAGTCGGACATCCTCAGGCCGGAGCGTAGGCGGGGCAAACCCGGGATCGCTTTCATCCGCTTTAAGGTCGCGGGCGGCGGGGGTGTAATCCGCCGGGTAGATCTGGTCAATGCCCGTGGCACTCCACATCACCCCGTATGCCTGCAGGCGAATGAGGTCTGCCAGTTCGCGCCGCTGCCCGATGAGAGTGCGCTGCCAGAAGCTTTCCTTGCCATCCGGCAGAGTAAGCGGTACATCGTACCGGGTGACCAGTTGTCGAACACGGTCGAAGTTGTTGGCGACGATCGGTGAAAGCAGCTGCTCCGATTCCCGGAATGATTCCAGCGTCACCAGCCACAGGATGAGATCGGGCTGGTAAGGCTTAAGCGCATCAAGGATCATTAGATCCTTGGTGAGTGACAGGGTGGGATAACCCAGGTTGTAAACACGGACAGCACGCCCATCTGCGGCGGTGAGTCCTTTGGCATCCAACATCCCGGCGAGGGTTTCAGAGGGTCGCAGCAGCGTGCCCCACACCGAGGAATCCCCGATGACAATGATGCGGAATTCATCCGCATGCTTGGGACCAGTGTTGAGTTTGTGCGATGCCAGCATGGCGTCCAGGTTGTACAGGCTCAGGTTGTAAGACTCCGCAGGATTCTCACCGAACGGCAGGCGCTCACGGCCTTTGAATAGAACATTATAGAGGGAGAGCTTGCCCAGTCCCTGCGGGGACCAGGCTGCCCACACCAGGTTGAAGACGATGAACAACCCGAGGGCTTTGAGGAGAACATTTCGCAGGAATTTGGCGTTCACTGTTAGCCTCCTGCCCCAAACAGCTTTGAGAACACGCCGAGCGATACCCCTAACGACGGCAGAGCGAACCACACCCACCCAAGCGCTACGTAATGGAAGGTCAGCAGGGTGGAAAAGCCCCGCGAGACCAGCTTGAGCCGTGGATGTTCCTCCAACCAGGCAGTGAGGGGTTTCGCCAGCGTACTATATCGATTCTGTAAAAAGAGACCGATGCCGTGCCACAGCCCCCAGGCAATAAAGTTGAGGGTAATGCCATGCCACAACCCGATGAGGGTGAAGGTGGCCACCTGAGTGATCAGCAGCACCCACACCATTGGCAGCGGCTTTTTGGCAGAGCGCAGCGAGCGTGTGAGCGGGTTGAAGAAGTAAGCGCGGAACCACTGCGTGAGCGACATGTGCCAGTTGTTCCAAAAGAGCGTCAGGTTCAGCTGGCGGTAAGGTTTGTTAAAGTTTTCCGGCAGGCGCACGCCCATCATCCCCGCCAGGCCGATGGCAATATCGGTGTAACCGCTGAAGTCAAAGAAGATCTGGAAGGCATAAGCATAAAGCAGCACCCATGCCCAACCAGTGGTCTGAACCTGGGCGGCGTTCGCGGCGTTGAGCGCAAACATCGCCAGCAGGTCCGCCAGGAGGAATTTCTTTACTACCCCAAGGAGGAGGCGTTTGGATGCCATCCCCAGCTTGTCGGCATCATGGGAGGGTATAGTCCGCAGGTCGGTGATGAAACGCTCCACGCGGTCGATGGGGCCGGCAGTGAAAGCCGGGAAAAAGAGGATGTAAATAAAGTACTCCTCAAGCGTAACCCCCGGCAGGCGCCCGCTTTGACGGTCGCGCAGGGTGTGGATGAGGCGGAACGCCACATAGGAGAACCCCAGCCAGCGGATATCCAGCGCGGAAGCCGCAGCGGCTGTCTGCCCGGTGACAGCCCGCAGCACCCCGCTGACCAGCGCGGTAAGCGCTGGTAGTTTGAGCAGGATAAAAAGAATAAGAATTCCGATAATACCCAGCGAAAGGATGGTTTTAGAGCGCTCCCTACCGCGATTAATCAATAGGTATACACCAATGAAAAACACCAAGGCGATGGCGACCTGCCAAAGTTGCGGTGGGCGTGAGGGCGTGAGGATTGCCTGCAGACTCACCAGGCGGGTGAGCCCAAGCGCCAGCACCA
>Ga0172371_10011360_pt1 | contig 11875 bp, 16 predicted proteins | sample Lak12m_FD_114543 | JGI IMG/M metagenome (GOLD analysis project Ga0172371, IMG submission 114543) | Freshwater microbial communities from Kabuno Bay, South-Kivu, Congo - kab_022012_12m | ecosystem: Environmental > Aquatic > Freshwater > Lake | place: Democratic Republic of the Congo: South-Kivu...
ATAGCTATAATCGGTACTTTATCAGCTATTTTATTTCCAAATTTTATGGGTGCTCGCGAACGCGCTCGCGACTCACAAAGAAAGTCTGATCTTAGACAGATCCAAAAAGCTTTTGAGATGTACCGTCAAGACAGTGCGACTGGAAAATTTCCAGAAGGTGCCCAGATCCCAGCGCCTGGCTCATGTTTTTCAAGTGATGAAAATTGCACTGGTAATATTTATATGAATAAATTTCCCACAGATCCACTTGGAGGCACAAGACAGTATTACTACACCATTAACAATAGTAATATGACTTATACAATCTGCGCCTGTATTGAAAATACCGCAGATCCTGACGAATCAACTGATTGTGGAAGTTGCACAATAGGCGCAACCGGATGTACAGCCGGTCCTTGTTATGTTGTCACTCAACCGTAAAAAAGTTTTAAAGTTTAAAAGTTTAAATTTTTTTTAGTATTTAACAGTTTAACTATTTAAATATTTATGAGAAAATCTTTTACTCTTTTGGAGATGTTGGTTGTAATAGGTATAGTTTCTATATTAGTTAGTTTAGGTATAGCTTCATATTCAACTGTTCAAAAAAAAGCCAGAGATGCCAGGCGTAAGTCTGATCTCATCTCGATGCAAAAAGTATTAGAGCAATGTTATGCCATAAATAGCTATGCATATCCTGCAATTAGCGGCACAGGTACCACTTCTATAACAGCTGATTGTTCTGGAGTTGGTGGACAAAATATGACAATCACAGACCCTACAACAATCACTTATACGGTGACAACTCTGGGTACCTCCGCTTATACAATCAGTAAATTACTTGAGGATGGTACGACATTTTCAGTTTCTAATCAACAGTAATATGAAAAAAGGATTTACACTAATTGAGATATTAGTAGTGACAACAATAATAGTTTTACTCACTTCTATTGCTATGGTCTCTTATTCTATGTTTTCAAAATCATCTCGCGATGCCAGACGCAAAGCTGATCTAGATCAGGTAAGAGCCGCTCTTGAGATGTATAGAAGTAATGAAGATACCTACCCAGTAGGTGACTGGAGCGCTTTATCAGGAACTCTGACAACCGCATATATGCAATCATTACCAACTGATCCAAAATCTCCCACCTATTCCTATTATTACTCAGGTACTGCTAACGATTATACGATTGGATCTTTTATCGAAGCAACCAGTCCGACTACCTGTGTTGCAGCAAGTGCCTGTGTTAGTGGTTGTAAATATTGCCTTGGACCCTATGGACAAAAATAAACAAGGATTTACTCTTATTGAAATAATTGTTTCTCTTTCTATTATGGCTATATTAGGTACCTTTGGTTTAGCCCGATATAATACTTTTAATCAACAACAAAAACTTAAAAATGAGGCTAAAAAATTTGTCGTTGTCTTAGAACTTGCCAAAAAAAAAGCTGTGGCCTCAGATCTTTACCAAGACTGTAATAATTTTAATGGATATCGGGTAACACTCACGGCAAATAATTATTCGCTAAATTTCGTCTGTAATAGCACAAATCAATTAATCCAAAACTATACCTTTGATACTAATATCACAACAACAGTTGGTACTGGTAATTTTTTCTTTCCTCCAATGGGAGCTGGTATGAATTTAACTATAAATTCAATTAGGTTGCGTAACTCTAAAATTAATCAATGTATTAATATCTCTATTTCTACAATCGGTCTTTTTGATATCGATAATTCTTTAATAAGCTGCTAATTTTTGTATACTGAATATAATGAATAAAAAATCTTTTTCATTAATCGAAGTTTTGATCTTTGTCACAATTCTTGTCTTGTTTTTTGTAGCTGCCCTAGCAATCACAACCTACTCCTTAGGAAATATGAAGATAAATGAGCACAAAATAATTGCTACCCGTTATGCTGAAGAAAGCATAGAGTGGCTAAAGTCCCAAAAAGAGGAAAACTGGACTGAGTTTATATTAAAAGATACTTCATCTGGAACAACATACTGCTTGAATGAGCTTAATTGGCTTACACAGTCAAGTTGTGGCGAAAACTTTACTTTAGGAGATCCTGCCTTTTTTAAAAGAGAGCTTTTATTAACTAATCAATCAGGGACTCCTACAGAGCAAGTTAATGCACAAATACAGGTCAGTTGGCAAGAAAGAAATCAAGCTTATGATGTCACTATTAATACAATTCTGACTATATGGGAATAAAAAAACTAAAGGCTTTTACTTTGATTGAGATGTTGGTTGTCGTTGCGGTCATTGGTCTTGTACTACCTGCTATCTTTGCTATCGTATTTGGTATTGCTCGCCAACAAACAAAGATCATGAGACTTTCTCAGGTCAAAGGAGAAGGCGATTACATATTAACAGTAATTACAAACAATATTAGAAATAATGCTATTTCAATTCATACTGATACGCCTGGAGATAGTCTGAATGAAGTCTGTCTTAATGTGGAATCTCAGTCACCAATTCCATCTAGTTTATACTTTTTAGACTCAGAAGGAGCGACTTTTGGATTTAGTTTTGCAGGTAATAAAGTATCATCTGAATCTTCTGTTGTTGCGACCTCTTTATTAAATACCGATAAGACAATTGTTTCAAATTTTGAGATTGGTTGCACTAAAACAGCGACCTTTTCAAATCCCACAGTACTTATAAATTTTGATATATGTTATGACACAGGTACTGGAACTTGTATATCAACAAGACCCGAAGAAATCGCTAATCTTCATTATGAAACTACTGTAAAACTAAGAAAATTTTAGGTTATTTATGTATTGATATTTCCTATTCTTTTATCTATATTGAAATTATGAGTAATAGTACTTTTTGTTTGGATATAGGAGAAAGATATACAAAGATTGCTGATATAAAAAAAGTAAATGACAGTCTTGAAATTAACGCTATTGGAAAAGCTGACACTAATGAATATTTTTACTCAACCGATGTTGAAAAAAATATTGAATCAGAGTCTCAAACTATTAAAAAACTGGTTGAAGGTTTAAAAATTAATACCCGTAATATAAACATTGTAATACCTGGTAGTTTTACTTATAGCCAGCTTCTAGTAATGCCCAATTTAAATGAAAAAGAATTAATCTCAGCTATTAAGTACCAAGCCGATCAATTTATACCAATGCCTATTGAAGAAACCAATATTGATCTTGAAATTATCGATGAATATAAAGAACAAGGTAAATTACTAATCTTGATTGTCGCCGCTCCGAAAAAACTTATTGAAAAAGTCCAGACAACAGTAGAACTTGCAGGCCTAATCCCTGAATCTATTGAAAATGAGTTATCAGCATCAAGCCGATTTATATCAACCTTTAACAAAAATCTTAATCTGACGGGTAACTCAGGAGTAGTTGTTGCAAATTTTGGATTAAATTCAACTACTTTGTCTTTTTTTGAAGGAGATAAAAAATCTCTTCTTGAAAGCCATACTTTTGCTATTGGCTATCATTTATTTTTAAAAGAAGTTCAGATTAATACTGATACTGATGTAAAAAAAGCTGCAGAAATACTTCTAAGTTATGACAAAACAGCCAACCCAAGCTATCCTGTTGATGTCATCGCCGCGCCTTTGATAAAAGAATTTGTAAGTGAGATTAAAAGGTTTATTGTTTCAAAAAAAGTTTCCAATATTTATTTATTCAATGAAATATTTTTATTTCCTTACTTAACTTCATTTGTTAAAGAAGAGTTAAAAGTCGAAACATCTGAACTTAATCCATATACCTTTGCTAATAAAAACCCTCTTGTCGATTCATATAAAAATGAACTGTCTGTCTATGTGTCAACCTTTGGTGGGGATTTAAGATAGGCTTATGAGAAAATCTAAGATAAATTTAGTAATCAGTCGTGAAGATTATCAAAAATACGAGTATTATTTTTCTTGGGTTAAAAAAGTTGTTTTTATTTTAGCCGGTATTTTTTTTCTACTATTTTTAATTTTTTTCACAATAATATCGGTAAAGCAAAAAAAATATGATGATTACGCGAATCAAAAACAGTCATTGCTTGAAAGTCTAAAGTTAAAAAGCGGCGATGAGGCTAAAATATATTATTTACAAAAAAAATACGAAGACCTGAATACTTTTTTAAAAGAGGATGCTTTTTCAACTCCTTACTATAAACTCTTAACAAATGCCCTAAAAGAAAGCTCACAGTCTTCCAACCTTGAAAACTTTGAGATTAATAAAAAACGTGAGGTTGATTTCACGATCTCTTTTGAGGGATTTTCAGATTTAATGAATTTTTTTAAGTTAACTGAGTCTCCAGATTTCCTTAAAAACTTTGAGCAGATTTCACTTAAAAGCTTTTCAGTAATTGGTGCTGATATAAATAAAAAAGAAAATTATGAATTAAGTTTTACTGGTAAATTTATCTCGATCAAAGGCGAGACACCTAAAGATGACCAACCTTAAGATAAAACCATTTATTAGTCGACTTATTCAAGAAAATATCTTGTATATAATCACCTGTATTTTTTTGGTGGCTATTATCGGGATAGTAATCAATATAAGTATTAACAAATTATTAAAATTAGATAAAGATAATGAAAAAATAAGTAAAGAAGTGGTTGAACTCCGCAATAGATTTAATCTTTTAAATACAGCTATTCCCTCAACTCAAGAACTTGAACAAAACATCAAGATCTTAAATGGTCTAATTCCCAATATGGAGGATCATTTTTCAATCATCTATACTCTTGATAAACTTTCTCAAAAAACCGGTTTTATCATCACCTCTTATTCGGTCAATATGAAAGCATCAACTACCAATAAATTAAAACTTACAATCACTGGAATAGGGGATACCAGTGCTTTTATGAACTTTCTTGAAAGTTATAATTTTGGAGGCGGAAGATTGATTACTTCAGACAAAATCGAACTTAATTCAAAGGTGGGTAAAACAATAAAAATAGATTTGACTTTTTATAATAAAAAAGTGGGCACTGACTACAACCAAAAGCTTGTTATCAATGAAAAAATATTTAAAGAAATTGAAACACTTAAAACACGTGTTGATTTTAATTTTGATGAAGTCATCCCTCAAGAAAATAATTTAGATCTAGATTATCCAAAAAAAACAACTTTATTTTAATTTATTTTTTTCTATTTTTAAGAAGCTTCCGTAGACCTTCAGAGATTATTGCTCCGCGTGTAGTCCAGTACTCAAATTTTTTATCATCAATTTTAATAAGTGAAGGTTTTATATGGGGATCATAGGTGCCAATTGCTTCAATATAAGCTCCGTCAGATTTATGCCTTTTATTAACCGCAACTATTTTATAGGTTGGGTGACCTTTTTTACCGACTCGATATAATCTAAGTGTTGCTGCCATAATTAAGTTAAGTTTATCATAGCTTGGAAGCATTTTCAAAAGCATTTTTTGCAGATATTTCTTCGGCTTGCTTTTTTGACGCTGCTACTCCGACTCCTAAAACTTGATTGTTAAAGTAAACTCCGATTTTAAATATTCTTTTATGTTCTGGTCCTTTTTCCTCTAAGACTTTATAAATCGGTGTTGTCTTAAATTTTGCTTGAATTAACTCCTGTAATCGACTTTTATTTGAAAGATAAAGTTCATTATCGACAATATAGCTTAATTTATCTTTAAATAAAAAACGGCTAACAAATTTATAAGTTTTTTCAAAATTAAAGTCTAAAAATATTGCGCCTATTAACGCCTCAAAACAATCAGCTAAGATATTAGTATTATTTTTTCCGCCTGACTTTTCCTCACCGTGTGAGAGCATTAAATAATCATTAAGTCTTATGTGTTTTGCAGCCTCGGCTAGACTTTCTGTTTTAACAATCGATGATTTTATCTCCGTATAGTCTCCTTCTTCAAGTTTTTCATAATTTTTGAAAAGATAGACTGAGGTAATCAAAGACAAAACACTATCACCTAAAAATTCCAATCTTTCGTTAGATGGTAAATCAAATTTTTTGTGCTCATTCAGATAAGAACGATGTATAAAGACATTTTCAAGTAATTTTTTATTTTTAAAGTCAACCCCGATTTTTTTTTCAAGATTCTCTAAATTGTTTAAATGTAATTTTTGAATCATTTTTATACTACTTTTAACTTTTAAACCTTTATACTTTTGAACTCTCTTTATATATATTACCAAGGACAGCATTTACAAAACTATATGACTTATCGCTCCCGATTTCACGGGCAAGCTCAACTGCTTCGTTAATAATAACCTTAGGTGGTTCTTTTTTTTCAATTGTAAGTTCATAAATCGCCATTTGTAATATGGCTAAATCAACTTTAGCGATTTTATCAAGAGGAAATTTAGGGGCAAAATGTTCAATCTGAGCATTAATATTAGGCAGATTATCTATGATAACCTTAGTTCTAGGATTAAGTGATGGCTGATGAGTAAAACCTTCACTATAAAGCTCATTGACTATTTTCGTCCTCAGTAAATGACGTGGGTCCATTATTTTTTACAGTATTTGCATATCCTGTGAGCTAACTTTGTTTTTCCACAGTTTACGCATTTAACTAAGTTAGGTAAAGATTTTCCTTTTGCTGCTTTTCTTTTACCAGTTCTACGTGTTGAGAATTTTCGTTTTGGCAATGGAGCCATATGATTAATTTAAATTTATAAGTAAGAAAAATTATAACAGATTATTTAGCCCTTGACAAATATAAAAGAAATCTTATATATTGATAATACATATGAAAAACATTAAAAAAGGATTCACTCTTATTGAACTTTTAATTGTTATTGCCCTTCTTGGAGCACTTGCTGTTGGTTTACTCGCCGCTCTTGACCCATTTGAACAACTAAAAAAAGGCACAGATACAGGTGTAAGAAACACTGTATCAGAATTTCATGGTGCAGTTGTTCGATATTATGCAATAAAAAACCAGATGCCTTGGTGTGCAGATGCTGACTGTGGTACTCTCGAGGGTGGTTTTACTGAAGATTCTCCTATAACTCTTGATGGTATCCCCGATGTAATTACAAACATTACCGATACAGGAGAATTAAAAACAGACTTTACTACACTTGCGGGCGATGCAACTTTAGCAAAAATAACTGTCTTTGGTAACAATGCTAACGCAGCTGTAACAGTTTGTTATAAACCAACAGCTAAATCATTTGTGAGTGATCCAAATACAAAATTCGACCCAGCAACTGGCGCTGACACTTGTGTTGCAGATCCAGATCCAGCTACAAATACTTGTCTTTGGTGCGTAAAATAAGTCAAACAATATTAATACGGAGGTAGCTTAAAGCTACCTCCTTTTTTTTATTGACTAAAATTCCAAATCATGTATATTTAGATTATGAATAAAAAGGGATTTACCTTAATCGAACTTCTACTTGTAATCATGATCCTAGGCTTACTGGCAACCCTATTGGCTGGTAATTTTTTTACCTCTTTAAAAAAAGGTAGAGACGCAAGACGTAAAGCAGATCTTAATCAAATTCAAAAAGCACTTGAACTATACTATGAAGATAAACGGGCTTATCCAGCTACACTTAGTTTTGGCTCTAAACTTTGCGAAACAGAAGCATGTGATCCTTCTGAAAAAGTCTACATGCAAAAAGTACCTAGTGATCCAACAAATATAGAGTATGGTTATGAGACAGATACAAATGGTACTTTATATAGACTCTATGCATGTTTAGAAAATGAGCAACAGATATTACCTTACGAGTCAACAAATGTAGATTCCTATACGTGTGAAAGAGAATGTAAAAATACATCTGATGCAAATGTAGATTGCATCTTTGGTATCTCAAGTACTAATACGAACCCATGATCTCTTCTATCTGTTTTTTTAGAATAATTGCTTCTTCCAGATTTGGCTTTAATTTAACAGATTTATTTATTTCCTCATAGGCTTTTATAAAATTATCTTTTTTTAAATTAAGATCTTTCTGATTATCAGCAATTGTGAGATAGTAAACTGCGGCACTATATGGAATCTTCGGTTCAGTCGGAGATAAACTTTCTGCTTTTTTTAAGGCATTTATACCCTCAACTAGTTCATTTAGATCCTCAGTCACTTTATAATATAGATAAAAATTTCTTGCTCTTGTTTTCCAATATAAAACATTTTGGGGCGATGACTTTAAAGAGCTAATATTAAAATAATCGCTCACTGATAGGTATTTTAAGGCATCTTCCTCATTTTTCTGTAAGGCTAAAAGGGCCGATGTATATGCTAACGAATTAGAAAGTTTATCTTCATAGACATGCTCTTTATGAAGTTTTAAAGCCTGTTGAAAACTTAAAGCTGCCTTTGGATAGTTGGCTATATTAGGTTTTGAATAATTTATTCCTTCAGCATAATAAGTATCTGCAATCCAGTATTTAATGATCGAAAAAAGTATATATACAAAAAAAAGTGAGATTAAAATAATTAATATTATTTGAAAAATATTTATTGTTTTATTTTCAATCTCTTCGCTATTTACTGAGTTATTAATACTTAAAAAAAAGGCCGGGATCAAGTAAAAATAGAGATTGATTGATGTTGTTGAGAAACCAAAAAAATTCGTAATTAAGATTGTTAAGTAAGCTATCCCTAGACATAATAATAAAAGCCTTTTTGTCGTTATTTCTTCTAACTCATTAGCTTTTAATTTATAATCTTTAGTTTTAATTGGGATTTCAATATTTGAAAATTTATTCTTTAAAAATTGTTTAAAAATTAAAAATTGAAAATTAAAAATTAAGTATAGATATGCTAATAAACCTATAAAACCCGTTGTTGCAAAATAATTTAGATATTCATTATGAGCTTTGTTGTATAGATAATCCCATTCTGAAGTAAGATTATGACTTGCCGGTCGAGTAAAGTAATAACTATAAGCAAATGTCTCAACCCCTGTACCAAATAAAGGGTATTTTAGTCCTAAAGAAATTGCTCCTTGCCAAACTATTTTTCTTATATCAAGCGAGTCTGTGACAGTACCTTCATTTTTTTGGCTAGTCTTTATATAAAAAATTGTACTTGTTAATAATAAAACAAAAAAACCAATAAGAATTGTTTTCCAGTATTTTAAAAAGTAGAGTTTTATTTGTTTAAAAAAATAAATGCCTGAAAATATAAATAAACCGATTATGACAGCAACTAAAGAAGAACGTGAACGAGTAAAAATAATGACTGCAAAATTTAAAAATAAGTATATAGTATTTAGTATTAAATATTTAATATTAGTCTTGTTTTTAATAAGAAAATAAAGGCTAATAAAAAAATTAATCGCAAGAAATGCTCCTAGCCAGTTAGGTTGACCAAGAGTAGAAAACATACGGGAAGCTGGATTAAAAACATTTGTCTCAGTAGACCAACAACTATTATCAAATTGCTTTGTCCAGATTGTCCCAAGATTAGTAAGGGAAAATTTATCAGACAACATCAAAAAAACTGATTTAAATGTCGGGCAGGTAAGATCATGACCTATTTTTCCTGGTAAACCCCAAAGAATTACTATAATTGATGAAATTAAAGAGATTTTTAATATTGATTTATAACTTAAATTATTAGACAAAAAACCATAATAAAGAAGAATATAGGAGACAATAGAAATTGTGCCACCATTAAAGCGTCCGTAATAACCAAATAAGGAGGTGGTTTTGTCAATAGAAAATATAGTCGAAAGAATAAGAGAAATTAAGAATAATATAATCGGTATATCAAGAGCTGTTTTTTTCAGTATAATTTTCTTATTGATGATCATTTTAAGAACCCAGGTAAATAATATAAGTGAGGTCATAATATAAATAAAGATCATCTTATTAAATTCAAAGAGTTCACTCGTTGTCGGAAACATGACAAGAGGTGTTATTAAGAAAAGTAGTTGGTAAAAAAATATAAGAATTTTGTCAATCATTATGTTTAATTTAATCGATAAGCTAACAAAAATCAAGTTGCCCTTTTTTTCAAATTTTGAAATTTATTTTGACATAGGTACTTCTGTCACCAAAATTGCCATAAAAAATAAGGGTGTAATTTTACGAGAACCAACAGTTCTTGCTTATAATTCAAAAGCCAAAGAGTATATCTTTTTTGGAGGAGAAGCTAAATCGATTATTGGAAAAACTCCAGATTTTATAAAAATTATCAAACCAGTTTCATCTGGCGTAATCTCTGATTTTGATGCCCAAGTGGCTTTATTAAAAAAATTTTTAGAAAGATCGGTAAACCTTTATTTTAAAAATTCTTGGATTAAACCACCTCTTACTGGTATCGCCTCAGTACCAATGAATGCCACAGAGATTGAGCAAAAAGCTGTAGAAGAAGCTCTCTATAAAGCTGGTCTTACCCAGGTTTTTCTTATTGAGAAACCCTTAGCGACAGCATCGGGTTGCCTTATTAATGTATTTTCTCATGAACCAAGCATGGTCGTTGATTTAGGTGGAGGATTGATCGAGCTTTCAATCGTTGGATCGGGTGGAATTATCTCTCAAAAAACTTTAAAAATCGCAGGTGAAGCTATGAATAAAATAATCTATAACTATATCTACCTAAAATACGGTTTAATACTTGGTGAATCCACAACTGAACTTTTAAAGCTTAATCTTTTAAATTTTAATGATGATGAAAAAACAGTACCAATAAGGGGTAAATCACTAGAAACTGGACTTCCAAAATCTGTAAAAATAAAAAGCTCTGATATTAAAGAAGCTCTTTTAACTAGTTTCAATCAAATCATTGATAATATAAAGGAGCTTATCGAGTCTGCTCCTCCTGAGATAGTTGATGAAATTTTAAAGAAAGGAATTATCCTAACTGGAGGTATGTCTAAAATAAAAGGGATTGATAGATTTATCTCTGATGAAATAAAGATTAAGGTTGGTTTTAATGAACATTTTGAATCAACAACCGTCCATGGCTTAATGAGATTGGCCCGTCATGAAGACGATTTTTCTAAATTAGTAATTAGATAATTTTTTCTAATATGATAACTTTTTCTGATCTTAATACTTTTTTAACAAAATTAATGGTTTATGATAAAGACCAAAATTTGCAGGCTATTGATCCCCACATGGCAAATGGCTTAGTTTTTAAAGGCGATGAAAAAATACATAAAATTGGTTTTGGTGTATCTGCGTCTATTGAACTATTTAAAAAAGCTGAAGAATTAAACTGTCAGGCTTTGATAGTCCATCATGCTTTTAACTACCCTAATTTTGTCGCATATGATCAGCTTTTTCAGAATCGTTATTCATATCTTGTTAAAAATAATTTATCTCTTTTTGGTTATCATTTTTTACTAGATAGCCATCCTAATATTGGACATAACGCTTTAATTATTAAAAAAGCTGGTGCTACTATCGACGGTGAATTTTCTCATAAAGCTAATCCTTGGGGTTATTTTGGAAAGATAAACAATAAAACACTAGATGAAATCATAGTTAAGTTGAAACCTGAATTAAGCCCAACTATGAAATTATATGATTTCGGACCAAAAATAATTAATCGAATTGCTGCTATTTCAGGTCGCGGCACTCCATACCCAACCGATATTCAATATCTTCTTAATAATAAAGTAGATTTATTTATAACAGGAGAAGATTCTGAGTGGATAAGAGAGATTTTTAGAGAGTTAAAAATAAATTACTTAGCTGGCGGTCATTACCATACCGAAAGATTTGGAATATTAGCCTTAGAAAAAGAGATTAAAGCAAATCTTAAAGTCGAGACTGAATTTATAGAACTTGCTAATAATGTTTAATATATGAAATTAACTGAAGAACAAATAAAACTTTTGAAACAATTAATGATTTCCTCGGCTAAAAAAGGAAATCTTCCAAATTCAGGAATAGTTTTAGAAGAAAACAAAATTATTGCCTCAGAAGAAAGCTTGGTCGTAACAAATCATGATGCAACTGCTCATTCTGA
>Ga0172371_10011362_pt1 | contig 11875 bp, 16 predicted proteins | sample Lak12m_FD_114543 | JGI IMG/M metagenome (GOLD analysis project Ga0172371, IMG submission 114543) | Freshwater microbial communities from Kabuno Bay, South-Kivu, Congo - kab_022012_12m | ecosystem: Environmental > Aquatic > Freshwater > Lake | place: Democratic Republic of the Congo: South-Kivu...
TTGAATCAGGAGGAGTTTCTTTTTGATTACCATCTGATGGTGGTTGCTGAGGTTGTTGAGGCAAATTGCTTTGGCAAACACCGTCAGGGTTACTGTTTTCTGTCATTCCGTATGGACAGTTAATTAAATGTCCTGGTCCGCCAAAGGTGGAAATAATAGTTTTCTCACACGGTGCTTGAGTACATCCATACCAACGGTAACGATACTCACCATTGCAATAATACTTGTCTTGGACACAACACCCATTAGGATAACCAGGATGATTTGCACATAAGTCAGCGCCGCCTGATGATGATGGAGCCGTCTGCCCTCCTCCGGCTGGATTAGTTGTTTCTGGCTCTGTTTGACCGACTCCTGAACCGCATATTATACCATTATAAGAATAACCTAAATTAGAAGCAGTTGATTCATCACAACAATCTGTAGTATAACAAGTTTTTGTTAAATTATCTGCATATCTTTTATCACAATTATGAGGCGCTATAACTGGATATTCATAATAACCACTATCTAAACAATAATTCCAATGATTAGAAGATAAGCTCGTTGCTGAACACCATCCTGAAGGAGTATGTACTTCACCGGACGCAGCTTCACAACCACTACCTGCTGCCTTGGTCGAGGTCGTCTGTTTTTTTGAGAGTAAGGTTGACGAAGAAAAGCCGATTAACGTCATCACCACCAAAGCCACCACCATCAACGCTGTCCCGATTTCTGCTTTTTTATTTCTCACATCAATGAAACAATTTAACAATATAACAATTTAGCAATATAGCCATTTTTATTTCTATATATAATGTATATTAATAGTAAGTCGAAGTCAAGGAATACTAAATGTCAAAATAAACAAATAATCAAATAAACAAATGAAAGATTAAATGAATTAAATAAATTTAATTATTTCTTTATTTTTTTCATTTATTTTCTTATTTTTTTATTTGTTTATTTAATCATTGTTATGAATACTCCTAACTGGAAAATCTTTTTAGCCATTACTCTGTCTTTACTGATTTTTTTCGGTGGAAGCTACTTATATAAAAATTATCAAACAATAAAGCCTCCTAATCTTTCTAACTTTAAGAACTTGCTTGCGCAAGCAAGCTTGAAAAACTTGATCACTTTTAATTTCTCGACTAACAATGGAACAATGAAACAATGGAGCAATCGAAATAATTCTTTCACTCTTCCCACCTCTCAACCATCTCAACCAACCCAACCAATTAAACCAATTAAACCAACTCCGACTAATTCTAACCAACCTCAACCGACTCGACCAATCCCACTATCCTCAACCCCCAAACCAACGCAAAAACCCCAGCCAACCGTCACTCCTCCTCCTCAATCGATCACCTCAGATGTGAGGCCAGGAAAATCGCTTGAAGAAATCTTTCAAGATGTCAGTAGAAGAGAGTGTATTCCAGCCGCCCTACTTATGGCTTTTAAAACCGAGGAGACCGGAGACAGATTTAAAAATGATAGCTCTTCCACAATTCAGACCTATAACATTTATGGTTGGTGGAAGACCGGCGCTGGCGACCCCTGTTATGGATTTGGTTATCATACTCAGACCGGGATTGTCCCTTCAGACAGTGTCAAAGCCGGGACAAAATGCGCTACTGCCGCTAGCAATCAAACCGATCTTGGTATTATGGGGCTCATCCAAATTTCCCAATGGGAACAAGATGTCTCCCGCAAATACACGACTGAAACACTGCCTAATAATATTGATCGACGGGTCCTTTTTGATAACGCCCTTATCTTCGCTATCATTACCAAAAACCGCGTCGGCAACCAGGCGCCTGACAGCTGCACTGACTGGCCAGATGATATTGTTCGTCTTGCTGCTGAAAAACACTACGGAACCTGTGGGGATAACTATTGTGACAATGTTCTTCGATATTATAAACAGTATAAATAAATTATTATATTGTTATATGGCTATATGGTTATATTGATTATGTCTTTCAATATAACAATTTAATAATATAGCAATATAACCATATATTTTATTTGACATTTATAATTAATGCTTTATAATACTTTCTATGTCAACTACTATCAAATCAGTAAACAAAGTATCACTTTCAGATTTACCAGATTTAATGACCATTCGAGAGGTCGCCGAACTTTTAAGAATTTCTCCTTTAACCATCAAGCGCTGGGGCAAAAAAGGAAAACTGCCAGCCATAAGAATTAACTCACGAGGAGACAGACGTTATCGCAAAGAAGTTATACTAAGACTACTTGGCGTTGAACCCGCCTAATCAACACCTTATCTTTATCTTATTGACGGCCGTCATGAAGATAATATCCTACTCAAACAAAACTGAGGTTTTTGTTTTTAAGATTCTCAAAAGCTTATATAAAAATCTCATCGACGGATTAGCCTTACCTTCTTCCACTTCTGCCAAATAACTCCTGTCCGTATCCGAAAAAATCGCCAGTTGTAGTTGGGAAAGCTCATTTTTTTCTCGAAGTTTTCTAAGGTTTTGTCCTATTTTTTTTAGAAGGGAACCATCTTCTTCCCCATCTATCTTCAAAGCGGCCGTCATGAAGATAATGCTTACCTTAGATTAAAGAAGCTTTTAAGCAGTTCCTCATCTTCGATTTTTTCGGCAATAATGTATTTCATATACTTGGCCGCTTCGACGATTTTTTTTATTAAGGCAACTTCCTCCTCGCATTCATAAGGAAAAATATAAACGCTCTGTTGATATTTATAAAAGCCGATTTTCTTTAAGTATTCGCGAAGATATCCTCTTTTGTTTCTCTGTATTTCCGGCACGTCAAAAAATACCATAAACCATTTGCCGTTCCACTTTTTCTCCTTTTTTTTAAAGTCAAGAAGCGCCTTAATGGAGTATTTAATAATCGTTGGGTTGTTTTTGTCTTTAATATGCACGAAGGTATTGCTACTTTTTTCTTCAAGATAGATAATTTCTTTTTTTTCCAGATTTTTCAGGCTCTTTTTGATTTTATCCTCCGCGATTTTCAGGTTTTTAATTTCTTTTAAACTCTTTATTATTTCCTCAACCGCCAAAGGAAGTGTTGGCCTAAGTGGATGACCTCCTCCCGATACCAAAGTTAAACCGATAACCTCTAAGATATACCAATAAAGCTGTCCTCTTTTTAATTTAATTTTCTCCTTATCCATACTTTAATATTATCTTAATGACGGCCGCTGTCAAGATAATAATTTACCTTTGTTCTATTCCTTATTGGTCTTTATTTGTTAGGTAGGCGTCTTTGATGAGCTTTCCCATCCAATCAAAAGCTATGTCAAGATTTTTAGGAGAGGTAAATTTGATAAGCTCTTGTGAAACTAATCGAACCAAATGATAAAAAATCAGGTCGGCTTTATTCTCAAGTTTTTTTAAAAGCTTGTGGTCACGGTTTATGAAAATCATCCCGCCTTCAATAAAACTTTCCCGCTCTTCGTCTCCTAAATGGGCAAAAGAAACTAAAAATTCACTACCGCCTATCCTTACTTTTTTAATAATCCGTCTTTCATCACGAAGCAATGTTTTTACCCGACGCCTGATTTTTGGCCGAAGCCGACCGACTGCTTCTTTTAAGGCTTCCTTAAAACCGGATAACTCATCTTTATCAAACGTTTGGCCCACCTGATGCTTCTTTGTTAAAGCGGTACCGATAATCTTCTCCCCTATTTGACCTTCCATTTTTCTTTTCTGGTTTCCCCGGCTGAACAAAGGCAAGTCCCCTATCATAAAAATATCACGATTCTTTTTCAAAGCCTCTCTTATCATAACCAGTGCATCAGACAAAAGCTTTTCTGCTTTCTTATCTTGATAACTGGCGGCTGATTTTTCCAGGCTTTTTATTGCCCGACGAAGCTTCTTTTTCATGATCTGGCAAAAATCTTGATAGCTTTTTTCGTCTTCCAAAAAATCCCGCCTGTCCGTCGTAATCGGCAGGAAATCGGCACGCACCTCACCTGTTAAGCGTCTTATAGAAAAAGTGTGTGATGCCTAGTTTCTCTCCTTATTAATATATCCTTTACTCTTATACCAACACCGATTTGCTCTTTTGGGAGCATAAGCGAAGAAAGTATTATTTCTCCTTTTATGACGCCATGAGGCGTCGACTCATAAATTTTAAACCGCTCGCCAGGAATGTAGCTAGGTTGGAGCTTTTTATCATTAGCTTCTATTGTCACTTTTTTAGCATCGGCGTCATAAGCATTGGCAATAAGTTCTCGCATTAAATCAAGACTCTGTGAATAAAGCCTTTGTCCAATTGAAGCAAGATGAGACTTGTCAAAACGGATGACGATTGAGGATAAACTCATGAAAATAGATTATAACACCGCTCTTTTCAAATAACTATAGAATTTAGTTGTCTAATTATTTGAATATCTTTTTCTCCGCATCTTTTGTCATCTTTAAAAAAAACTCCTCCATTTCTTTTTTGTCAAAAGGAACAATCATTTTAGGGAAATCTGCGACATCTTTTACAGCCGGAAGACGGGCTAATAAAGAAGACATCTGAAACTCTATTTCATATTTTTCCTCAAGCGCTTTTATCAATTGATCCAAATCGCAACCTACTTCTTTTATCCCAAAATATAAATCAACGAAATCCCGAGCCGTCAGTCTGTTAAAAATAGTATAAAATTTGTCGACCATGATATCCCAAATACTTGCAATTTTCAGATTTTTATATTTTCTTCCGTATTCAAGTTGTGTATAAGGCTGATAAACAAAATCGAGTTTTAGTTCTGACTTGTCTTTGAACTTAAGTGTTGTAATAATATGCCCCATAATTTTTCTTTTTATCGCCTTTGCCTTTATTTTTTTAGTTACCTCGTTTATAAACCCATCTACAATCTGTTCATGAATTTTGTCTTCGGAAAAAAAATCCAAATCTTCCGAATAGCGATGATGAAGATAAAATTCTGATAGGGCTGTGCCACCAGTAAAATAGAACCAGTCTGTTATTCCTTGTTCTTTGGTGGCCAGGTCCAGTACGAAATGTTGGTTGGGAGTGAGTATAGTTTTCCCCATAATAGATATTCTATCAGTCTTTTTATGTAAGGGTCAATCTCGTCTTTTATTTTCGGCCAGGCTTTTTTGACTTCTTCTCTATCTAACTTTTCGGTGCCGTAATTTATCTTAAAAGCAAGCTTCCACAACCGGTATTTTTCTGGTTGCTCTTTCCTGAATTTTTCCTCATCCACCGACCAATGTTTTTGCATACCCATATTCTATCAAAATCTCCTTATTTTTTTAACTATAAAATTATTTGCCAATATTATCTTAATGACGGCCGCTGTCAAGATAATATTTTAATATCTTAATTATGGTTATTAAAAAATCCGTAAAGGTTTTCTTGAGGCTAATTGGAGTAATTGTTAGAAAGCTTACTTCTTCTTGAATATCCCTAAAGTAAGAAGATTAAAAAGCCATTGAATAATTTGAATAATTAGTCCTGGTTTCTTTTTTATTTCGGCCGGAAGACTTTGTTCGACTGCTTTAGCGGCATCTTTGGGATTTGTTGCGCCAGCTTGGGACATAATATTAGCCATTAACTGATCTATTTTGGGATCGGTTGTGGTTGGTTCGGAATATTTCGGCGGTTCAGTAATCGTCGGTTTTCCAAATTCAGGAAGCGGTGTAAAGTTTTGCGGTTCTGGAGGTGGTTTCACTTCAAGCGGTGGAGCGATTCCAACAGCGCTATCTGGCGATGAAAGACTAGGTGACATATACTTTATGTTATCATAATTTCTTAAGCGTCCTAATCACAATTAATAAAGTTAAAATTCAAAAGTTAGAATTCGAAAGTGAAAGTAAAAAGTTAAAAGTATTTAATAATAAACTTTTTACTTTTAACTTTAATTTTTGAGATTTGACTTTTGCCTTTTGACTTAACAAAAGAATGATTGTTTGTCTATAGACTATAATCCTTCGACTTCGCTCAGGACAAGTAGCCTATAAAAGCAGCTTTTTAGCAGATTCCAACAGCCTAAAAATTACGAAGTGCTACAAAAAATATACTTTATCTTACCATAAGGGGAGAAAAAGGTGAGATCTTAGAACGCTAGTTATTAATGTTTAAAAGCAGCAATTCCTCCAATAATTCCTAGAATTATTAATATCCATAATAACCATTTTAGATTCCAGTTAGGATTGACTCCTTTTTCTTTCAATCCCTTGAGAAAATTTTGCGCTTCTTTGGAGGCAGACAAGCCCGCTTCAATTTCTGAACTAAAATCTTGACGTAATCTATCCCATTCTGCCTCCGTTATAGTTAAATCGCCAACGCCGCCGTCGAATAAAAATTCTTTGCTGAACGGTTTTTTTAATCTAAAAGATTTGTCAAAAAATGTTCTCTCTTTGAAATAACTAACAAATAGTTTTTTGTACATATCAGCCCCTTTTTTACTAACGATATTATCTATGTGAGTTATTTGATCTTTAGTCCATTTTGTAGAATCAGATCCGTAACCCAATGCTTCTGCCGCCATTAATCTAAGACCGTCATTTTTACCGTATCTTGCTAATAATCGCATATGTTCTCCTGTTTTTACTCTATGATGAATTTCTCGTCTTTTATTAGGATCAAATTCAATGTATATTTTTTCGAAATAGTCGCCAACTTTTTTAAGTTCTTCATCTTGTTCTTTAGATAACATTTCTTTTCTTGGCTTTGACCATTTTTCTTCTCGTTTGTCTATTAGGTCAACAATGCTGTCGTTAAATATTGCTTCCAACTGTTCAATAAAATCAGCTTCTTCAAGCTCTCTAATCGCTTTTTGCTTTTGATAGTCTTTATCTGCTTGTTCTAAGGATTCTATTCTGTCTTCCGCTTTTATATATTCAGAATAACTTCTTATTAATTCTTTTACTCTAGATGAAAACGGAGATTTAATAGTTTCTCCTTGTTTTGTCCCAATAATTCTGTCTTTTAAGAATTTAAAAGAGTCAATTTTTCCATCAATCGTCTTATCATGTTTTGCTTTTTGTTTATAAGTATTTTCCTGACTTCTTAGAGACGATAATTGTCTATCTATGCTTTGAGTATCTTTTGAATAAGATTTACTTTTAGGATCGAGACCCCTTCTTTCTGCCTCAAGATCGGCAATTTGAGCTCTGCAATTTTCTGCTTGTTCCTGCGCTTTAACTATAGCTGCAATTTGTACTTGTTCTTGTGGAGAGATATTTTCTTTTTGCAATCTCCTTTCAAAGGCTTCTTGTAAAAAAGATTCTACAGATTCTTCACTTATCTCTCCGCTCACATACCGTTTTAATATATCATTTATATCAGTTTCATCTATGGCTAATGCTTGATCTTCACTTAAGCTTTTTCTAAGATTTTCATGGACTTCTTTAAATCTATCTCTTTTTTTCTTTTCTTCTTTTAATCCTTCGGGTTCTTTTGGTTTTGTTAATGTATCTAATCGCGCAACTGTTGTTTTAAATAGCTGGGCAAATGCTTCTCCATATTTTGGATCAGAAACTACTGCCTCTAAAATAGTCTTCCTAATTTCCCCTTCTGATTTACCTTTGAATGCTTCTCTGATCGCTGGCTCGGCAGCTAAAATATCAAGAACAGTTCTTTGTAAATTCACCCATTGCGTATTATTTCCAAGTTCTCTGAGTATTTGCTGTGGAGGAACTCCTTCACGTTGAGCTCTTATATTCACTTGATTAAAAAGATCAATTGCGCGTATTTGAGCTATTCTTCTTTGAAGTATTGTTTTATCAGCATCTGAAAGATGTTCTAGATTTTCTAGCTTTTTAATATCGGCTTCGCTTATTCTTGAGGCTTCTTTATCACCAACTCTCAATTCTGAGAATCCTTTTTCTCCTTCTGGTTTTTCATAAAATCCTTGAAGTCTGCCTAAGAAAGCCTCACTCTCTTCTGTACTTTTAGTATCATGGGCGCGCCCTAATTCAAAATATTGCTCAGCAGTTAATCGAGTTGCGTTAGTGTCTCCTGTTGGTTTTGCTGCTTCTTGTGCAACTTCTTCCATTTTAGTTAATAAAATTATGTAATTTAGCAGTAATTTCTTCTATTTTTCTTTCATCTTCTTGTATGACGTGTTTACCTTTATTTTTTAGATAATAATTGTTAAAAAAAGGCCATTTTCTTCCAAGTTTCTCTAAAAAAATTAAAAGATCTTGTTTTTTTTTAACGAGTTCCATATTGTCCAAAACAAATTCCGCAAGTTCTTGTCCCTCTTCTATAGAAAGTTTTTTTGACTTTAACTGCTCAAAAGTAATTCTAAATAACTCATCATAAATCTTTTTCTTTTCCGCCGGAGTTAAATCCTTATCCATACATTTCACTATAACAATAGTAACAAACCAAAATCAAGGGCAATCGTAAGAGAAAAATTACGACAGGAAATTTTAGATAAATGATATTTATACACGTTCAAATCCTGCTCTTGACGTAGGTTCGGACTTCGTTTTCAAGGAAAGATTTTATTTTCGTCTCCGAATATGGTTTGCCGAAGAATCGAGCCGGAACTATTTCTATGTCCTCAAAATAAGATAATTGACCGACGAACAATTTTTCGTTAAATTCGCCACCGAATTTTTGTTTCGCCAAATCTATTATCTTTCTAAGCGAATAGGTTTTTGTTTTTATAAAAATAAATAAGTCGACATAATCACGCCAAGTATTGCGGCGGCCAATCGTATAGGCCTTACTGGCTGCTAAATCGTCTAAATGAAACAAACTAATCGAATCGGTCTTTATGACAGGACGAAGTATCCTAAAAGGATAGGAAACAAAACTTACATCGACGCCATTTTCCGTAGTGACGCTTATCATCTCCGAGGTTTTGAGTTTGAGAGCAATCTTAATTCCAAAAACTTTACGAGCTTTTGCCAACGTGTTTTGAGGCAAATCCCAAGTCTCGCAAAAACAATCGAAATCATATGACAACCTGTGCCCCATTTGAAGCATAATCGCCGTTCCGCCCGCCAAAACAAAATCACTAGAAAAAGATTTAAGCAGTCGGAAAACCTGCTGACGATCTTTGTCTAACCGGTCCATGAATTGAGGTAACATAATTGTTTTCATTAAGATGAGCATTTTTTAAATCGAGAACGTAATTTTTGACAAAATGAAAAATGTTTTTCGGATAGTTTTTATACGGTTTTAAAAATACTTCCCTTATTTCATTTTTTGAATAATGCCCAAATAACCATTTCAAATCACTAAAGTTACCATATATGAGTATTTGGTGGATAATATAATAACGATCTTTTAGTAAATTCAGATCATTTACGTCAACTGACCACAAAACCGGCTGAAGTTTTTTGGGGATTTTCATTTTCATGGTTTAATTATACCAATTTTCTCAACTCTTCAGAAGCCTTTTTTGCCTCAACCGAATTCACCATAATCCCCGTCGACAGCTCAAACCCGGCCCGCTCCATGAAGCGAGGAATAATTCGCATGTACCACTCTTCGACACCTTCGACACCTTCGACACCCGAGGGGTGTCGAGGCTGGAAGATGTAATAATTGTAGCCGAAGGGTTTTGTCGCATAGTGCGGATTTCCAGCATGAATTTTTTTCAGTTTTCTTATCGATGACTGAAGAATCTTTGCAAAATTTGAAATTTGAAATTGATTTAAAATTTGAAATTTAAAATTTGAAATTGGCCTGATCCACACCTCATACGCCCACTCCGAATATTCCGGACAGTACAAGACAAAGCTTTCATTCTGTTCAACAATATTGACTACTGGTTGGATTGGTAAGGTCTTGGTTGGGATGTCATTTGGAACAACGGAAATTTGCGAGTGAGGATGAGTCAGTGAAGCCCCGCTGGCTAAAGAATAGTTGTGAAAGATAAAAACTTTGCCTTTTTCCTTCAAAAAATTAAATCTATTAATATATGTTTTAATGATATTTTCTACTTGTCCTAAAGAAAAATCCTCAATGTTTTTATTGTGATTTGGCGAATGGACAATCACCTCGTGAATTTCTGTGATCGGAAACATATTGGGGACGACACGAATCTGCCAACCCGGGCCATCAGCCACTCCTCCACCGAGTCGGTGTAATTCGGGCGGTGTGTCCGCCTCATTTCCCGGACAAAATGGGCAACGAAATCGCTTTCCATCCATGCCGGTGCGAACAAGGCGTTTAGGATTGGCGACCATCCACCTACTTTTTGTAATATCTGAAATATATTTAGGCACTAAAATTTAGAATTTATAATTCAGAATTCAGAATGAAATTTAGAATAATAGAATTATTTTAATTCTAAATTCTGAATTCTAAATTTATGATACTTACGCTTAAAAAATAATTCAACTATAATATAAACATGATTTTTTTAGTAGGTTTAGGAAATCCGGGGAAAAAATATCAAAATAATCGGCATAATGTCGGATATCAATTCGTGGACTATCTTGTTAAATTGTTAAATGGCCAAATTGTTAAAAATAAAAAAAACAATTTAGTAATTTATCAATTTAGCAATTTATTTCTTGTTAAAACCGACTGCTTCATGAACGAATCCGGAATCTTCGTCAAAAAACTAACTACTAACTACCAACTACTAACTACTAACTTAATCATCGCTCACGACGATCTCGACATTCCCTTCGGTAAATTCCATATCCAATTTGCCGTCGGCCCCCATCTTCACAACGGCCTGGAATCGATTGAAAAAAATCTTAAAACTAAAGATTTTTGGCGGATAAGAATCGGTGTAGATAATCGGAAAACCGGCGAAGCCAGGTGCCGAATTGTGCCTGGAGAAACTTACGTCCTCCAAAACTTTACTCTTTCTGAAAAAATTCTTCTTGAAAAAGAAATCTTTCCAAAAATCTTTATCCACCTCAAAACTTTTTTATGCCAGCCTCCGTCAACTGACTCGGTTGGTTATCGGCCTAATACAATAGGATAAACATTACTCTAAAATAAGCTTTTTGATTAATTTAAGTCTCCGTTGATAATCTTTATTATTGTTGACAAATTTTTTATATTTTTTTATCGATCTTATTGAAATCTCTTTCATATATTCTTTTAAAATTCTTTCATTGGATATAAAATCCTTATAAGAAGAAAATAGCCAGTCTTCTGGTCTTTTTACTAAATTTGATGATGTTGGATTTAGGTGAATATATCTTGAAACATGTAACAGTTGTTCATTTGACTTTATTTGAATTGATTTAAAAGCTGATTGCCATAATGGTCCCTTACGTTCAAATTTAATATTAAAATATCGAGTGTAACTATTTTCAATGTTATTAATTAATTTAGAAAGTGTTTTTTCTTCTAATATCTTTATGAGAAAATGGTAATGATCAGGCATTATGCAATAAGATAAAATTTTTACGTAAGCGTCGTTACTGGGATACAAAATATTCCCTACTTTATAGTCAGGATTATCTCTTAAGCAATGAGAATAACTTTTAAGGATTAGTTTATTATTGTAATATCCAAAAATTTTAATAAATCTTTGAGCATTTTTTAAATCGTTAAATATTCCATATTTAGCGATACTTTTATTAAAAATATGCCAGATTTCATCTTGGTAATGTTTATTTCTCATAATAGATCCCGCCTCCGTCAACTGACTCGGTTGGAAAACGGCTTATTATAAAACTCTTTTTACAGATTTTTTAGCAAGTCTTTCACATTAATCTTTAAAACTTTAGCGATTTTATGTAGGAATTTTATCGACGGATTAGCCTTACCTTCCTCAACTTCGGCTAGATAACTTCGGTCAACATCAGATAAGCTCGCCAGTTTATGCTGAGAAAGTTTTTGTCTTCTTCGACTATAAACAATACTCTCTCCAAGTCTTTTATAATAGAAGTTTCCCCGCATATTGAGGAATAATATTAAAATAATTTTTCTATTTCAGTTGGTTATAACCTACAAA
>Ga0172371_10011364_pt1 | contig 11874 bp, 8 predicted proteins | sample Lak12m_FD_114543 | JGI IMG/M metagenome (GOLD analysis project Ga0172371, IMG submission 114543) | Freshwater microbial communities from Kabuno Bay, South-Kivu, Congo - kab_022012_12m | ecosystem: Environmental > Aquatic > Freshwater > Lake | place: Democratic Republic of the Congo: South-Kivu...
TATTCTGAATTATGAAATCCATAACCAAAAACCACAGATTTTCTATTTCACCTACATATTCTTTCTACTTTAGCGCACTGAAAATTTTTGAACTAATTTGTAAAATTTCGGAAAAAATGATGAACATTGACTGGAAAAGCCTGCCCTTTGGCTACTTTAAAACAGATTACAACGTGCGTTGCTATTATCGCGACGGAAATTGGGGAGAATTGGAGATTTCCTCATCAGAATACATAAACATGCACATGGCTGCAAGTTGCCTTCATTATGGCCAGGAAGCTTTTGAAGGGATGAAAGCATTTCGCGGTCAGGATGGAAAAATAAGGGTTTTCAGATGGGAAGAAAATGCCAAACGGATGCTAAGTTCGGCGCAAGGAGTGATGATGGCTGAGGTACCAACTGAATTGTTTAAGGAAGCCGTTTTTAAAGCAATCAAACTAAACGAAAAATATGTTCCACCTTTTGGAATTGGCGCCTCACTGTATATCAGACCATTGTTGATTGGTACAGGCCCAGAAGTTGGGGTTAAACCAGCCAGGGAATACATGTTTATGGTTTTTGTTGGTCCTGTGGGTCCTTATTTTAAAGAAGGATTCAAACCTGTTGACATGCAGGTAATTGGTGATTTCGATCGTGCTGCTCCATACGGAACCGGGCATATTAAAGTTGGCGGTAACTATGCTGCAAGCCTCAGGGCTTTGGACAGGGGTAAAAAGGAAGGATTTTCATCAGTCATTTTCAGGAGTTCTGCCGACAGAAAATTCATTGATGAAGCCGGACCAGCCAACTTCTTTGGCATCAGAGGAAATTCTTACATTACTCCGGATAGTAATTCTGTTTTACCATCCATCACCAACATGAGTCTCAGGCAACTTGCTGCCGATATGGGGATGATCATCGAAAGAAGATCGGTTGCTGTGGATGAATTGGGCGCTTTTGATGAAGTAGGTGCATGTGGCACTGCTGCTGTGATTTCACCTATCAAAAGGATTATCGACCGGGACAACGGAAAGGTTTACGAATATTGCAAAGATGGGATCGCCGGACCAATCAGCACAAAACTGTATTTGCATCTTCGTGCCATACAGGAAGGAGTACAGAAAGACATTTACGGCTGGACAACCGTCGTTGAATAATAACTTGTAATTCAGAATTTATGCTCCGAAAGAAATCGGTCAATATCTTTCGGATTCCCATACATTACCATGATATCATCCTCTTCAAGGTGTGTTTGAGCATTGGCAATTCCTTCGGATTTAAGCACTGACTTCGAAATACCAATAAGGTTGGTTTCTTTTACAGTTTTAAGCGTTGTAAGTACAATGATGTTGTATTTTTTGCTTAACGACAACTCAGCCAGCGACTTACCTACGCATGTGTTTGGTGTTTTTATTTCGATAATACTGGTATTACTGGTTAAATCAAATGATTCGATTATTGACTTGTTTGTCAGTTTTTTAACCCAATGTTCTGCAGCCTCTTCTTCAGGATGAATAATCTCGTCAACACCCATAGCTTCCAAAATGGTCTGATGCAATGCTGAGACAGCCCGTCCGATCAACCGTTTTACCTTCATTTGTTTCATCAGTGCGGTTGTCATTATATTGCCACCTTCATCTTCGCCAATAGCCACAATCACAATATCTGCCAGCGAAAGTGGCAGACTCATAACCGCCTGTGGATCGGTACTGTTTACACAAATTGCATGAGTAATTTTTTCCTTAATGGCTTCAACTTTCCCTATATTTCTGTCAACCCCAATCACTTCATGACCTGATTTTGTAAGTCTCTCTGCTAAAGAAGTCCCGAAATTACCGAGCCCGATGATGATAAATTTCATAAAATAAAAGTTTAGTTTATTAAAATACTTTCCCGAGGATACCTGTAACTCAGATATTTAACCTTTTTAAAGAAAGCAATAAGAATGGTCAACATGCTGACTCTTCCGATGAACATCGTGATTATAATTACTATTTTACTTGCAGTAGTTAATTGTGCTGTAATTCCAAGACTTAACCCCACAGTGCCAAATGCCGAAACCGATTCAAAGATTATCTGTGTCGTACTTGCATCTTTCTGAAAGGCTGTTACCAATAACACCGAGAATCCTATCACTACAAAAGAAAGAAAAATTGCAGAATAGGCACGCTGAACAGTAAAATGAGATAATTCTCTCATAAACAATTCGATCCTGTCTTTCCCTCGTGCCAGGCTAAATACGTTTAAAATACTTATGGCCAATGTAGTCGTTTTAATACCACCTCCGGTTGACGCAGGTGAAGCCCCAACCCACATCAGGAAAATAGTAAACAAAACCGTTGAAGCGAGTAAAGCAGCGTTGTTTACTGAGTTAAAGCCGGCTGTTCTGGGAGTGGTTGCCCCAAAAAAGGCAGTAACAATTTTTCCAAAAGCATTATGTTCTGCAAGGGTATTGTTCATTTCCAGGAAATAAAAAACAATGGTTCCTGCCACAAGCAAAATAATAGTGGTAATTACAGTTACGCGTGTATTAAGGTTAAGTACCCAGGGAGAATGTCCTCGGTGTCGGTTAATCAATCGGTTTATTAAAACATAGCGCAGGTAGGCTATGGTGTTGAAAATGATTGGAAAACCAATTCCACCAATAATGATAAGAAAAGCAACTATTACAAGTAAAAAATAATTAAACCTGAATCCGGGTTCGTAAAAATTGTTGGTCAATGTTGAAAATCCGGCATTGCAAAAGGCTGAAATTGAATGGAACACAGAGAAAAAAGATCTTGAGGCAAAGGTAGGATACAATGTGTTGTCGAGGCTAAGAAAAATTAAAACTGCACCAACTATTTCGATAGAAAAAGTTATTAAAATCACTTTTTTAAAGGTATTGAAAACCTCAGTGATTCTGTCTGTATTCGACATATCCTTGAGAAGGATTTGATTTTGAAAAGACGAATTTCCCCGGAAAAAATAGCTGAAATAACTGGTGAAAGTCATAATTCCCAATCCACCCAATTGAATCAGAATCATTATGATAACCTGACCAAAAATGGTAAATTGTTTCCCGGTATCCAGCACTGTAAGCCCGGTGACACAAACAGCACTGGTGCTGGTGAAAAGAGCATCGACGAAGGTGATGGGTATATTGGTTGCCCTGGGCAATAACAATAGGAAAGAACCTATTATGATGATGCCAAAAAAACTCAGAATGAACATTAAAGCCGGATTAAAAACCTTGCCTTTCAGGTCAAGGTTGAGAGAGGACAACTCTCTTATGAAAATAAGGATAATGATTGAATACTTCACAACTGGAATCTGTACAATACTGAAATTTAATATTCCCTGCAATGTTAATAGCAACATTACCAGAAGAATAAGAAAAACTCCATCAAAAAACCAGGCATTTCGCGGTGGACGTCTTTTTTTAAGGAAAAACCTTGAAAGCTGTGACCCAATTCCTACAATTAAAACCGGAATGTACAACAAATTAAAAAAATCTTTTGGCAGATGCGAATGATCGTAGCCGAAATCATAAATAACGGCAAGGAAGGAAATAAAACTGATCAGGAAAGGAATCCAGCTAATAACGTCAATTACCTTCAACTTACCTGCTACAGTGAACATCATTAATTGTTTTGTTGTAAAAAGTGCAATAGATTTTAATTAACAAACATCAAAGGTGGGTTTTATTTCTGGTTAAGTTTTTGCCTGACCATTTTGATATTATTTAAAATAGGTTCATTCCGTTTATTATCAGGTATTTTCTCCCAATATTCCAGCGATTTTTCATACTCTTTCAGTTGGTAAAGTGTAGAAGCCATATTTACTGTGGATTCAAAATAATCGGGCAGAATGTGAAGTGCCATTTCAAAATATTTTTTAGCATTTTCAAAATCGCCCAACTGGAAATAAATTCTCCCAAGATTATTAAGTACATTTACCCTTGTTGGATTAGCTTTTACCGCTTCAAGATAAACATCGCGGGCTTCCTCAAGCCGCTCAAGACTCCCGAGAGCAAGGGCCTCATACCATTTTACAGGCATAACCTCGGGATCGATATTCCTGAATGTGGTTGGAATCTTCACACTCAGGTCCAGTAAACTTTTCCAATCCTGTTTTACATGGTATTCCCTGGCCTTTCTGACCATAAATTCCATTTTAACCTCAGAAACACAGTAAATTATGGTGAACGAAAAAGCGAGTACTCCAACCACAATTCCAGCGATTGGATTGATCCTGATCTCCTTGTTTTGAGTCGTTTGATGATAAAGTGCAATTACCGATGCTGACATCAAACCAAGATAAACCTGCTGGTCGATACGCTCAAGCGGAAAAGAAAAAGCTGAATCGATCATGTAACCAATAATTCCTCCAAAAATCAGGAGCGTAAAAACTTTTCTGTCTAACGGCAATGCTGATTTCCAAATCCGGGCGATGTACCAAAACAGCATAAAAAAAATACCCAGAAAGAAGATAAGTCCAAACACTCCTTTTTCTGAAAAAACCCATAAATAATCGTTGTGTGGCCTTACCCAGTTGAGTTGATCTTTTTTAAAACCATAACCCTGGAAGTATTTTGGGGACTCAATTTTCCAGTTTCCAGCACCGACTCCTGTCAGAGGGTATTCCTGCGCCATCGAAAGCGAAATATCCCAGATTTTCAACCTGTAAGGATTGTTACTTGACCCCGGTTGAGTAATGGATTTAATACGCTCGATAACTGAATAATTATCATTTCCTTCCTGTGTAAAAACAAACGTTATTCCCACTGCCAGAACCACAACCGATAAAATAAGCGCCCATTGCCGAAGCATCTTACCTATATAAAATTCACTACCAATGGCAACCAAAACTGTTACTGATCCTAAAATCGCTAAAATTATCCCCAACCACACCGACCTTGTGCTGAGCAACAAAATCATTGCTAAAACTGCAAGAGTTACCACAATGAATGCAAAACGTAGCAATCCTTTTTGCTTGAAAATACCAAATCCGAGAAATGGAAGCATCAGCATCAGTGAGGAGGAATACATGTTTTTATGAGCCATCAACCCTTTTACAAGATAAATGAGTTCATCGCCATCGGGGGCTTTGTCGGTGGTTGCATTAATAACCCTTTCGTCGTATTGGTAAAAACCAATGATAACTGCAGTAACGGCGGCAATCAAAATAAAATTCGAAAGCTTTTCGGGCCATTCCTGCACATTTTTAAAAACAAGAACAACAATTATTACAAGCAACAGGATTGCAAAGGTTTTATTAATATCGAAAAGGCTTTCCTTGTAGTTATGAGCGAAAAAGGCAGAAACCAGTGTGATGATAAAATAGCCGGCTAGTAACCAAATGATTTTGTTATTTAAAAATGAAAAATCAATTTTCCCTTCTTTCCTGTAAATGTGTGTGAATAAGGTAAAAATCAAAAGAAAAGCCGCCAGAGCAAGAAACCTTACATGCAGTGCGGGATCGAGTACTTTGGTAGAATAAACCAACGGAAGAACCACCACGAGGCTGAAAATAAAAAAGTAAAACATAAGATTGGCCGGTAATAACAGATCACTGAGAAAACCGCTCTTTTCCACATTTTTTGTCGGCTTTTTACCGGGTTTGCTTTTTAAATTTTTTTGTGACTTTGTCATAATCATCACGTGATTTACGGGTTCTTTTTCTCTTGTTTCTTTTTGTTCATATTTGGATTCTTTGCTTTGGTTGAATCCCTCTGCGTCGCCTTTTTCACACCGGATTTATCCGTCTTTTTCTGATTGTTTCTCTTACCCTGCATATCTACATTCTGCTTTTTCTTTTCATTCTGATTTGGTTTTTGGATGTTGGTCTTTTCGCTCTTTTGAGTTTTCAACCTGGTTGTATCTCTGGAATCAACGTTTTTACCGGATTTTTTCTGTTTTACATTGGTTTGTTTGTTTTCACCTGTTTTCCGATCTTGTTGTGGATTTTCAGCAATCAGCTTTTTTAAGGCTACAATGTTACCTTTTATCACATCATTTTTTTGTTTTGATGGAATGGAATTGAGCACTTTTAACGATTTTCTGTATTCTTTCAAGTTATAGTAAGCTGTTCCCAGGTTTACTTTGGCTTCATACAATCCAGGCAGCAATTTCAATGCACGTTCCAGGTGATTTGCCCCTTTTTTAAATTCACCCAAATCGGTAAATATTTTCCCTAAGTTACTTAAAACAAAGGGATCAAAAGGATTTGCTTTTAATGCAGACTGGAAATGATCGGCAGCCAGCCGAAGATCGCCGTTACCGAGATAACCGTTACCAATGTAGTACTCAATGGCACTTGCCTCTGGTTCCAGTGTCCTGAAAGGTGTTTTGGCTTTTGTGGCCTCCAATGTCAGCATTTTCCACTCTTTGGCTTTTTCAGCAGCTTTGGCGCGGACAATATGATACTCAGATTTCAGCATACTCACACCATAAACAATTGAAAACAAAAGTATCAGACCGGTGATGGCAAAAATTGGTTTCTGATTGGGGAAAAACGTCTTTTCAGGTTTCATTCGCAAATATTCTGCTGTAATACCCGCTAAAAATAGGGTGAAGTAAACCTGCTGATTAATACGTTCGTAAGGAAAAGTAAAAACTGAATCAAAAATGTAGGCCAACAATCCGGACAGCAGCAATAGCACTGTCACTTTAACTGAATGTTCGGTATCTTTGGAAGTCAATACGTTAAGTGCAAAATAAATGGGTATTACGAATAGTGCCAGGTAAAGCAGAAATCCCAAAAGTCCCCTTTCGGCGTAAGCCCACAGGAAATCGTTGTGTGGCCTTATCCAATTGGTCTCGGTTTGCTTAAAATCTTTATCGCTGAAATACTGCTGTGAATGAATTTTCCAATTTCCTGTTCCAACCCCAACAATTGGGTGATCAGCAATCATTTCAATAGTTGCATCCCATGCCCTCAGGCGAAACGAATTATTGCCGGAGCCTGGATTTGTAATTGTTTTTAATCTGTCGAGATAGGTTTTTTCATATTCACCGCCACCTGACAGCACAACACCTGCAAATGCACCTACCGAAACAATAAAAACGATAATCATGATCCATCGGGTCTTCCCGGATATTCCAAAATGCTTTGCCAGCAAGATGAGTGTAAAAACGAATGCACCGCCTCCAACGAGAGTTCCTACCCAAACAGCACGTGTTTCTAAAATTACGAGAAGAACAATTACCAGCGAAAAAATGATGATTGCCGCAACGCGTAAGGTTTCTCTCAATTTATAAATGGCATAACCAATAAAAGGAAGCATCAGCATTAAGCCACTGGAAAAAAGATTTTTATGACTCATAAGTCCTCGCACCAGGTAAATGGTAGGTCTTCCGTCGGGAAGTTTGGTGGCGGTGTTGAAAACCACATTTTCAAAATACTGATAAAAACCGATGACCAACGAAATGCCTGCGGCCACCAGCACCAGCAGCGATAGTCGTTCAGGCCAGTCGGGAGTGGTAAGAAACATTTGTATCAGCAAAAAACACAACAAAACCATCGTGAAGGTTTTTACAGTATCGAAAAAACCTTCCACAAAATTAATTGCTACAAACTGAGACAGAAAAGTAATAACAAAATTAAGGAAGAACACGATAATCAGTGGATTGCGCAGGATGGAAAAGTTTAATGGAAATTCTTTTTTCTTCTGGTAAAGAATGACCAGAATTACAGCGAGAAATAAATCGAGCAGGAATAACCGGGGCATTAAGGTACGGTCGTTAGCAAAAGTGAGGTAAAAAAATGGAAGTACAAGAATCAATAGGCTGGTGATTGAATAAAAAAGCTTTGTTTCCATAAGAATAACAACCTCATTTGTTTTCGCTTTTTGCTTTGCCATGACCTGGATTTTTTATTCCTTCCTTCAATATGGTACTACAATCAACCATAATAAGGCAGGTTTTTACAATAATCTGCTTTTAAAAGAAGCCTCAAAAATACCTAAAAAGACAAATCCGGGTAAAATTGTATTGCATTTCTGTTTAATTTGGCCGGCAAAACGGGGGAAATAATCAATAACCAATGAACAAACCTGAGTTGAGCATAGTAATGCCAGTTTACAACGCTGAAAAATTCATTTTTCAGTCAATTCAAAGCTTACTCAACCAGTCATTTAGGGATTTTGAGTTGATTATTGTTGACGACGGCTCAACTGACCGCAGCCTGAAAATTGTACAAAATTTCAGCGATAGCCGGATAAAAATCCTCACCAATCCTCACAACCAGGGAATTGTTTTTAGTCGAAATAAAGGTTTACGTGAAGCAAAGGGAGTTTTTTATGCTCCTTTTGATGCCGATGATATCACTCTGCCCGATAAATTCCTGAAGCAAATTGATTTCCTGAAGAAAAACCATGATTATAGTATGGTTGGAAGTTTTGCAACCCTCATTGATGGCACTGGAAAGCCAACAGGTAAAAAATGGAAGCTGCCGGCATCATCAGTAAGAATCCCATCCATCATGCTTTTCAGGAATTATTTTGTTCATTCATCGTTGGTAATCAAGGCATCGGCCTTACCTCCTGAAGGTTATGCCGAAGGTTTCGACAGGGTTGAGGATTATCTTCTGGCTTTTAAAATTTGTTTAGAAAACAAGACTCACAATTTACCTGAATACCTTGTCAAATACAGAGTTCATAATACCAGCGCTACATCGGACTATGAAAAACAGGTTTTGTTGCAGGACGAAAAGGTTTACCGATACATTTTTTCTCAACTTGAAATCGAACTCACTCCTTCACGGCTTGCCATCTTGTGTGTATTGAAAGATCAATGTGTAAACCAACTCAGACCTGAAGCAGGCGATGTTCAGGATTTTTTACTTCTGATACTTGCACAAAACCAGAAATTACGGCTTATCGACCACGAACAACTTCATAAAGAAGTGATTAACCGATGGCTAAAATTTATCTTCAATGTAAAGGTTAAATCATTTTTCAACGTAAAATCTCCAAAACCCTTAGTTATCAACTAACCGAAATCCTGCATGAAACCAATTGCTGATGTCTCAATAATCGTCCCTAACTACAACAATGGCAAATATTTGGGCGATTTTATCCAAAGTGTTGCAGATTCATCCATGCTGCCAAAGGAGGTCGTAATTGTAAATGATGGCTCGACAGACGAATCACTCTCGATTTTAAAAAAATATTCCGGTATTCCCTGGCTTAAGGTCATTTCGTTTGAAGAGAACAGAGGGCTTACGTCAGCGCTCAACGCAGCCATCGAAATAGCAACAGGAAAATACATTATGCGTGCCGATCCCGACGATAAAATGCATCCCGGCAGGATTCTACAGCAATCTGAATTTATGCTGAAAAACCCACACATTGACGTGCTTGGTTGTAATGTTAAATACTTCAGCGACATAACCGGTAAAACGATCAATCAGTCGAATTTCCCACTGAATCATCACGAGATAATAAAAAGGTATTCGAAAGGCGAGCATGGAATTCAGCACCCAACAGCATTTCTCAGGGGTGATATTTATCGCAAATACCGCTACCAGAAAATATTTCCGGGTGAGGATTATGAACTGTTTGCACGGATGGCTTTCGACGGGCTGGTTTTTGCCAACCTGAAAGAACCTCTTTACTTCATGCGGGTTCACAAAGGAAGTTCTACCAGCAACCTTTCGCTTGATGTGATGACCCAAACCTATCAATTCCGTGATGGAATTTATGGAACACACACCAACCGGTTCAGGATTTTAAGATACTATTGGCATATACTCTTTTACAGGAAGTACCAAACCTCCATTTTTTTTATCCCAAAATATCTGTTTTTACTTTTTTCGACTATTTGCCATCCCTCAAAATTGTTTAACAGAATTTTTAAATGAAAAAACAAATCGAACAATTTCTGAATTTTTTCAGGCTGAATAACCCAAATGTGGTTTTTGTCGCTTTCTTGTTAGTTTTCTTCCTGGATTCGCTAATTAACCATTTCACCGATTTTCCACTTTTTGTTCTTTTTATGATCGTAGCTCTTCCGGTGATGTGGCTCTTCTTGTGGGTTTCTGGTCACAAGCCCGTTTTTCTCATTATTTTCATTTCATTATTTGTAATTATGGTGATAATCAATAATCTGATTTATGCATACGGTAAAAAAAACATCTCCGATTTACTCTTCATTTTATTATTTGCTACCTCATTTTACTATTATCGCTTTTTTCATAAAAAAATTCCGTTGTTAACTGTGAGTGGTTTTTTACTGGTATCCATCATTATGATAATCCCGGAATTTGTTGATAAAAACCATAAACAATCACGACCAAGAAGAAACATCGAGAACAAAACCGTCAAATCAGCAATTCAAGAACCTGATAGAGTGATTTCGTATGATAAAAAGAACAAGCTAAACAGAATCGAAAAACGTGTCAATCCGGTTGCGGGATTTTTCAGAGTCCCACACATTGCGGCTTACTTCTTTGGTTTTTTGTCGATATTTTATGCTTTTCTTTTTTCAAAACGCAGAAAATGGTTTTATCTGGCAATTAGCTTATTAACAGCCTCTTTTGTTATTTGTTCTGGTATCAGGAGCATTGTTTTTGCTATTTTGTTAAGCTTATTTTTGTATTTGTACCTTCAAAGGAAAATAATTTTTTCACTCGTTTCAACTGGATTTGTTATATTGGTAATCCTGTTCAGGTCTCATCTCTTCCTTTTATTAAAAAAAACCTGGATCAAACCCTATCTGGCACTTTTGGTAACCCTATTTGACAATACTGACCGACAATCGAGAATTCTGCTGTGGAAATCGTGGTTTCTCGAAATTTATGAGTTCTCGTGGTACAATTATCTTGCTGGAAGAACATTCAAAGCATCACGGAAGGCTAACATGCAAAACATTGGTTACAAAGAATGGTTTCACAACGATTTTTTGTCGATTGCATTTTCATACGGTTTTCTTTGTTTGATACTATATGTTGGTTTGTGGATTATCATTTATCGCAATTACTCAAAAGTCATCAGAAGCAATATCTTCATTTTTGTTTTCTATTTTTCCGGATTGTTTGCAGCATTTTTCAATGGTTTCTACTATTACTTCCCGGTTATTCTGCTTTTCTTATTTTTTGTAATGATCAATGTCGAAATAAACAACCCAGTAAAACAATGAAAGTCGGAATTTTAGGTTCGCGGGGCATTCCCAACAATTACGGAGGATTTGAGCAGTTTGCCGAATATCTCTCACTTGGCCTTTCTGAACTGGACGTGGATGTTTGGGTTTACAATTCGCACACGCATCCTTACAAAGAAAAAAAGTGGAAGTCGGTAAACCTCATCCATTGTTACGATCCGGAAGACAAAGTGGGAACTCCCGGTCAGTTTGTTTATGACCTTAACTGCGTCATCAACAGCCGTCACCGGAATTTCGATGTGTTGTTGCAATTGGGCTATACAAGCAGCTCGGTGTGGCATTGGCTCTTACCAAAACATCCGGTGATAATTACCAACATGGATGGGCTGGAATGGAAAAGAAGCAAATACAGCCCTACTGTAAGAAAATTCCTTCAATATGCTGAGAAACTGACCGTTGTTAGCAGCGATTATCTTGTAGCTGACTCTGAAGCCATTGCTGATTACCTCAAGGGAAAATACAATCGCAACGCTCATTTTATCCCTTATGGCGCTGATATTTTTGAAAAACCTGACGACAGCATTCTTCAACAATTTGGTCTGGAGAAATTCGGTTACCACCTGCTTGTTGCACGTATGCAGCCCGACAATCATATTGAAGAAATAATTAAAGGTGTAGTTGGGGCAGACGTAGCACAACCTTTGTTGGTGGTTGGTAAAACCGATAACGCCTACGGTGCCTCACTCAAAAAAAAGTATTCGGGCGAAAAAATCAGGTTCATGGGTGGGATTTATGATATTGAAACCCTGAATCA
>Ga0172371_10011366_pt1 | contig 11874 bp, 10 predicted proteins | sample Lak12m_FD_114543 | JGI IMG/M metagenome (GOLD analysis project Ga0172371, IMG submission 114543) | Freshwater microbial communities from Kabuno Bay, South-Kivu, Congo - kab_022012_12m | ecosystem: Environmental > Aquatic > Freshwater > Lake | place: Democratic Republic of the Congo: South-Kivu...
AACAGGCGTTATTAGGGAAAAAGCTGGCGGATATACTTAATATCAAATCGCCTGAAGGGGTATTTACCATGTTTTCAGAACTCTTCAAATGCGCAACGTGGGAGATAAGGCAAAAAGAAAATGGCTTTGCAGCGGAAAATTTAAAATGCCGGTTCCATGATGTTTTCAAAGAATTAGGTTCCGCAAGTCCGTGCGACGTCTGTTGCCTTAATCTTATGGCGGAGATACTGAGAAATATTGAGCCAAAGTCCGAATTTAGAGCGATAGAAACTTTGTGGGATGGGGCCAAATGCAAGGTAGAGATATTGTTCAACACTTCTATTCAGGAAACGCCAGCCTTCGCACTGACGCCATAATATAGGAATCGCAACTCTATGAGCTAACACCAATTAACAGGTTTTGGTGCTAGCGCGGGGACCTGGCATTTACTCAAATTCATCCGGCGGCTCCTCCGGGTAATCCCGGCATAGGTGATCCTATTTTCATCATCAGTTTTTGGTAGGCCATCTATCAGTTCCTGCCTCATAGTTCCTACCCGTTCTTCAGTTAATTGCCTGCCGTTTATCTTATTATCTACTAACCATCAATTTTTTGGTGGCGGTGAATGAATCGCCTGCATGGATTATGTAAAAATAGACTCCTGAAGCCACTTGCTCACCTGCTTCGTCCCTTCCATCCCAATATGCCGCTTTTTCCTTGCTAATATGTTGACCTGTTGGTTGGTGGCCCAGGTTCAGAATTCGTATTACTTTGCCGTCAATATCATAAATTGTAATATTCACATCAGCCGATTGGGAAATCCTGTAAGGAATCCACACTTCCGGGTTTGCTGGCTGTGGAAAAGGTGCGAAGGCTTCAGAATTAAGCGGGGCATTCGGAGTGTCATCAGTCAAAACGCTGGTATTATCCACTCGCGCTGTAGCATAGCCGATCCTGAAATGCTCACCATCATCTCCTGCGTACCACATTTTGTATTTTTTGCCGTCATAAAGGACGTCGGGATTCTGAAGGCCGGATTTATCCCACCCCCTTGGGTTTAACACAGGGCTGGCTTGCTTCTTCCATACTATGCCATCAGTGCTTGTGGCATAGCCAATTCTGGGGAAGACGCGGGATTCGTCAATCTTCGGGGAACAGCCGTCTTCCCCTGAATACCACATTTTGTAGCTGATGCCGTCATGGATGACAGTAGGAGCCATAATATGGGCGTTGTCCCATTTTCCAGAGTTTCCCAGCCTTAAAACAGGATTGCCGCTGTATTTTTGCCAGTCTATGCCGTTTGTGCTGGTGGCATAGCCGATCTCCAGTTGTGTGTAATTATTGCCCTGGTACCACATCCGGTATAGATTGTCATGGAAGATAACAGTGGGATAGCTAACGAGATGGCCGTCCCACTCCCAGGATTCCCCTGTGTCCAGGACAGGATTGCCGCCATACTTTTCCCAGTTCACGCCATCTGTGCTTATGGCATAGCCAACCCTCTGATCCCGCCCATCGCTTCCGTAATACCACATCTCATAGATGCCGCTTTCCTTATGAAATATGACGCTGGGGCCGCCGACGTAAAAATCGTCCCACTCCCCGGGCTTCCCTAAATCTACCACAGGGTTGCCGCCGTATTTCTGCCAATCAATGCCGTCTGCGCTGATGGCATAGCCAATCCTCCAGTTTTCACCGTCAGAGCCGCCGTACCACATCCTGTAGACTCCCCCATCATATATGACGGCGGGGTCTGAAATATCCTTGTTATCCCATGCCTCCGGGTCAGTGCCAAGCACAAAGCCATTGCCATACTTCGTCCATTCCGTCACCCCAGGGGAATCGCCATCCATGTTCCCCTGCGCCACAGTGAAAACGCTGTCTCTGCTGGTTGTTTTGGGCTGATTAACAATAACTACAGGGACTTCGTCCGTGTCCGTTAGCTTTGATACCCTGGGGGCCATGGAATTATCATAATAGACCATAGCTTCAGGGAGTTTCACAGACAGGCTGGCGCCAAATATGGCAATGCCCAACGCGATGGATATTCCCCAGGAGATCCCCGTCACTTTGGGCAGTGGTTTGACTCTGATGTGCTTTACTATATCCATGATATTGAATGTGAAGCTAACTGGAAGCTTGTTCTTGAAGGCTTCACCCATTCTGCTTAATACCTCACCCTTTAGCAATATCCTTGCTTTTCTTAGGCGTTTCCTGACAGCCGAAGGTGAAATGCCGGAGAAATTGGAGATTTCCGAGCTGGTCATGCCGCCGAAGTAGTGAAGCATTACTATCTGACGATCTGTCTCTTCCAGCGACTCCAGAATGTCACTGACTGACTCATATATCGCCCCTTCACGGTAGGAGTTAATGGAAATATCCTCAAATAAGCCGGGTTCCTGGTCTTCCAGAAACTCCCTGTCGGGACGCTTTGATTTTGCCCTTACGGCATTTTTGCCCTTGTTTGATGCTATGCGATACAGCCAGAAAGCGAACTTGTCCCAGTACCTGAGCTTATGCAGGTTCTGATATGCTTCAATGAAGACCTCCTGCGTTAAATCCTGAGCATCGTGGAAGTTACCAAGATTGGAATAAGCCAGCGCAAAGACAGCAGACTTATATTTATCCACCAGGAAGCCAAAGGCGTCCGGGTCTCCGTCCAGGCATTTTCCGATCAGACATCCATCTTCGGTATGCAATCCACTACCTCCATTTTTATAAACCCCATCATTATATACGACACCTGTGAAGCGAAAATTGGGAACGGACAGTTAGAAAAAAATGGCGTTGGGAGGAATATGCTTCCATCGCCAACGCCTATGTTTTCTGATAATTTTATTAGAGAGCGTTTTATTTACTGCGAAATTACCATCTTCCGTGTAGCCCTGAAATCCCCGGCATGTATAGTGTAAAAGTATACGCCGTTTGCCACCGGCTCACCAGTGCTATTCCTGCCATCCCAGTATAGAGCCTTCCCCCTGCTTGTGTATGTGCCGGCGGGTCTAAATCCCAGAGCAAACTCCCGGATCATATTCCCGGAGATGTCAAATATCCTGATATTAACTTCGCAATCCTCCTTCAACTGATATGGTATCCACGTCTCAGGGTTAAACGGGTTGGGAAAATTCTGAAGTAGCGCGCTGAACCTCATATTCTCTATCCCCAGCGCGGCCAGGCCGGAGGCCTTCTGAAGTATCAGTATAACGTCATCAGACCGTATTTTGCCATCACTATTCATATCCGCCGCCCAGCGCTGGTATTCCGATGGCACTATAATAGATATGGAAATACTCAAAGCCAGGATTGCATCTTTAGAGGTAATTACCCCATCGCCATCCACATCTCCCTTTGTGAACAGGGATATATTTGAGTATGGGCTGGTAGCGTATCCTATACCCCAGCGTGAGCCATCATGGCCGCAATACCACATTTTGTAGTCGTCACCGTCAAAAATCACGCTGGGTCTGCTGACGTGCATATCATCCCATGAGCCACTTTTTCCTATATCTAACACAGGGTTACCAGGATATTTTTTCCATACAATGCCGTCAAAACTGGCGGCATAGCCAATTCTATTGTTTGATGGGTCAGTGTCAGCCTCACCCACATACCACATTTCATACGCGCCTTTATTGATAATGACATTTGAAATATCAGCATATATATGATCAAATGCCCCGCCTGGCCCTACGTCCAGAACGGGATTATTGGGGTGCTTTTTCCATACGATGCCATCAGTGCTGGTCGCATAGCCGATCCTATTGTTTGAGTCATCATCCCCGGAATACCACATTTCATATATGTTGTCATGGAAAACTACAGTGGGATCAAAAACGTGAATCTGATCCCATGCGCCGCCTGGCCCCAGATTCAATACCGGGTTAGCGAGATGCTTTTCCCATATAACACCGTCAGAACTGGTAGCGTAGCCAATTCTCCAATGACCGCCATCATAGCCATTATACCACATCCTGTAGGTGTTACCGTCAAATAGCACGCTTGGGGCAGAAATCCAGACGTCCTCCCACGTCCCGGTTTTGCCTGTATCCAGCACAGGATTATCAAGTGACTTTATCCATGCAATGCCATCAGGGCTGGTTGCATAGCCGATCCTGTATACTGAGCCATCGAAGCCTATGTACCACATTTTATACATAACGCCATCGAAGATAACACAGGGTTCAGAAACGCTGGCACTATCCCATGTACCTCTTGAGCCAGTATCCAGCACGGGATTTTTTGAATATCTTGTCCATTGAACCTGGGCTAGAAGGGCATTCGCACAAAGTATGGCAAGGAACAATGAAAAGGTTGCAATTTTAGCATATTGACGTTTGTGGATTTTTCCTTCCTCCTAATGTAGTTTTTACTCGAATTCATCCAGCGGTTTCTCCGGGTAATTCCGGCATAGATGTTCCCATTTTTCATCTTCAGTTTTTGGTAAGCTGTCTATCAGTTCCTGCCTCATAGCTTCTATCTGCTCTTCAGTGGGCCATCTGCTGTTTAACTTCTCACCAGCAATCCAGAAATCTAGTCTCCCCCCTACCCTCTCTGATGGCGGAATTGTATCCCAGTCAGCAATGTCCCGCTTTATCAGTTTTTCTCTATGCTTCAGCCAACGCTCCTGGCGATCTTTCTCTTTTTCTTCCCTGTCTTTTCTATTTTGATAGTCCAGATATTCTTTGGGTGGCTGGTAGTTATCCTCTATAGATTTACGCAAAAAGCCGGGCGGATTCTTTTCCAAAAGCGAGCTTTTGCTTAATAAGAGCCGATCGAAAATTGCTATCTGGGTCTCTATTTGATTGGCAGGATAATCACTCATTAGCTTTCCTGCAACAACTTCAGTGATACCTCTCTTAACCAGTTCCTGTCTGAGTTTTAGCTCTGGTTTGTCAAAGTCAACCCTTACCTCTTTATCGAAGCCATTGCCAAGCTTCCATTTAGAGCCTTTCAATGAGTCTCTTGGGAAAACATACACAACCTTCTCCTCTCCGCTTGCGCCAACCTTTTCATAAGAGAAGCTTTTCAAGAAGCCCTTCTTTATAAGTTCATTGTGCGGCTTTTCCAGCCTTCTTTTAATCTGCGATGGATATTTGTCTTGAATGGGTAACAAAGCAGCCAGTTTTAATAAATCAATTTCAAACCTGAGCTTTTGGTATCTTTTTTTATCAAGATACCTATAAAGCCTTTTGGAAATCGGAGTGTCCAAGCTGAAATAAAAAGTTGTGTCTATGTTCTTTATATACCCATATTTAACGCTGTCAAACAGGAAATCGCTCATCACTATATGGCTAAGGGGCAGTGACTGCTGGCTGTCTACTGTTCCAGAAGCCCTTTCATCATAAAGCCTGTAGCTTTCAAACAGATGGAACGCCTGACTTACATACATCTTCGCCTTATTGTCCCAGAAGGCATTTTTTGAAACGATGGTGACAGAAACAAGACGATTGAAAGCGTCCTCAAGCCTATCATAACCCCTTTTTGAAGTTTCCTTGCTCATAATATGCAGCATTTGATACCGCGAAAAATGGACGCGCCTATCTTTAAAATCGTTCTCTTTGTATAATTGCATCAGGGCTATATACACATCTTCATCAATGGCCAGGGGCAGGCCATACTTGTCGCTTCCGGTAACAACCCACTCCTGTTTGATAACCCTTCCATTCTGATCCCTTATGCTTTGGGCTACCTCGATTGTTTTCTGCCCTGGGTTCGCTCTCTTGGAAAGCAAGGTGAAGGGAAACTCGGCCAGATTCATCTCGTCTTTTGAAATAATTACCGGAAGATCGTCTTGAAACTCCAAGTTTTCATTATCCCCATTTTCTATATTACCCACGTTTGCCTCCTACATTTTAAAAACATTTACTATCGTGTTTTGAGACAAAAAAGTATCGTGTTTTGAGACAAGGAATATCGTGTTATGAGACAAGCCACTATCGTGTTTTGAGACAAGGAATATCGTGTTATGAGACAAATTTTGAAAAGTTATCCACAAAAGGAAAGTCCAATAAAGCTTGTATTTATAATGGTTTATAGCCACTCCAATTTTCCGCATATTACCTATGTAACTCTTTAAATTGTTTTAAAAACAACAACAGTGCTCATGTACAAAAAACAGGTTACACAATTATGATTGAAGGCAAATAAAAAAACACCGGCTTTTGGTGTTGTTGTTTATTAAGTTTAAAAATTCTGATACTACTTCAATACACAACTGCATTACAGTCTACCTCTCTTCAACTGTGGAGATCAATATAAAAATTTACATCTTTTCGGCTTTGCCGACTGAAAGGGAAACGTCTGAAAGACGGTGGTTTTAAACCACGGACGAATGCCCTTCGGGAAGGCTAAAGCCGTCTTTGGGACAATAAACTTTTATGGTTTCTATGTTCTCAAACCACCAACTTGACCACCATTTTCCCAAAGCAAGCGAGCTACTCTCTGGATTTATCATTTCCTGTTTTCATATCAGTGGTCTTTTCATCTACCGGGCCAGGCAAGGCCTTTCGGGAAAATAGTTTACGCCAAAATGGCTGTTGGTGATATTCAAGCAACTTGGTCATCTGCATAACTACAGTATCGTGACGATGGCCCGCTTCCGCGGCATCCTGTTGCGCTTCCGACAAATACCGCTCCAGTTCCTCTATCCTCCTCTTTAACCATTCATTTTCAACCTCTAGTTTCTCTATTATTGCCTCATAATTGGCGGAATTGCCTTCGGAAATATTGATTTCCTCTCGGTTACCTTTAAGTTCCACTTCAACTTCCGTAAGATCCTTATCTATTAACCATCTATTACCATCACGCTTTGCTTTAAGCTTGCCACTAGCAGCTTTGTTCCGCACTTGCCGCTCGGAAATGTTTAACAGTCCCGCGGCTTCCGATGTTGTTATCCATTCTTCCACTGTGCTAATACCACCTTTCATGTCTATCTTCTAAGCAATCTTAGTTTTAGATTTCCGACCGGAACTTTTATAATTTCCTGTTATTTCCGATAAATAATAACACCAGTTAGGCAAAAAAGTCAATTGAATTATTAGGTGTTATGGTTTATAATCAATCGCGCGTTTTCCGCGACCAGAGATTGTTGTGATAGGCTTTTGACAAAATCTAACGAATTTGCGATAAAGTGAGGTGGTATAAGAGTGGAGAAATCCAAAATTTTGCGAATGGAATCTGTATTGGATGAAGTTTCCCAGGCCATTTTGGAAACGGCTTTAGAGAATCATCGGAGGATTTTGGAACTGAAAAATCAGGCTAACCAAAGCTTCATCCTTCTGGGCAAAGAATTCAGAGAAAGCAAAGAGAGGCGATATTTTGAATTTCTTGGCTATCCCACCTTTGAAGCTTACATTGAGGGTCCAGAGGTCAGTTTTCAAAGGAGAAGCGTCTATTCTCTGATGGCCGTTTATGAAAAGTTTGTAGAGGAGCTGGGCTATCCTGTGGAAGAGCTATCGGCGATTGACTATTCCAAGCTGGACAGATTGCTTCCCCTCCTCAATGTGCAACCGGTTGCACATAAGGAATGGGTTCAAAAGGCTAAGAGGCTTTCCCGTAGAGAGCTAGAGATGGAGATCAGGGCGTCAAAGGGCAAGATGCAGCAGGAGACAACCAGCAGAATTTCTACATATTCATACGACCCGTCTCTTCCTGACGAGTGGATTGACACCATCCAGCAGGGGGATTGCCTGCGCCTTCTGAGGCTGTTTCCAGATGATAGCATTGACTTCTGTATGACCTCGCCGCCCTCTTGGGGAGATGGAACGCCGGGGCAATTGGGTTCAGAACAGACCTGGCAGGGGTATGTAGAAAAGTCTCTTGAGATTTACACCGAATTGATGAGGGTTCTTAAGGAGGAGGGAAGCTTCTATCTGAACCTGGGAGACAGCTATTCCGCAACATCATTGTTCCCCGGTAGGCGGACTGCGCGTAAAGACATCCCTCCAGAAAGCCTCGTCGGGATACCCTGGAGAGTGGCTCTGGCGATGATCGACGATGGATGGATATTGAGAAACGCGATAACCTGGCACAAACCCAACGCGATGCCTTTTCCTGTAAGAGACAGGCTCTCCAATACATACGATACCCTCTTCCATTTCGTCAGGAGTCAGCGATATTATTATAACTTAGACGCTATTGGAACAAACCCAGGCGATTTCTGGGATATTGACATCCAGACTTTTCCTGAAGGGCATTTCGCAGATTATCCCGAAGAGCTGTGCGTAAAGCCCATCAAGTCTAGTTGTCCTGATGATGGAATTGTCCTGGATATATTCGCGGGAACAGGGACGACACTATTGGTTGCCAAGAAATTGGGGTGGAGGTATCTGGGCTTTGAGATCAATCCCGATAATATTGAGATCGCCAATGAACGTTTGATTTGTCAGAATGAGCAGTTATAATAACAAATGGCCTTAACGTTTTCTGGCTTCTTTCAGAATTTCATCATATTCTCTGCCAGTATAAAACCCAGCGGATTTGAGTTGGGCGAAGAGTGTATCCAGATGGCTGATCAACCCTTTCTGTTTAGCCCTGAGCAATATGGTAAGTGTCCCGGTGAGGTTGAGACCTCTTGAATTGGCAATTCTTCTGGCGTGGTCATCGTCAAGGATGATAAGTTCAGCCTTAATCTCTTCCGCAAGAACAATAGCTTCAGCTTCTCCTCGGTGAAGGATGGAACTTAGATGCTCTACCTGTTCTTCATCCTTTATAGCTTGTACATGGATCCATTTTGCTTCGGCCACATCCTTCGCACCTGGCTTTCTCGCCCCTTTAACAACCACATCGTCATATACTGCTAGAGGAATCAGTATGTTCCCAAATAGTCGCTCAAGAATCCATAGGTGTCCAATGCGGGACAAAGCGATAAGAATGGTTGAATTACAGACAACACCCAACTATACACTCGCTTCCTTCTCATATTTGAGTAATGCGGCCATATCCGCTTCCATCTGCTCTTTGCTATAGGTAAACCATGGTATCTCATATTTTGAGAGCAGTTCAGGCAAATCCCAGAGGCTTATCCCCAATAGTTCAGCCGCTTTGGATTTGGATATCTTTCCCTTACGCACCAGGTCCATCACCAGAGCTTGATTTGCTTCTTTCCCTATTCTCTCTTCGGAACCCAGGAGCTTTATAAGTTCGTCAGATACTTCTATGGCTATGGTTCTTGACATTAGCTCTACCTCCTATCTTCCAAATAGGCTATCTCTGCTTGACCCCAGAAACCCGTCCTCGTAGAAACAGGGACATTTAGTCGTGGGAATATGTCAATGAAATGCCAATAGTCTTTTTCATTAGAATGCCACTATCATTTAAGAGTTATAAGCCCCAAATTTCTATATAGTATACCAAAATTAGATAGACAAAAAAAGAAAAATCGAACTCATTAAAAAAGAAGACAATTAATGTTAAAGTCTCTATAGCTCCCCGGTTTCTTTTAGTTACCGGCGGCACCACTGCTATGGATGAAACCCCAACGGCAGAAGAAGCTTTGACAAGTCATAATGAAAAGACGTCAGTTTTTATGCTGACGCCATAATATAGAATTATCAATGAGCTTTGGGTTATATCAGAAAGGCGGCTTTCGGCCGCTGTTAAGCCCGGCATACGCTTCATCAAAAATGGCCTGGTCTATCAGTTCTGTTACCACTGAAATATGCACGTCCCCACGTTCCCCGTCTGGACAGGCTTCTGAAAAGCAGAAACAAAAACGATAGTGTTGTAGCCGTTTTGTTCTGGGAGCATTCTTCAGCACCTTACCGTAGATATAAAAGCCGTATTCGGTCCACTGCTTGAAACAATCGCCTTTCTTGATGGCTTTCTGCCATTCCTGAACCTTGCTGTCCGCTTCGTCCATTGCCTGGCCCAATGCGTTAAACATTTCGTCTACGGTATCGTAAAACGTTATCCTCATCTTTCTCACCTCGATAAATATTATGAAAAAGGCGTTGGAAGTAGAAATATACTCCACTCACCAACGCCTATGTTCACTGTTAATATTTTGTTAAAGAGCGTAAATGTGCTGTTGTTAGAATGGCACGTCTCCGTCCCCTTCTTCGGGGGATGCTGTTTCCGAACCAGATTTTCCTCCCAGGAACTGGATGTTCTGAGCTACTACCTCCAGCTTGCTTTTCTTTACGCCATCCTCAGTCTCCCATGACCGGTATTGCAACCTGCCTTCGATGAAGACAGGCCTGCCTTTGGATAGATAATCGCCACACACTTCCGCCAACCTGTCCCATGCGACTATATCCACAAAGCAGACATCATCTACTTTCTCGCCATTTGCATCTGTGTATGTGCGGTTGACCGCCAGGCCGAAGTTGGCCACTGCTTTTCCAGAAGACGTATACTTCATGTCCACATCTCTTGTTAGATTGCCTATTAGTAGGACTTTGTTTAAACTCGCCATTTGTTTTTCCTCCTTGTTTTCTTTTCACTCTCGGATTTGAGATTCTTCTTCTTTTTTTGCACAAGCTTTCCTAAAACTTTTGGAAAAAGTTTTATCAAATTTGCTGAAGCTTTTTCAAAGCTTCATAAGCTTGATTCATCTTTCCTCGCACCCCCCGCTTACGCGAGGGCCGACCCGAGATCATGCGCCGCCACAGGCTACGCGATAGACACAGCCATCGCAGCCATAGCGGGTATTAGGGTTTCTATAGAATATCCGCAGCTCGATAGCTCGGATTACTTGAGATATTAACTCCATCAGCCGGCTGTGGTCTTCAGCGGTACGGTAGGTCTGGGTAATCTAAATGGCCGGCTTTGCTGTCTTGAGAAGAGCCACAGTCTTCAGTGCCTTCTCCTCCTGCCCGAATACTAATCTGTATGCCCAGGAATACAGCGTGAGCTGTAATGATGTATCCACGTCACGCTGATTGACTGAACGCGCGCTGGTCTTCACCTCCAGTACCTGGCCGTCAGCTATGAGGTCTATCTTGCCTAAAATGTCTCTGGACGATTCAAATAATCCTGTGGATACGTCCAGTATGGGCAGTCGGAACACCCTTTCTACAGCCTGTGGCTTTAAGTCCACAAACTGCTGGCAGTAAAGCTGAACCAGCCTCCTGCCTTTATCCGTCAATTCCTCTTTTTCGCCCGGGCCTTTGTATTCCAGTCCTTCCCTGGCAGATTCAGTTGCCCATTCGCTGGTGAAGATACCCATAGCGGCCTTCTCGTCCATACCGCCGTTGGCTAAGGCTATGTTGAACCGCTCAATAGCCCGGTGGATGGCTGACCCGAAGGCCACGCCGGATGGCACTTTCTCCCACTGTAGCTTTTCCTCATAAGCCAGTTGATATTTATATGGGCATTCTAAATATGTGCTAAGTTGCGTAAATGAGAAGTGCGGTCTTGTTTCTTCCATCTTTAATCTCCTTTTGTGAGTAGAAAAAGTAGAAAGTAGAGGAAAGTAGAAAGACATAAATCTTCTTTCTGCCTTCTACTATCTACCTTCTACTTCCTCTTGGTTACCGTTATTCTGCGTCTTAAGATACGCTATAAACGCCTCTCCCATAACCGGGTTAAGCTTTGCTATGTCCCTGGTGCCAAAAAGCCGTTGTGAGTGATCCATCACCTGTTCCGGCGTCCACTTCAGCTTGGTTCTCAGCTTCTTTATCTCTGAGAGCTTCTCCTTGCTGATGGTCTCATCGGACTGGCTGGGAGTCATGGCGTTTTTATCCACCGGTTCTTTCTCCTCATCAGCAACCGTCTCTGAATATAGGTGTAGAGCCACTCCGAAGTGCGTCGCCGATTTCTTTAAACAGTCACTGGCCGCTGACTTGAGGTCATAGCCAATCTGCACCGGCTCACCATCTTTCTTTGATTTGGTAATCTTGTGGCTGCCAAATTGCATTTTAGTGATTCCTTGAGCCGTCAGTTTGCCTAACACTA
>Ga0172371_10011367_pt1 | contig 11874 bp, 10 predicted proteins | sample Lak12m_FD_114543 | JGI IMG/M metagenome (GOLD analysis project Ga0172371, IMG submission 114543) | Freshwater microbial communities from Kabuno Bay, South-Kivu, Congo - kab_022012_12m | ecosystem: Environmental > Aquatic > Freshwater > Lake | place: Democratic Republic of the Congo: South-Kivu...
CCAGTGGCAGCGGTGCTGCGCGCTTTTCCCGCCAAGAATCTGAATCTGGAGCCGGCCGGCAGCCATAGCGGTGAGGGTCGCCAGCTGTGGGCCGAGGGCGCCCAGCCGCCGGTGGGTCTGGCCCAGGCCAGCCCGCAGCTGGAATGGAGCTTCAACCTGGGCCCGGGAGAGACAACCTCGGTAGATATGTCAACGGCGATCAGGCCGACTCCTCCTCCCGCGGGCGAGACCGCCCTGCTAGTGACGCTGGCCGTGCCCGGTTCGCCGCCGCGCATGTTCTGGATTCCTCCCGGGGCGATGCACCGCGCCAATGTTTAAGGACCGGTTCATTGTTGGTAAAATATGTGTGCAAGCCGAGCGGCCGCTCCGCCGGTCTCCATTCGGCTCCCTTTTAGGGCAGGGAAGGTCTCAGGCGGAGAGGAAAGTCCGGACACCATAGAGTAGGGTGCTGGGTAACGCCCAGTCGGGGAAACCCGCAGGCAAGTGCCACAGAAAGCAAACCGCCGGCTCGGCGGCGTGGGAAGTCATATTAGGGACAGGGGCAGGGACGCGGACAGGGTCGCGGAAATTCCATGTCCTTAATATGACTTCCCGCGGCGCTGGTCGGTAAGGGTGAAAAGGTGCGGTAAGAGCGCACCGGAGGCGTGGTGACACGTCTGCCAGGTAAACCCCACCCGGTGCAAGGCCAAATAGGAGGGTGTTATCGGGTTGCTCGCCCGGCCCTCGGGTAGGTCGCATGAGGAGCGCGGCAACGCGCTTCCCAGATAGATGGTCGCATAGAACAGAATCCGGCTTACGGGCTTGCTGACCTGGAGGCCCCGCAAGGGGCCTCCAGTAAATTCCAGTGTAATTCGGGGCGTAATTCGGGGACACCCACCTATTTCCAACTCGTTCAGGTAAATTCGGGTACGCCCACTCATTTCCTACTTAAACAGCTCAGGACAACATATTCATTTCCAGCTGAAGGTGATTTGTTTATTTCCCGCGAGAGGAATAGGTGGGTGTCCCTAATTTGTCCGCGGGTGAAATGAGTGGGTGTCCCCGAATTTATCGGGGGAAATAGGTGGGTGTCCCCGAATTTTGCCGCCGGCGGGATTTTCCCTTAGAATTCTCCGCATGTCCCGCAGAACCATACTCATCATTCTTCTGATCATCTTGCTGATCGTGGTTGCGGCCGGTGGCGCGGTCGTGCTCAAGCTGAAAGTCTTTTCCACCTCCGGGAGTGCGTCTGCTCAGGCGGACACGACTGTAACTGAAGACGAACCGCCGCTCGATCTGCCGGTGGCTTCCGCCACCGATCAGCTGGTCGCCTCGATGACGCTCGATCAGAAGATCGGCCAGATGATGATGGTGGGCTTCGACGGTTCACAGCCGGACGCCGCCATCTCTGAGTCAATCCAGAAGCGGCAGATCGGCGGCGTCATCCTGTATGCGCGCAATATCGTCTCTCATGAGCAGGTAGCCGGCATGAACGCAGCCCTGCAGAAGCTGGCCGCCGAAGCGAACCAGCCGGCCAAACTGATGATCGCCATCGATCAGGAGGGCGGCAAGAGCCGCCGCTTCGAGGATCTCGGTCCCTATTATTCGCAGCCCTTCGTCGGCGAGATGCATGATACGGCGCCGGCGGTGGCGCAGCAGCAGGCCTCGGTCACGGCCCGGGAACTCAAACCGCTCGGCATCAATGTCAATCTGGCGCCTGTGGCGGATGTCAGCGCCGGCTGGGGCACCATCATGGACGGCCGCAGTTATGGTTACGACGCCGCTTTTGACGCGGAGATCGCGGCCGCCGCGGTCAAGTCTTACAATGGCGCCAATTTCATCTGCTCACCCAAGCATTTTCCCGGGCACGGGGCAGCCGATGGCGACTCGGAGACGGTGCTGCCCACAGTGGACAGCGACCGGGAAACGCTGGAGGGAAAGGATCTGCTGCCTTTCGCCGCGGTCATCAAGCAGAACGCTCCCATGATCATGGTCGGGCATCTGGTGGTGCCGGCGCTCGACCCCTCGGAAACACCGGCATCGTTGTCGCCGATGATCATCAACGACCTGCTCAAGGGAATCATGGGTTTCCAGGGAGTTGTCATCACTGACGATCTGGAGATGGGCGCCATCACCTCCACCTACCAGGTCAGCGACGCCGCGGTTGCAGCCGTGGCCGCCGGGGCGGACATCGTCATGGTAAGTCATACCGCCGATGCCCAGCAGCAGGTATTCGATGCCCTCAAGGCTGCGGTCGCCACCGGCAAACTGCATCAGGCTGACATCGACATATCAGTCGGGAAGATCCTCGACATGAAGCAGAAGTACCGTCTGGAAAAGTAGAAAGGGACATGACCTCATTTCCGCAGGAAATGAGCATCGTATCCCAGATTTTCCGCCAGATTTTCGGACAGGAAATTAAGAAATCGTTCCGTTGGAAATAGGTGGGTGTCCCCGAATTATCTTGGGTGTCCCCGAATTATCTACCAGGAGTTGCCGCGGGAATCGGTGCGGTCGACCCCTGTGTCGGTTTTGCGGACTGTCAGTTTTGTGCCATCGCCGTCGTTGACGACCACACTGATCTCGTACCCCTTACCGTCCCCGGAAACCACCGTCACTTTGGGGCTGAGCGGCACCCCGGCGCTGCGCAACTGTTCGGCCGTGGCGGCGTACGTTTGATGGCGCAGGAAGTAGGTATCCTGCGCGGACTGGGCGCTTCGCAGCTGGGTCTCAGCCGCCAGGCGGGCCGCCTGCTCCGCTACGGTATTGATTTTTTTCGCGGTTGGGGATGCAGCGGTGGTGCCGTTATCGCTGTCATCGCCGCAGGAAAGCGCCGGCGCCGCCAGCAGCAGCGCCGGTATCAACCAGATTAAATGCAGCCTGGCCCTGACGCGGCTGCTCACCTTTCCAGCAACCCGTGCCGGCCGCCCGGTTCGGCGGCTTCACCCTTACCGCGGCGGTCCAGCCACATGATGAAGATGACTGCCAGCACAGCGAAGACGACCGCTACCAGCAGCGGCTTGGCGCCGATGATATCCGGCACACTCTTGTTACCATAATTAAGCGGATCCACAAGTGCAGATTTGACCGGGTCCCAGATGAGGGTGAGTACGAAAGCGCCCACCAGGCCACCCAATACGGTGATGGCCGCATCCAGTTTGCCTTCCGCCATTGCGACCAGGGCGGTTCCCGGACAATAACCGGCGACAGCCCAGCCGATGCCGAAGATGACCCCGCCGGCGATGAGCCCGCCCAGATACAGGGGTGCGATGCCGATGTGAGCCTGATCCGGCCAGAACTGGCTGACTACGTAGATGCCAACGGCGGCCACGGCGATGGCCAGGAACATGAACTTCATGATCGTGAGGTCCTTGAGCCGGAGCATATTGACGATCATTTCGAAGCTGGAGGCTCCCACTCTCTGCAGGATGGCGCCGAAGGCGACGCCGGTGAGCAGGCCGACGATCAGGGCGCGGGCATCGGTACCGCCGACGATACCGCTCATGGCGTCGCTGGCTGATTGCGCGAATATGTATGCGGTGGCGATCATGGCATCCTCCGGTAAAGCAGCTTGGCGGTAAGGACGCCGGTCGCGAAAATGGTGGCCCCAAAGACAAAGCCGGCCACCGCTAACTGCGCCACACCGCTGAGGACTTGGCCGCTGGTGCAGCCGCCGGCGATGCGGGCGCCGAGCAGGAGCAGGAAGCCCCCGGCAAACGCTGCCGCGAAACGCTTGGCCTTACTGTCGCCGAAGCGGCTCTTCCAGAGACGCGGCACCGCGCGGGTGTTGAGACCGCCCTTGATCAGCGCCGCGGTGAAACCGCCGATCACCATTCCCAGAGCCAGCATCAACAGCCAGTCGGCGGAGGCCGGATAACTGCTCAGATAATCACTGGTGTTGTAATAACTGGAGCCGAACAGGCGCAGGATGAGGCTATCGACGACCACGTAATTGCGTGAGACGCCCAGCGCGCCATAGGTTGCCACGGCGAAGGTGTTGAGCAGCCCCAACAGGATGCCGCCGAGGATCCAGTTCATCCGCCTGTTGGTGGACGCTGCGGGCGCCCGCGTGGCTGCCGCGGACCCCCCGGTTGGTGCGTTCATTTCTTCCTCCTTGGTTGTGTCCGCTGGAAGGACACTGCTGGCCTGAGTGTGAGTCGCAAAACCGCTCGCTCCATGTAACTATAGTTGGCCGCTGCCAGGGCCGGTTCCTGCCTGGGCGGCGGGCGGTCCCGCCGTCATGCGGTCTGGCGCTCCTGTGTCTGCAGCCGCGTGACGATCGCGTCAATGAAGAGCGGGATGTCGCTTGGCTGACGCGACGTGATCAGGTTGCCATCGATCACGACGGGCTGGTTCTTAAAATGGGCGCCGGCGCGCTTGAGCTCGCGGGCTACCGTGAAAAAGCTGGTGGCGGTGCGGTCTTCCAGCAAGCCCGCCGAGACCAGCACCTGCGGCCCGTGACAGATGGCCGCGATCGGCTTGGCGTCGGCATCAAAATCGCGCACAAACTTGAGTACGCGCTGATCGAGCCGGAGGGTCGCCGGACCCTTGCCACCGGGGATCACCAGCAGGTCGAAATCGTGCTGGTCGACCTCGTCGATCAAGGCTTCCGCCTTTACCAGGGTGCCATGCTTGCCGGGGACGCCCTCCTTGTCCTCCGGAAACAGGCCGATCACAACCACCTCAGCGCCGGCCTCCTGGAGCGCCTCCACCGGTTCGATCAGTTCGCGGTCTTCGAATCCCTTTGCGAGAAATACAGCGATCTTTCTGCCAGCCAGACTCATGGTTCCTCCTCGGTAAGACGACTTTGGCGCTGGGGCACCGGGGCGCTGGGCGCAGTTGGGCCGCTGGGCCGCGAATCGATTGCTATCCCCCGGCCGGTGCGGGTTCGCCCAAATAAGGCTTCTAATAATGATTTTTCCGCCCGGGAGGCAGGCTAAACGCTAAACGAGCGCTTCAGCGTAGAGGCGGAAGGAGAGTTGGTGCCCCATTTTCCCCTGGTTGATGAGTCTTTCCGCTTTTTTCATCAACTTGGGTGGCAGCAGGAGGCGGCACATTGGGGCGTCCATGAACTCCGCCTGGATGACCTCGGCCTGGCGGAAATACCCGGTCAGGAGCTCCTGGAGCGAATCAACGGTGAAGCGGTTCTTGTGGTCCTGATCGAGTTCGTGCTCGAAGAGCAGCGCCGCCGTGTTCAGCAGAGTCTCGCGCATGGTGCTGTTGGGGGTGGTGACGACGAGATTGCTGGTGGTGACCCGGTGTGCTTCAGCGAGTAAAGGGCCCGGTTGCTCGAGGTGCTCCAGGACCTCCACCATGATCACGGTGTCAAAGGCGCTGTCCGGGAAGGGCAGCGGCCGGCCGGCGGTCAGCGTCAGGGCCTCGACTCCCAGGCCGCGGGCGATCTCGGCATATGCCGGATTTATGTCGCCGGCGGTGACGGCAAAGCCCAGATCCGCCAGGCGCTTACTGTAGCCGCCGAGCCCCGCGCCCAGATCGAGGATGCGGTGGCCGGCCCGCGCCCTGATGAATTCGATGATGGCGGGACTGACCATATCCAGCGGGTCTTTATCCAGGTACCAGTCGTGGGTGTCGCGCAGCTCCATGCCGGAAAGATACGCACCGCGGCGGAAAAATACAACTTTTTTGATCACAAACTAATACCTAAGTCGTAGGAATCTTCCCGCGGAATTTTTAAATCGCGACTTTCTCGTCAATGTTACGGCTCCAGTCGCGACCAAAGTACGATTCATTTCTGCTGTGAGCCTGATAGTTTGCGGTGACTCCCGGGAGTTTTAGCAACTTCATATCGTTCAAGCGGAAAGTCCGAGTGGATGCGGATGCGGCGACGGCTGCCCAGCCGGCGGCGTGGTGGAGAAAGTGAGGAGCTGTGAAACGCAGGATGTGGGAGAGATGTGCGTGGTTGGAGGGCTTTTCAAGGGGCTGGGTTAATGGGGAAGTGCGGGCGACGGCCAGAATCAGGTTCGCTCTGGCGCTGCTGGTCGTGCTGGCCATGGCTTGCTGGGCTTCGCCAGGGGCGCGGGCGTCGGCTGCGGCAGATCCTGGCTGGATGTTCCGGGAGGCGCCGCTCGTCCAGGCGCCGGGCGATCAGCTGTCGCCGGCGATCGACGGGGGCTTCGTATTCTTCCGGGACATGTCCGTGAGTGGCGGCGCGCTGGCCAGGCATGAGCTGGCGACGGGGGCGAACACGCTACTGTTCGGTAGCGGCATCGCCGCCGGGCCCGCCGCAAACGCGGGCGCGGTTGCCTGGCAGAATACTGCGCTCGATGCCTGTTTAGGAACGGCGGCGGGCGACGCCAGCCGGTGCCTGGCGCTGCCAGCGGCGACGCAGCTGGCGCTGGCGGGCACCAGGGCAGTGACCGCCCATTCTAACAATATAATACGTTTGGTCAACTTCGAGACGATGCGCAGCAAGATCCTGGATTCTTCGACTACCAGCGGCGGCCGGTATGACCCGGATGTCGAAGGCGACCGGGCGGTTTGGGTAAAGGAACGCGGTTACGCCGGCAAGTACTACGAACCTCTCATAGTCTCGTACGACTTGTTGACCGATACGCTTACCTATGAAACGAAGTTAGGGGGTGGGGAGACCTCCGCTGGCGAAAGCGTCTACGAACGCCGCCACCCGGTGCTGTCTGATGGCAGGATCATGTATCAGCAGCGGCTGCGGGATGTGAGCGGCTGGGACATCTTCGAAGCCGTGCCTGACACCTTTGGGCAACCCGTGGCTGCGCCGCCAGGCGATCAGGTCAATCCGTCTGTGGACGGGCGCTTTCTGGTGTATCAGGATAACCGGGGCGCGGCTCAGTCTTCCAGCACCGGGGGCGGCGAATGGGACATCTATCTTACTGATCTCATTACCGGCGAGGAGCTGGCAGTATGCACGGCGGCCGGCGATCAGGTGAACCCCGTGGTGCGGGGCAATCTCATCGTCTGGGAAGATAACCGCGGCGGCGATTGGGACTTGTACTCCGCCACCATCACCCAGTTCGTGGCGCCCGCCATGGAGCCGAAGCTGACCCTGGCGGCCACCAGCGCCATCTGGGAGACCTTCGCCCAGTACATCGCGGGTGACATCACCGTGCGGTTTACGATCAGCAATCCGGGTCTGGGCCCAGCCCGGGATGTAACGCTGCGGCAGATCGCCGCCTGGCCCATGAGCGTGAGCCAGGCCGGTCCGTTACCGCCGCTGGTTTCCCTGATCGACCCGGGGAAACGAGCGGTGCTGCCCGTGCGCTTCCATCTGCAACCCGGCGCCCGGCATTTCCGGCTATGGGTCACCGCGAGTTGTCTGGATGCTGATGGGCGGGAACTGTGGTTTCCCAGGCCGTTGCCGGGTTAAGTGCCTGGCGGTAATATCGGCGGGCCAAACATGTAGGCAGGCGATGCGGCGCGGGGCTTCGCCCCGCGCCGCATCGCCGCGCCCGGTCCCGCATTAGCGCCCGGTCCCGCGCCCGCACCGCGCCCGCACCGCACCCTGCGCGTCATTGTTCCTGTCCTGCCGCTGGTTTAGACTCTTGATGTGCTGCCGCTTAAGGACAACATCCCCACGGACCGTTTCCCCATCATCACCGTCATCCTGATTTGCATCAATGCCCTGGTCTATATATATGAATTCTTGCTGGGGCCGGCGGTAGATGAATTCCTGGTGAAATACGGCATGACCCCTTATGAGATCACCCACGGTGTTTCGGTATATCCCCGGGCCATCCCGGTCTTTGCAACGCTGATCACGTCGATGTTCTTGCACGCGGGTCTGCTGCACGTGGCTGGCAACATGCTCTTTCTCTGGATCTTTGGCAACAACGTCGAAGACTCGATGGGCCGCTTCCGCTTTGTGGTCTTCTACCTGCTATGCGGCCTGCTCGCCAGTTTCGCGCAGATTCTCATGGGTCCGGATTCCCCGATACCGAATGTCGGCGCCAGCGGCGCCATCGCCGGGGTGCTGGGCGGTTACATCCTGCTTTTTCCGCGGGCCCGCGTGACTACGCTGATCTTCCTGGGCATTTTCATCACCTGGGTCGAGCTGCCGGCGATCGTGGTGCTGCTGTTCTGGATCACATTGCAGGTACTACTGGGCATCACGGGCATATCCTCGGCTATGGCCGATGGCGGCGTCGCATATTTCGCGCATATCGGCGGCTTCGTGGCCGGGATTGCGCTGATCAAGGTGTTCACGTTAGGCCACCGGGTCCGCTACAAGCAGGGCGCGGCGCCCTGAGGGATCGGTCAAACCGGATTCCGCATAACCAAGCCGAAATCTATATCCTTGCGGGCAGTTTTTCGGGTGTGATATACTCTTTTCAAACTGCGAGTGGGTGCTTATGAAGTGGGTGGAAGAGCCCACTTTTATTTTGCAAAAGCACAGGTGGAAAAAGCGGCCATACTAGACGATGTGGAGCGGATCCTGGCGGATGGGCTGCCAGGAGCAGAGGTAGTGGATGTCGAGGTCGCGGGAGGAAGTGGCAACCGGATCCTGAGGGTCTTTATCGACCATCCGGACGGGGTGGACGTAGAGCTTTGCGCCCGGGCCACCAGCCTGTTAGTGAAGTACAACGAGGACTATGCGCTGGAGGTCTCTTCTCCGGGACTGGAGAGGCGGCTGACAAAGCCGGAGCATTTTCTGGGGGCGGTAGGTAAAAAGTTATATGTCAGGACTTACGGCCCGGTGGAAGGTCAGCGAAACTTCACCGGCTTTTTAGTCTCTGAAGACGATGGCGCCCTGCGGCTCGATATCGAAGGCCGCGAGGTGACTATCCCGCAGGACCAGGTGGCTAGCGCCAGGCTGGTCTTTGATTTCGGAAGTAAGGAAAAACCGCGAGGCGGCGGCAAAAAGCGCCGCCAGCGTTAGGAATGGAGTCAAAGTGAGCAAGGATATTGTAGATGCCCTGAGGATGCTGGAGGAAGAGAAGGGGATAAGCTTCCAGGTGCTCCTGACGGCGCTTGAGGACGCCCTGCTCTCTGCCTATAAGAAGACGCCGGGAGCGGTCGAGTACGCCCGCGTGGTGATCGACCCTGACAGCGGCGACATCAACATTTATGAGCTGATCTTGCCGGAGCGTCCGGCGGCTGCGGATCTGGAACCAGCTGAAGGAACTGAAGGCGAGGCAGCCGCGGCCGGCGAAACCGGTGAAGCCAGCAAGGAGACCGCTGGCGAGGAGACGGCGGCATCCGAAGAGCCCGAGGAATTCGACCTCTCCATGTACGACGAGAGCGAGATCGAGAAGGTCCTCATCGAGACGCCCAAGGATTTCGGCCGCATCGCCGCCCAGACAGCCAAACAGGTCATTTTCCAGCGCATCCGCGAGGCGGAGCGCGACATGATGTACGACGAGTATCAGGACCGCATCGGTGAGATCGTCACCGGCATCGTCCAGCAGAGCGACCAGCGCTATACGCTGGTAGACCTCGGCAAGGTCGAGGCGCTGCTGCCCGAGAGCGAGCAGGTGGATACCGAGCGGTACGATCACGGTTCCCGCATCAAGGCAGTGATCGTGGACGTGCGCGATCACACCAAGGGTCCACAGGTCATCGTCTCCCGCCGTAACGAGGAGCTGATCCGCAAGCTGTTTGAGCTGGAGGTCCCGGAAGTGGCCGACGGCCTGGTAGTCATTCGCAATGTCGCCCGCGAGCCGGGATACCGGTCCAAGATCGCGGTGGAATCCCGCGAAGCCGGCATCGATCCCGTCGGCGCCTGCGTCGGCCCGCGAGGTTCGCGCGTGCGGATGGTCGTCAGCGAGCTGCGCGGGGAGAAGATCGACATCATCCCGTTCAACGAGGAGCCCGCCCGCTTTGTAGCCAAGGCGCTGAGCCCGGCACAAGTGCGGGAGGTGCTGGTTGACGATGAGGAGAAAACCGCCACGGTGGTCGTCCCTGACGACCAGTTGTCGCTGGCCATCGGTAAGGAAGGGCAGAATGCCCGCCTGGCTAACAAGTTGACTGGTTGGCGCATCGACATCAAGAGCGAGAGCCAGATGGCGGACGAAGAAGAGACTGCGTTCTCCGACGAGGAAGTGGAGCAGCTGGCGGGCCGTTGCTGTGCCGTGACCAAGAGCGGCAAGCGCTGCCCCAACATCGCGCTGCCGGGAACCAAGTATTGCGGCATCCCTTCGCATCAGGCGATGGTCGGCCAGGAGCCGGCCGCCCCGGAAGGTACTGAAGCAGCTGACACGGGGGAGCCGGCGGATACAGCCGCTCCGGAAGAAGCAGCCAGCCCGGAAACCACCGCGGCCGAAACCGCCGCGGAAGGGGCCGCGGAGAGCGGCGCAGCCGGGTAATCCCACCTTGGTCAGCCGCGGACATGTTCCGCAGCGTATGTGCGCCGGCTGTGGTGGACGGTTTGCTAAGGAAGCGCTTGTCCGTTTTACTGTAGGCGGCGATGCGGCAGGCAGAACCCGCATCGTCATCGACACCAGCGGCAAATCCAGCGGTCGCGGAGCCTATGTCTGCCGGCGCCTGGAGTGTTATGACGCCGCCACCAGCAAGCGACGGACGCTGGAGCGCCGGTTAAGAGCGGCGCCGGAACCGGCGCTGAGGGATAGTTTCATCGTGATGCTCAACGGGCAATAGCACTTCTGTTGCACCGCGCCGCGACCGGCAAAGGCACGGCGCCCACCTAAAGTTTGGAATAGATATGGCCAAGAAACGCGTATACGAAATAGCCAAAGAAAAGAACATGACCAGCGCTGAAGTGGTGGACAAACTCAGTGCTGCCGGCATTGCCGTGAGCGGTAATTTTGCCAGCGTCGAGGAAGCGGACGTCCGCAAGGCGTTCGCTGGCGCCGGCAAAAAAACCGGAGCGGCGCCCGTGAAGGCCGCCGGGAGCGAGAAACCGAAGTCCAGTGGCAGCGCAGCCGCGACCACGAAGGCCAAGGCACCCAGGAAGGAATCGCCGCAGGCCGCCGCTCCCAGAGCTGCCTCACCGAAGGCGTCTGCTCCCAAGGCCGCGGCCCCGGAAAAGAAAGCGGCCGCAGGGCCGGCCGCCAATGTAGAGGCCGGACAGCCGCAAAAAATCGCCGCAAAACCGCAGGGTAAACCCCAGAGCAAACCGCAGGGTAAACCCCAGGGCAAACCACAAGGCAAACCACAAGGCAAGCCCCAGGGAGGTAAGCCCCAAGGCGTGAAGCCCCAGGGAGGCGGAGGCAAACCCCAGGGCAAGCCCCAAGGCAAACCGGCACCCGGAGTGCCGGCGACACCCGCGCCCGGCAGCGGCGCCCACGGAAAACGCCGCCGGGTCATCATCGACCCTTCCGCCGCCAAACGGCGCAGCTTTGTTCCCGCTGGCAGGCATCAGCGCGTGCGCCACAAGGGCCGCGGCAGAGACGCCGCCGCTGTGGCTGAAAGGCCGGAGGAAGTAGTCAAGATCTCACCGGATACGCCCGTCAAAGTGAATTCCGGGGCTACCGTCAAAGATTTATCCGCGGCGATGGGCACGTCCACCGCCGAGATCATCAAGCGGCTCATGAGCTATGGCGAGATGGCCACCATCACGCAGTCCCTAAGCGACGAGGCCATCAGCACTCTGGCCGACGACATGGAGCGCAAGGTAGAGATCGCCCATGTGCAGGAAGAGGAAGAGACCGCCGAAGTTGACAATCCGGAAGATCTTAAACCCCGCGGGCCCGTCGTCACCATCATGGGCCATGTCGATCATGGCAAGACCTCGCTGCTGGATGCGATCCGCGAAGCCAACGTCGTCGCCGGCGAAGCCGGCGGCATCACGCAGCACATCGGCGCCTATCAGGTCGAGCACAATGGCAAGCGCATCACCTTCCTCGACACTCCCGGCCACGAGGCGTTTACCGCCATGCGGGCCCGGGGCGCCAAGGTCACCGACGAAGCGGTGCTGGTCGTGGCCGCCGATGACGGCGTCATGCC
>Ga0172371_10011368_pt1 | contig 11873 bp, 6 predicted proteins | sample Lak12m_FD_114543 | JGI IMG/M metagenome (GOLD analysis project Ga0172371, IMG submission 114543) | Freshwater microbial communities from Kabuno Bay, South-Kivu, Congo - kab_022012_12m | ecosystem: Environmental > Aquatic > Freshwater > Lake | place: Democratic Republic of the Congo: South-Kivu...
GTTTGCCCTGGAGTGTGGCCGAGTTCAGCATGTGCAGCCATTGGGGCGACGCGAGTTCGTTGACGCGTTCGCTTTCCATGCCGGTGGAACGTGAGGAACGTCCGAACAGCGTCAGGAACGAACTGGTTACGCTGCCGTCGGCCAGCGCCACGGCTGTCATGTCGTTGGGAATGTAGGTAAACGGCTCCGGAACCGCGCTGGTGTACAGGTCCGAACTGCCGGTGATCCCGTTCAACGCATCGATCAACACCTCGGCTTCGACGCGCCGCAACAGGTAGCTGGCGAAATTCGCATTCGCCTCCGGCCCTTGAGACTTGGGCAGGGAGGACAGCTGGTAGGTTGTCGAGGTGAAGATCAGCCGCTTCAGATGCTTCAGATCGTAGCCGCTGGAGACCAGTTCGCTTTGCAGGTAGGCCAGCAGTTCAGGGTTGCTGGGCGGGTTGTCGTCCCGAATATCGTCCGCTTCGTAGATGATTCCGCGTCCCATCACCCATTCCCACGTGCGGTTGACGATGGCCTTGGTGAACCAGGGATTCTCCGGCCGAATCAGCCACTCGGCGAACACCTCGCGCGGATCGCGATCCGGCGGAATCGTGACGGGCGTGCCGTCCGGAAAGATGGCCGCCAGCGGCCCGTTCTCGCTCAGCGGCTGAGCCAGCGTCTGCGGAATCAAGTTGGTCGCCGTCACCGACTTGGCGACAGCATCGATTCCCGCCGCGGTGCTGCCTGGCACGGCGATCGACTTGAGGGGATCCCAGAAGACGATCTCCTCTTTCCATTCGCTGGTGGGCTTGTAACCGACCTGCGAGAAGAACGCGGCCGTGCCGGCGCGACGCTCTTCGGGCCAGAGGTGGATCCGCGAACCCATCAACGCCAAGGCGACACTCCCGGCGATGCCCTCCGGAGTTTTGTCCTGAATGGCGCGGTAGAAGTTGACCGACCCCACGCGGAAGTTGCTGCCGCTGGAGGTGAGCAGTTCGCGCGCGAACTGGTCGTAGGGTTTGTTTCGGGCAATCGCGTCCCAGACCCAGCGGTGATAGGCCTGGGCGGCGTTGGGCCAGACCTTGACGGGGAATTCCGCCTTGATCCGCAGGATGTCGCTCCATTTCATGGCCCAGTAGTCGACATGCGTGGTTCGGTCGAGCAGACGGTCGATCAGGGCGATGCGTTTGTTCGGGTCGGCATCCTGGATGAACGCTTTGGCCTCGTCCGCCGACGGCAGCTTGCCGGTCACATCCAGAAAGGCGCGGCGGATAAACACGGCGTCGGAGCAGAGCGCCGGTTGGATTCCCAGCGCCTTCAGCTTGGCGAAGACCAGTTCGTCAATCCGGTTCGCCGGCTGCGGCGGATTGGGACTTTCCATCAGGCTGGCCACTTGGCCGGCCGCCACCAGGCGATAGAGCGCAGCCTTGGCCTGTTCGGCCAGGGCCTGCTTGGCGGCGGCGGCATCGACGGCGGCCACGTACGCCGCCCGGGTCTGGTCGGCCTTTTCTTTCAGCGGAACGGCGGCGGCTTCCGCCTGCTGGGCGGCCTGTTCGTCCGCCACGTTGGTCTCTTTGGCCGCGGCGATCCGCTGTTTCAGGTTCGCCAAGCCCTCTTCGGCCGATTTCTTCCTGGCTTCGGCCCGCGTCAATTCCTGGGCGGCGGTGCTGGCTTTGACAGCCGCCTGCTCCAACTGTTTCGCGACGGGGTCCAGGGCCGCCTTGGCCGCATTGGCCACCTGGCGTTTTGCGGCGGCATCGGCGGCGGTCTGCTTGTTGACGGCGTCGAGTTGGGCGAGTTCGCCAGCCGCTTGCTGGGCGGCCTGGCTGGCGGCCGTTGCGGCGGCCACCTGGTTCTTGGCGTTGGCCAAGGCCTCGTCGGCCGGCTTTTTCTGCGCCTCGGCCTCGGCCAGTTTCTGCGCGGCGGCGGCCGCCGCCGCCTGGGCTTGCTGCTCGCCCTGCTGCAAGGGTGCCACGGCAGCCTGGGCTTCGCCCGCCGCTTTGCGTTTGGCGGCCGCCTCGTCGGCCGCCTGTTTCTTCTCCGCGTCCGGCTTGGCCGCATCCTCGGCGATCTGCTTGGCGCTGGCTTCGGCGGCTTGGGCTGCTTGCTCGGCGGCTTGAGCGGCGGCGACCGCCGCGGCCACTTGGTTCTTGAGGTTCGCCAGCGCCTCGTCGGCCGCTTGCTTCTGGGCCTGCGCCTCGGTCCACTTCTGGGCGGCGGCTGCGGCGGGAGCCTGAGCTTGCTGCTCGGCCTGCTGAGCCTGGGCGAGGGCGGCCCCGGCATCCGTCACGGCTTTACGTTTGGCGGCGGCATCAGCTGCCGCTTGATTCTTCTCTACCGCCAATTTTTCGGCGGCTTGGGCGGCTTGCTCGCCGGTCTCAGCCGTCGTGATGGCGCCGGCCACTTGGTTCTTGGCGGCTGCCAGCCCCGCCTCGGCCATCTTCTTCTGGGCCGTGGCCCGGGCGAGTTTTGCCGCCGCGGCGTCGGCCTGTTTCTGCGGGTCCTTCTGGGCGGCTTGGGCTTGGGCCAAGGCGGCCTTGGCGTCATCGGCCGCCTTGCGTTTGGCTGCCGCGTCGGCGGCGGCCTGCTGCTTTTGCTCTTCGGACCTGCCGGCCCGCTCGGCGATGGCGCTGGCTGCGGCCTCGGCTCCCTGGGCGGCCTGCTCCGCCGCCTGGTGAGCGGTGGCGGCTGCTGCCACTTGGTTCTTCACGTTGGCCAGCGCCTCGTCGGCAGCCTTCTTCTGGGCCGGGGCGTCGGCCAAGTCCTTGGCCGCGTTGTCGACCTGGGCTTGCGTCTGCTGTTCGCTTTGCTGAGCCTGGGTCAGCGCGGCTTTGGCCGCTTCGGCTGCCTGCCGTTTCGCGGCCGCCTCGTCCGCGGCCGCCTTTTTTTCCTCCGGCGACTTGCCCGCATCCTCGGCAATCGCCTTGGCTGCGGCCTCCGCGGCTTGGGCCGCCTGCTCAGCCGCCTGCTGAGTGCTGGCGGCTGCGGCCACCTGGTTCTTGGCGTTGGCCAACGCCTGGTCGGCGGCGGTCTTCCGCGCCGGGGCCTCGGCCACCTTCTGAGCCGCGGCGGTCGCCGCGGCCTGTGCTTGCTGTTCGTTCTGCTGGGCCTGGGCCACGGCGGCCTTGGCGGCTTCGGCCGCTTGGCGTTTGGCTGTGGCGTCGCCAGCCGCTTGCTGTTTTTCCGCGTCGGAGATCACCTTGGCATTCGCCGCGGCGGCCGCGGCGGCCTGTTCGGCGGCCTGGAAAGCCGCGGTGGCCGCAGCGACACGGCTGTTGGCGGCCGCCAACGCCTCGTCCGCGGCCTTCTTCAGTGCTTCCGCTTCGGCCAGGGCTTGGGGGGCGGCGTTGACTTTTTCCGTCGCGAGCTGCTCGTTCTGCTGGGCCCGAGCCAGAGCGGCTTTGGCGGTGTCCGCCGTGCGCCGCAAGGTGGTGGCCTGCGCCGTGGCCCGCTTGGCTTCCTCGTCGATCCGATTGGCTGCGTCCGCGGCCGCTTTCGCCGCAGCCTCCGCCTCCTTCGCGGCCTTTTCGGCGGCATCATAGGCCTGCTGCAGCGGAGCCGCGGCAGCCTTGGCTTCCGTCAACGCCTGATCCAGGGGCGGTTTGGCATTGGTCGCGTTGGTCAAGGCCTCCACGGCGGCCGGCAAGTTGGCCTCGGCCTGTTGCAGCTCTTTCACGCCCGGCTCGCCAGCCAGATTCTTGGCATCGTTGGCCTGCTGCCGTTTGGCGCCGGCGGTCTTGCTCGCCTCGGCGTACGCCTTGTCGGCCTCCTGCATCGCAGTCCTGAGCGGGCCGATCGCCGCTTCCGCCGCCTTGGCGGCCTCCACGGCCGCAGCGAAGTCCGCCCTCGCCTTGGCCTGCGCCTCCGTTTCCGCGTTGGCCGGCTTGGGTTCCTCCCCGCCGTGTGCCGAGGCGCCAAGGGAAATCATTAGGGCAATACCAAAGGATAGAACGGTCTTGATTTTCATCGCAAATCGCCTTGAAGATGAACCGTTGAACAGGCCTTTCGCACTTGAGCCTTCGCACTGCGGGGGGAAAGCTTCCGCGCTGCGGAGGCTTCGGTAGGTTGCCAGCTCGATATTCTGAATCCAGTTCAACAGAATACCGGGAGTTGGGTCGCAGGCTTGATCTAAGGGTAGGCTATCAACGATAAGCGTACTCGCCCAGTCGCCGTCCTGCAACACCCCGCCTGTCCCTGGCCAGTCCATTTCGCCAGCCCGCGTGCTCATCCCGCTTCGCGCTGGTCGCGGTTCGCGGCGCACGTGCCACCGCTCCGCGAACTCTTGGATGGGCGGCCGCGGAGCCGCGAGGCCGGGGCGGAACGCTCAATTCTCCTCCCGCAACTCGAGGTCCTTGAACCGGATCAGCAACTCGTCGCCGGGGTGGATCTGCAGCCCGATGCGTCCCTTCAGGCCGACGTTCCTGCTCTGGTGCGTCTGGTCGTCCAGTCGCCCCGCGCCGTCGTAGTCGGCGATGGGCACGCTGTTCACCACCGTGACGATTTGCGTCCCCCGGCAGGTGATCTGGACTTCGTTCCAGACGTCCCCAGCGTCGGCATGGAACCACTTGGAGCCCGGCGGAGCGTGCTCGGGTTTGGCGTTGGCCGGCTTTCCCACGTTGGGCCATAGCCAAACCTGCACCCCCCTCGTCTCGTCGTAGATGAAGCCATTTCGCCAAGTGCCGGGCGGATTGATATCCACCTGGGGGCCGTCGAGCCACCCCGCTTCGTCGTCGTAGCGGCTGCGGATCTGGATGCCGCTGTTGCCGGAGGTCTGGCTGTAGGTCTGGACCTTGAGCCGGAGCGTGAAGTCGCCGTACTCCTTCTCCGTCAGCAGCCAGATGTAGTGATGCTTGCTGCCGGGCGGCGTTTCGGCAGTGAGCGTGCCGTCCACCACTTTCCAGTATCCGGTCTTGTCCTGGTCGGCCGGTCGACACTTGACGGCCCAACCCTCCAGGTTCTTCCCGTTGAATAGGCTCGACCAGCCCGCCTCGCCACCTCGCCCGCCGGTGGCCAGACACAGGTGGCCGGCGATCAAACACAACACCGAAATCGCCCATCGTCTCATCATCGAACTCCCTGGAATTTTGACTCAACCGAAATTCTACCCGCTCGGCCCATCGATGGCACGAACCATTCGGTCAAAGTGTTCGAAGACGAAACGGAAACGCGCCGGGCGAGCCTCGCCGGATGAGGTTCCGCACGCGATGGCCCTGGCCGAATCTCCTCGGTTCTCCCCGGGCGTTGGCAGGCTGTTCAACGAACGCCGAGACCGCGGTGAAGGGCATGCCGTTCGACGGCATCGCCTGCTGAGTTCTTCCTGCGCGAGCCTTACAGCGTTGCCGGTTCGCCGAAGAACCGCTGGTAGTCGATCCCCAGTTTCTTGATCTTGTAGCGGATCATGCGCGAGGTGATGCCCAGCAACCGCGCGGCGGCCGCCAGGTTGCCACCACTGCTTTTGAGCGCGTCCATGATCAGGTCCCTTTCCAGCACTTGGACCTGCGCGGTCAGCGAGGCGGCCGGCGCGGCATCCGAGGCGTCGGGCATTTGCAGCGTCGGCGGGAGATGATGCCCGTGAATCGCCCCGTCGCTGGACAACAGCATCGCATACTCGACGCAGTTCTCCAACTCGCGGACGTTCCCGGGCCAGTGATAGGCGAACATCATGTTGATCGCCGGCGTGCTGATCCGCCGAACCTGCTTGCCCAGCTTGCGAGCGTAGCGGGCGACGAAGTGGTCGGCCAGCAGCAGGATATCGCTGCGGCGTTCCCGCAGCGGGGGCAGGAAGATGGGGAAGACGTTGATGCGATAGTACAGGTCCAGGCGGAACTCGTGCTGCTTGGCCGCCGCCTCGAGGTCCTTGTTGGTGGCGGCGATCACCCGCACGTCGGCCCGCGTGGTCCGGTTGCTGCCCACGCGTTCGTACTCCCGCTCCTGCAGGAACCGCAGCAGCTTGACTTGCACCGCAGGCGAGAAGTCGCCGATCTCGTCCAGGAACAGCGTGCCGCCTTCGGCTTCTTCGATACGGCCCGTGCGGGTCGCCGAAGCCCCGGTGAACGCGCCTTTTTCGTGGCCGAACAATTCGCTTTCCAACAGGTTCTCGCTGAGCGCCGCACAGTTGACGCGCACGAACGGACCGGAGGCCCGCTGACTGCTGTAATGGATGGCCGAGGCGACCAGTTCCTTGCCGGTCCCGGATTCACCGCGGATCAGTGCCGTCGTGTCCGAGGTGGCGACCTGGCGGATCTTGACGTACACGTCCCGCATGGCCGGCGAGTTGCCGATGATGTTCTCCGGGCGGAACTTCTCTTCCAGCGCGTGCCGCAGACGCAGGTTTTCGGCTTCCCACGTCTGCCGATGCAGATCCTCCGACCGCCGCGTCCGGGCGTCGTAGGCGATCATGCTAGCGACGATGCCCAGGAACTGGCCCGGTTGCTCCAGGTTCAGGCCCTCCTGCAGGGGAACGTCGACCGACAGCGTGCCCACGACCTCGGACTCGATCACGATCGGGACACAGACGAACCCGACCCCCTGCGCGTCCTGCTCGTCGCGGCGATGGATCCGGTTCATGAACCGCGGCTCGTCGGCGACGCGGGGAATCAAGGCGGCTTGCCGGGTCTGCACCACGTGGCCGACGATCCCTTCGCCCAGCAGGTAACGTCCCTCAGCCGCCTGGGCCGATTCGACCGCGTGGGCTGCCGCCACGACCAGTTCGCGGCCGTTGGGCGTGAGCAGCAGGATCGTCCCGCGCCGCATGTCCAGCTTGCGCTCCAGTTCCTCCAGAACGGTGGACAACAGCTGCCGTTGCCCCGATCCCGCCGCCAGCAGGCGGCTGATCGAGGCGAGTGTCTCCAGTTGCTGTTCGTGTCTCCCCATAATCTCGAGTGTCTCGTTGCGTCCGGTGAACCGGCTGCGCCGTGGGCTGATAATCGCAGTCCTCCCGCCAGTCTTCGTCCTGTTGCGCAGAAATTCACCTCCGCCTGCCCAACCCGTTGGCAAGCGTCCCGCCTCCAGCCACGGGGATGCGTCCGTTGATGCAGACTGCAAACGGCGCGCCCTGGGCCGGCGACCAACGTCAGAGTGGCGGTTATTTCGTGCTCGGGACGAAACCACACGAGCCCGAATCGACAGCGAGTGGGCCGGTCTTCCACTCGCACGTCGGGATCCTCCTTCTTGCTGGCGCTTCGGGCTACCTTATTATCCGCGCTTACGGTTCGGGCTCGTCCCGCTTGCACGCGCTTCGGGTTACGGCCGGGCCGCGAAACGCACCGGATTCCCCTCCTTCGTGTTGCTTTCAACTCCGTGGTTTAATCCTGCATCGCCGCACGCTGTAGTCGTAAGTCGTATTGCAGAAGAAGCTTACATGCTGCATTCCAACTGTGCCCGCCGTTCCTGTTGGGTACGCCACCGCCAGTGGGATTGCGGTTGCCGGCGTCCTGCCATGCGGGATCGCACGTACCTGTGTGTTCGCCGAATCCTCGGTTGCAGTCGGGCCAAGTGGCTGTATACTACGTTGTTTTGACCAATGTCGCGTTGACGAACCGGTTAAGTCCATTTGGTGCAGACGGTAGTAGCAGGAAGGAAGATCTCGATGGCGCGCGTTTGCGAGGTGTGCGGCAAAGGCACACAGGTGGGAAATTCGGTGGAAACCCGTGGTAAGGCCAAGTATTTGGGCGGCGTAGGTACCAAGAAGACGGGAATCACGCGGCGCACCTTCAAGCCCAATTTGCAGCGGGTCAAGGTGTCGACGATGTCCGGGACGCACAAGTCCGTGCGGATCTGCACCCGCTGTCTGCGGAATGGTGCGGTTCGCAAGGTCGTGCGGCAGAAGCCGTTCAAGCTCCCGACCAAGTAGCATCTGGCGGCGGGCGGGTCCGACGCGTGCTGCGGGCGCGTCGGCTTGCCGCAGGCTATCGCTCGGGAGTCTGACCGTGAGTCTGTCACGACAAGACATCGAAAAGGTCTCGTTGCTGGGCCGGCTTCGGCTGGGTGCCGACGAACTCGAGCAGATGACGTCCCAGCTGGCCCAGATCGTCGGGTACGTGGACCAATTGTCCGAGTTGGACACGTCCGGCGTGGCCCCGCTGGCGCACGCCGTCGAAATTGCCAATGTCTTTGCCGAGGATGCGGAGCGGCCGAGCTTGGACCGCGAGGCCATGTTGGCCAACGCTCCCAAACGCGACGACGAATGCTATCGCGTGCCGGCGGTCCTGGGGGAGTGATCCCGCGCAGCGGCTCGGGATGAATGCCCTGTCTCCACCGCGACCTCTTCCTGCGGGGCCCCCGGGCGGCTGTCTTCGAGCTTTACGAGTGAGCCGACTTTGCTATGTCACTGTGCTACTGTTCCGCGACCGAACTGCTGGGGAAACTGGAAGCCGGCGAGCTTACGTCCGTCGACCTGACCCGCGCGTGCCTGGCTCAGATCGACGCGCACCAGCCGGCGGTCCATGCGTTCGTGCGCGTCAACCGTGACGCGGCCCTGGCGCGCGCCGCCGAGATCGATCAGCGCCGCCGCGGCGGTGCCCCGCTGGGGCCGCTGGCGGGCTTGCCGATCGCGATCAAAGACAATCTGTGCACGGCGGGCGAGCCGACGACGTGTGCGTCGCGGATGCTGGAACGATTCTCGCCGCCGTACGACGCCACCGTCATCGCGCGGCTCAAGGGGGCGGACGCGGTCCTGATCGGCAAGACGAACATGGACGAGTTCGCGATGGGCGGCACGACCGAGACTTCGTGCTTTGGCCCGACGCGGAATCCCTGGGATCTGGGACGCGTGCCGGGAGGCAGCAGCGGCGGGGCCGCGGCCTGCCTGGCGGCCGGCATGGCGACGCTGTCGGTCGGCAGCGATACGGGCGGCTCGATCCGCCAGCCGGCCTCGTTCTGCGGCGTGACGGGCTTGAAGCCGACGTACGGGCGGGTCAGCCGCTACGGGCTGGTCGCGTTCGCCAGCAGCCTGGATCAGATCGGCCCGCTCGGCCGGTCGGTGGCCGACGTGGCCCGGTTGCTGCAGGTCCTGGCCGGCCACGATCCGCTCGATTCGACCTCGGCCGACGTGCCCGTTCCCGACTATCCCCAGGCCTTGAACCAGCCGCTGGACGGGCTGACGGTGGGGATCGTCCGCGAACATTTCGGCGCGGGACTGGACGGCGAAGTCGAAGCGGCGGTTCGCGAGGCCGTGCGGGTCTATCAATCGCTGGGGGCCCGCGTCCGCGAGATCTCGCTGCCGCACAGCAAGTACGCGATCGCCACGTACTACATCATCGCGCCCAGCGAAGCGTCCAGCAACCTGGCGCGCTACGACGGCGTCCACTACGGCTACCGCACGGACGAAGCGTCGATGCTGGCGGAATGGAACGTCGAGCGCAGGCAACTGGCCGCCGCCGGCGACCAGCGGGCGCTCGACGGCCAGGATTCCCTGCTGGTCCGCATGTACCGCCGCAGCCGGGCCGAAGGTTTTGGGGCGGAAGTCAAGCGCCGGATCATGCTGGGCACGTACGCGTTGAGCGCGGGCTATTACGACGCCTACTACCTGAAGGCGCTCCGCGTCCGGCGGTTGATCCGCACCGATTTCGACCAGGCGTTTCGCGAGGTCGACGTGATCGCCGGCCCCGTCGCGCCGACGGCAGCCTATCCGCTGGGCGACAAGCTCGACGATCCGCTGGCCATGTACCTGGGCGACCTGTACACGGTCAGCTGCAACCTGGCCGGACTGGCCGGCATCTCGATCCCCTGCGGACTGACCGCCGGCGGACTGCCCATCGGCTTGCAGTTGCAGGCCCCGCCGATGCAAGAAGAGCGGCTGTTGCGGGCGGCCCACATGTTCCAGCAGGCCACGGATTGGCACACCCGCAGGCCCTTGCAGACGAGCACGGTTCCATGAGTTCACACCCTTACGACATCATCATCGGCCTGGAAGTCCACGTCCAACTGCTGACCCGGTCCAAGCTGTTCTGCCGGTGCAGCACGCGGTTCGGCGGGCCGCCCAATACGCAGACCTGCCCGGTCTGCACGGGCCTGCCCGGCTCGCTGCCCGTCATGAATCGGCTGGCGTTTCAGCTGTCCCTCAAGACGGCTGTCGCCCTGAACTGCGAGATTCCGGAATTCACCAAGTGGGATCGCAAGCAGTACTACTACCCGGACCTGCCGAAAAACTACCAGATCAGCCAGTTCGACTTGCCGCTGTCCCGCGAAGGCTGGCTGGAAATCCGCGATCCGAAAGGGGCGTTCGAGCCCAAACGCGTCGGGATCATCCGGGCGCATCTGGAAGAGGACGCCGGCAAAAGCATGCACGACGAACTGGCCGGCAAGGCGGACAGTCGCATCGACCTGAATCGCGCCGGCACGCCGCTGCTGGAGATCGTCAGCCACCCGGACATGCGCTCGCCGCAGGAAGCTCGCGCGTACCTGGACGAACTGAAACTGCTGCTCACGTACATCGGCGTGTCCGACTGCAACATGCAGGAAGGCAGCTTGCGGGTGGACGCCAACATCAACCTGCACATCCACACCTCGCCGGTCAAGATCGCGACGCCGATCGTCGAGGTCAAGAACATGAACAGCTTTCGCGCGGTCGAGCGGGCGCTGGCGTACGAGGCGGTGCGGCAGTACGACGTGTGGCAGGAGACGCACCGCCAGTTGGGCCAGCCCGGCGGCCACAAGACGACGCGGGGCTGGGACGACCAGGCCCAGGTGACGCGGCCGCAGCGGCAGAAGGAAGAGTCGAGCGACTACCGGTACTTTCCCGATCCCGACTTGGCGCCGGTTGTCGTCACGCCCGACGAAGTCGTGGGCGTCCGGGCCGGACTGGGCGAATTGCCGGCGGCGATCCGGCAGCGGTTGCAGGACGCCTACGGGATCGACGCCTACGATGCCGACGTGATCGTCAATCAGGGCCGGCAGGTCGTCGACTATTTCGTCGCGTTGGCCGAGGCCGCGGGCGACGGCAAGCGGGCCAGCAACTGGGTTCAGCAGGACGTGCTGCGGACGCTGAACGAACGGGGGATCGGCATCGACGGTTTCCCGATCCCCGCCGCGGCGCTGGCCGAATTGCTGAAAGTCGTCCAGCGCGGCGACTTGGACAACTCGCGAGCTCGCGACGTGTTCCAGCAGATGCTCGCCGCGGGTTAGTCAGCGGCCGACGCCATGCAGAGCTTGGGGATTGCCAGCGTGGACCGCGGCGAAATCGTCGCCCTGTGCCAGCGTTTGATTGCCGCCAATCCGCAGGCCGTCGCCGAGATCAAGGCCGGCAAGCAGAAGGCGCTGGGGGCGCTGATCGGGCAAGCCAAGCGGCAGAACCCCAACGCCAACCCCGCCCTGGTCCGCGACACCTGCCTGCAGTTGATCGAGGCTGATTCTCACTCGACGTGAGGCAGATCCCTTCCGGCGATTAGGGCGGTCACATCGGACAGGACGCGCGGCAGCGACAGCCCGCCCGGCGACGCGAGGTAGCGGGGCAGCCAGACGGGATCAAAGCGCTGCTTGAAAGCCCGCAGTTCGGCGCAATTGGGAAAGTGCTCGCCGTGCGGGAAGACCATCCCCATCGCTCGGGTCCAGAGCGGGGCCAGCGGCCGGTCCTCGAGGTCTGCTGCCGGCGCTTGTCCCAGGCTGAACCATTGGCAGCCCGCCTGCTTGGCCCACAGGATCGACTCGATGAGCAAGTACTCCAGGATCCCAGGCGGCGCGTCGGGCAAGTGCCGGATCAGATCCACGGCGCATTCCTCCCGGCCGGCCCCGGGCCAGAGGCTGGCGAAGCCGACCAGGCGGCCCTGGTGCCGCACGACGACGCACGTCGAACGTTCCACGTAGGATTCCTCGCACGCTCCGACGGCAAAGCCCTTCTCCGTCGCGGAATGCCCCATCAGCCAGGCGTCGGACACGGTCTGCAACTGAGGCCA
>Ga0172371_10011369_pt1 | contig 11873 bp, 8 predicted proteins | sample Lak12m_FD_114543 | JGI IMG/M metagenome (GOLD analysis project Ga0172371, IMG submission 114543) | Freshwater microbial communities from Kabuno Bay, South-Kivu, Congo - kab_022012_12m | ecosystem: Environmental > Aquatic > Freshwater > Lake | place: Democratic Republic of the Congo: South-Kivu...
ATTGCGTTTGATCAATTCTCGCAAGACATCTTGTGCGGTTGTACCCTTGTTTAACTGAAGCAGTGTATGACTGTTCTTCTTTTGTATTTGAGAGACGCCCGGCAGGTCGGTTGGCAGTTCATCCAAAGAACGTACGATCACCGCTTCTGATGCAAATTGTCTGCGGATGCTGTCGAGGGTTCCATAGAGCATGGTGCGGCCTTTGTTGATCAAGGCGATCCGGTCGGCCAATTCTTCCACCTGATGCATCTGATGTGTGCACATCACAATGGAGGTTCCCTTTGCGCGTTCTTCCAGCAGCAGGTCTTTCACCATTTGCGTATTGACAGGGTCAAGCGCGGTGAACGGTTCATCAATGATGATGATTTCCGGCTTGTGCACCAGGGTCGTGATCAATTGCGCTTTTTGCTGCATTCCTTTACTTAATTCTTTGACCTTTTTCTTTCTGGATTGGGTCAGGTCAAACCGTTCAAGGTACTCTTCCACACGATCTCTGGCATCATTTTCACTTAACCCTTTTAAAGTGGAAAGATAGACCAGGCACCTGTCCAAAGGAATATCCTGATAGAGCCCTCTTTCTTCCGGGAGGTAACCGATCTTGTTCTTTTTTTCTTCGGTCATATTTCCGCCAAGGACAGAGACGCTTCCGGAATCGGGCTTAAAAATATCCAGAATGATGCGGATCGATGTTGTTTTCCCGGCGCCATTCGGTCCCAGCAGGCCAAAGATCTCGCCTGGTTCCACTTCAAAAGAGACCTCGTTGACCGCTTTTAATGGACCAAATGATTTTGAAATCTGACTTACTTTGATGGTTGACATACTGATATCCTGTGAAACGAAAATGAATACCTGCAGGCAGGTAAAAATAAACCCGTAATTATCTACGCACGAAGGCACCAATGGTTTCTGATTTTACCAGTAAGGAGAATGTTCCTATTATCATAACGAGGAATTATTATAAACCGATTAGAAATCCTTCCGGTTTTACAAGTACAATATAAGAAATCATTGAGGAGTGAATCTATGACCATGACTGCCCGAGAACGTGTTCAAACCGTATTGAATCATGAGGTTCCTGACCGTGTTCCCATCATCATTGGCGTCAGCAACGCCACCGGGATTAAAATTCGACCTTATCGCGGTTTGTTGAAAATGTTGAATATTCAAGCTGAAGAGAAATATATTTACAACTGGCCCGAATTGGGCACTGCCTTGCCGGACGAACGCGTCATGCAGCGCCTTCATAGTGACGTGCGCGGAGTTTTGGACCGTTTCCCCGAAGAAGTGTACAAGCGCAATCAAAGCCGTCCGCCGCATACTCCTTTTATCGATGACTGGGGCGGCGGACAAATGGAGATCGCGCCCGAAGAGTGGTTCCCCGGCATCGCCCCGATACCTGATGCAACCACCGTCGATGTCTTGGAGAAATACCCCTGGCCCGACATGGATGATCCCTACCGCGTGGCGCATGTGCGTGCTGAGGCGCAGAAACTTCATGACCAAAACCAGTATGCCATCATGGCCACCCCCTGGCTCATGTTCCCCTTTGAACGGGCTTTTGAGATGCAGGGCATGGAAAAATTCCTCATGAACCTGGCCATGGAACCGGATTTCGCCCAGGAACTTCTCAACAAAAATAATGAATTATGCTTGCGCTTGATGGGACATTTCCTTGACGAATGCGGCGACCTGATCGATATCATCAAGATCGGAGATGACCTGGGCACGCAGGAAAACCTGATGATCTCCCCGCGCATGTACCGCAGGATGTTGAAACCGCTGCACGCCGAAATGATCGCCATGATCAAACAAAAGACTAAGGCCAAGGTCTTTTTCCACACCGACGGAGACGTCTTTGACCTCATTGAAGATTTCATCGAGATCGGCGTGGACGTGCTGAACCCGATCCAGACTTCGGCAGGAAAGATGTCGGACCTTGAAGCGCTTAAAGAGCGCTACAACAAGCGCATCGTATTCTGCGGCGCCGTTGATACGCAAAAGATCCTTCCCTACGGCACACCCGGGCAGGTGAGGGATGAGGTCAAACGTGTCATGAACATTTTGGGAAAAGACGGCGGTTACATGCTGGCCACCGTGCACACCGTGATGAATGAAGTACCGCCCGAGAACATCCTGGCCATGGTGGACGCGGTCGAAGAATTTGGGCATTATCCACTCTAGTGGTTAGAACTTAAAACAAAAAAGAGCCGGTTTGCCTTTCAGCATCGCCGGCTCTTTTGCTTTATTGACTAGAGACTTTCCTTTTCGTATGGAACACCATCTGCTGCAGGTCCACGGCTGCGACCTACCACGCCTGCCAATACAACGATGGTGATCACGTATGGCAGCATCAACAGCACTTCCGCCGGAATTGGGAATCTCAGGATGGATAGCTTGGTGGTTAAGGATTCTGAGAAACCAAACAGCATCCCTGCGCCCAGGGACCCGACGGGATTCCAGTTGCCGAAGATCATGGCTGCCAGGGCGATAAAACCGCGGCCGGCTGTCATAGTTTGTTCAAACCGTCCAACTGAACCAAGTGAAAAATAGGCTCCTCCCAAACCTGCCACAGCGCCGCTGAGCAGGCAGGCGATGTATCGGGTGCGGAAAACATTCACGCCCAGGGTGTCGGCAGCTTTCGGGTACTCTCCCATAGCCCTGTGCCGCAGTCCCCATTTAGTTTTGAACAATGCGATGGAAAGCACAAATACGAGGATGTACATCAAATAGATGAAGATGTTATGGTTGAAAAAGATCGGGCCGATCACCGGTATCTTTGAAAGCAGCGGTATGGCATAGGGTTTAAAGAACCCTGATTGATTCAAATAAGCATGGGCTGGTTGTTGCAGGAATTTCAGATATAAATAGGAAGTAAGGCCCGATGAGAAGATGTTGATCATCGTGCCCGAGATGATTTGATCCACTTTATATTTAATGGATAGGACTGCATGGACGAGCGCAAGCAGGGTACCGGTTAAAATTGCGGCAAGCACGCCCGCCCAAAGACCAAACAGACTGCCTATCACAGCTCCTGCGAATGCTCCCGCGATCATCATCCCTTCGATGGCGATATTTACGATGCCTGCTCTTTCACTTAAGATGCCGCTAAGCGCGCCGATCGTGATCGGAACGGAGCGAACCACCATCACTGCCAGCATGCCCGTAAAACTGATGGATGATCCGGATGCGCCCCAGATGAGGAACCCTAGAACGATCAGTACGCCAAAGATCCCGACAAAAATGCCGGTTTTCTTTTTGAATCCGCGAACTAATTGGAACAATCCCAAGCCAACACAAAAGCCGGCAATGACGTGCAGACCAAGCCTGGAATTGAAAACCCAGTCCGGGATTTGGATGGCATTGGAATCGATATTGGTTGCAAATGTGGTTACCTCAGTTGCGCCGAGATCTTTTACCAGTACCAATTCCATAAACACAGCAACTAGGATGAAGACAATGCCCAGAATCCACCGTTGGGTGGAGGACAAAAAGCTGCGTATTTTGCTTGTTTTTTCGGTCTGTGTTTTATTTTCCATTATTTACGCTCGCTGAAAGAAACGGTTGAGGTGCTCACTTCTTTAACTGAGGGCTGCTTTAACCGGTAAATTGTTCTGACGATGGCGGGTGCCGCAATGAACAGGATGATAAAAGCCTGGAGGATGTTGATGATGTAAATTGGAACGCCTGCCCGTACTTGCATGACTCTTGAGCCGCTTTTTAAGAATCCAAAAAGCAATGCGGTTAAAATAACGCCCAGTGGATGGTTTTGGGCAAGCAGGGCCAGCGCGATGGAGTCAAAACCGTATCCGGTTGACAGCGCCTGTGACTGACGCCAGGTGACGCCGAGGATTTCGCTTGCTCCGGCCAGACCTGCGATACCGCCCGAAAGTGACATCGCTGCGACAGTGATGGTCGTGATGCTCATGCCGGCATATTTTGAAGCATTCGGGTTCAAACCAACAGAGCGGATCTCATATCCCCAGGTGGTCTTGAATAGGATGAACCATACGATGAAGGCTACTGCAATGGCAATAAAGAATCCCAGGTGGAAACGGATCGGGTCCGGGAAAAACCGGTAGAGGTGGGCGCTTTGCAGGATCATCGGCGTTTTTGGAGTGGTCTGTGTCGTATCACGCAGGGGGGCAGCGATCAGGTAATAGATGAGATAATAAGCAATATAGTTCATCATGATCGTTGTGATGACCTCGTGCGCGCCGGTCTTTACTTTTAACCATCCGGGAACGAATCCCCAAATGGCGCCGGCAGCGGCTCCGATCAGCATGGCCAGGGGGACGTGCACCCAAGGTGACAAACCCGTAAATGTCCAGCCAGCCCAACCGGCTGCAATGGTTCCAACCAATACCTGGCCTTCAGCGCCGATATTAAAAAGCCCTGCTTTAAAACCGAGCGCAACAGCAACACCGGTGAAGAGGTAGGGGGTTGTTACAACCAGGCTTTCCAATATCGGTGTAAAAGCTTTTAAGATCAGGGCGGAATCTCCGCTTTTTAATGCCGCTCCGATCTTTGCCGGATCTCCGATGGCTCCCAGGAACAACGAAGAATACGTGTTGGCTACCAGTTTCCATGAAGTGGAAAGGCCGCTCCCGATGGAGGTTCCAAAGGCTTTATAGACCTCAGGATCGGTTAGCACAACCAGGATGCCGCCCATGATAAAGCCGCTGAGGATGGAAAGGATGATGATCGTCAATGAATTATTCGAAAGTTCTTCGTAAAAGATCGAGAGAAAACTTCGTTTTTCACCGCTCGTTTTTGTAGTTGTCATTTGTTTTTTCCTAAGTGATCAGTTCTTGTACTTGTGTTGTATCAACTTTTTTCTTTTTCAAAGTTGGGATCACACCTGCCATGAGAAGCCCCAACTCTTCCTTGGATACTTCCTTGGCATTTACCGTGGTCAGGATCTTGCCTCTAAACATGACGGCGATCCGGTCTGAAAGCTGCATGATCTCATCCAGTTCGGTTGAAACCAGCAGGACAGCACATCCCTGATCTCGTTTTTCGACGATTCGGTTGTGAATATATTCAATTGACCCCACGTCCAATCCACGGGTTGGCTGAGAAGCCACCAGCAGCTTGATGGGTCTTGAAAATTCCCGGGCGATGATCACTTTTTGTTGATTACCGCCTGAGAGGTAATGCACCAGTGTGGAATTGCTTGGCGTACGGATATCGAATTTCTTAATTAGTTCATTGGCATTCGCCAGAATATTTTTCTTTTGAAGGATGATGCCCTTGGCAAAAGGCGGACGGTAGTACGTATTCAACACCAGGTTCTCGGCCACAGGTTGGGCTAAAACCAGGCCGTCTTTTTGGCGGTCTTCCGGAATGTGCGCTGATCCCAGTTCGGTTATTTTTCGCGGGTTCTTTTTGGTTACATTTTCACCCAGTAAGGTGATCTTTCCGGAAGCGGAGGTTTTCAAACCTGTGATTGCCTGTACAAGTTCAGTTTGTCCGTTGCCCTGAACGCCCGCGATGCCCAGGATTTCACCTGCCTGAAGATCGAAACTCACGTTATCAACCATTACGTGGTTGTGGCTGTCTTTTACGGTCAGGTTTTCAACATTTAATACGCTGCCGCGTAAATCACAAGGTTTTTTGGCTGTTTTTAATTCTACTGACCGGCCTACCATCATGGAAGCCAGTTTTTCGGGGCTGGCTTCGGCGGGAGTGGTGGCGCCGACCACTTTGCCCAGACGGATGACTTCGATTCTGTCTGAACACTCCATCACTTCACGTAATTTGTGTGTGATGAAGATGATGGATTTGCCTTGGTCGACCAGCTTCTTCAGAATACTGAACAGCTCGTCAACTTCCTGCGGGGTTAATACGGCGGTGGGCTCATCCATGATCAGGATGTCAGCGTTTCTGAATAGCAGTTTAATGATTTCCACACGCTGCTGCAGGCCGACCGGAAGATCCTCAACCATGTCGTCAGGATTGACATTGAGTTTATACAGGTCCGAAATTTCCCTGATCTTTGCTGCTGCTCTTTTCCGATCTAAAAATCCGCCCGGATGGGTATATTCCTCTCCGAGCATGACATTTTCCGTAACAGTAAAGACCGGTATCAGCATGAAATGTTGATGGACCATTCCAATCCCTGATCGAATGGCATCGATGGGAGAATTGATTTCAGTCTTCTGCCCATTAATGAAGATCTCTCCTTCATCCGGTTTATAAAGACCGTAAAGGATATTCATCAATGTGGTTTTTCCTGCGCCATTTTCTCCCAATAGTGCCAGCACCTCACCTTTATTCAACTGAATATTGATGTGGTCATTGGCAAGAACACCCGGGAATTGCTTGGTAATCCCTTTTAATTCTAGTATCGGAGGCATTGACCCTCACAAAAGTGGATTTGTATGACAAATATTTTACCATAACTGGAAATAGGGGATAATAAAAGAGCCAGGCGAAAAAAACCTGGCTCTCTTTCTAACTATTGAAAACTATTGAATGGGAACTGGGGCGGGAATTACGATCTCGCCAGAGATGATTTTGGCCTGCAGGTCAGCAACTTCGACCTTCAGATCATCGGGGACTGCAATGGCATCATTGTAGGTCAACTGCGTTCCACCATTTTCGAGGGTCAGCACATAGTCGCCGCCTTCCCAGGTGCCGTTGACAACACGGTCGATAGCATCGTAGATGTGGACATCCACACTCTTGGTCACGCTGGCCAGGATCTGGTTAACGTAATCAGGATAGGTTTTGGTCCAGTCTTGATCCACGCCGATGATGTAGCCGGAGCCGCGTTCCTGCATTACTGCGGCGGTTGCAGCGCCAACGCCACCGTTCACGGGCAGGATGATGTCAACGCCTTCGTCCATCATGCTGGTACCAACAGAGCGACCTTTGTCAGCGTCGATCCAGGAACCGGTTTGGGTTGCTTCGCCAGGTTTGTTGGCATCATAACCAATGTTGATGACTTTGGTGCCGTGAACTTCGTTGTATTTCTCCATACCGTAGTACCAGCCATCGCCGAAGATCTGAACGGCGGGGCCCATGATACCGACGTACCAGCCGAGTTTTCCGGTCTTGGTCATGCCAGCGGAGAGGTAACCAGCCAGGTAGGATGATTGTTCCATCTTGGCGGTGACACCACGGAAGTTGGCCAGGTCGAATCCGGCCATATCAACACCGGCGTAGTAAACATCGGGATTTGCTTCGGCTGCAGCTTTGCAGTCGTCTGTCATCATGAAACCAACGCAGATGATCAGTTTTGCGCCGGCATCTTTGCATGCTTGCAGGTTCGGGGCAAAGTCGGTCGGCTGTGTGGAGGTTAAGTAGCTTCCATCAACGCCAAAGTCAGCCACACCACGTTCAACACCTGACCAGGTCAAGTCGTTGAAGGATTTGTCACCCAGGCCGCCGCTGTCAGTCACCATGCAGACTTTAACAGGTGCTGCGGCTTCTGTTGCCACGGGTGCTTCTGTTGCTACAGGTGCTTCTGTTGCCATGGGTGCTTCTGTTGCCACGGGGGCTACAGTAGCTTTTGCGCAGGCAGTTAAAGCCATTGCAGCAACCAACAGAACTGACAGAACAACAAACAGTTTCTTTGACATTCTTTCTCCTCCTACAGAGATTGATATTTTGGGACCTTATGTCCCAAAGGGTCATATAAGTATAGCGTCATTCATTACCGGATGCAAGAGGATAATTATTTGAAGTTTTTCATCTCCCTTTGATCATCGTGGGGGTCAGGCCTGACCGGCTGCTTCGAGGCGTTTCTTTTCTTCGTGATGGCGGTCTTTCACCTTGAGCATGGTCAATAATGCGCAGACCATAAAGAAGGCTCCGAAGAAGAACAACATCCGGTAATTGTAATTGATCTTTTGCACCAGGAATCCACCGGCTACCGGACCGATGACGGCTGCAGTCTGTGAGAAGAAGTAATACAATCCGGTATAGGCGCCGATTTTTCCTTCATTGCCCAGGTCATACACCAGGGGCAGGCTGTTGACGTTTACCCAGGCCCAGAAGAAGCCTACAAACACCAGGATCACAACGAAAGCGATCAATCCCTTCGCCAAAAAGTAGCTGAACAGGAAGATGGGGATCAGGCCGATCAGACCGTAGATGATGGTCTTGCGGCGCCCGATTTTCGTGGCGATGAACCCGGAAGGGATGCAGAAGGCCAGGAACGAAAGGTTGGCCACACTGGCCACAATGGACGCCGTTCCAGGTTTGATCCCCAGGCTGAACACAGCAAATGAAGATAGCCCTGTCTCGATGGCGTTAAAACCGGTGAACCAGAAGAAGATCGAAAGCAGGATGAAGAGGATGGATTTGTCTTTCTGAGAGAAGACCACCTTCAAGTTGGGGATGAGCCCTTTGACGCTTTCGTCTGATTTTTCTTCAACGCCTGCTCTTTCCTTGGGTTCTTTAACGAAGAGCAGCACGACTGCCAGTGCGACCACCATGGCGATGGATCCTGCAATGAACGGGCCGGACCTGCCGAAGGCGTTGAAGATCATTCCGCCCAACACGTAAGAAAGCACGCCGGCCGCGCCGCCCATCAGGTTGATCACGCCGTTGGCTTTGCTGCGTTCGTCAGGTTTGAAAAGGTCGCCCAGCCATGCCACCACCGGGCTGCGGAATAACGCCATGCCGAAGTTGGTCACCAGAATGAACGCAGCCACGGCCAGTATGGATTGCGCCAGAGGGATGGAGATAAAACCGACCAGTGCGATGGGCAGGCCCAGCAATATCCAGGGTTTCCTGCGTCCGAAACGGTTCCAGGTGCTGTCGCTGCGGTTGCCCACCCAGGGTTGCACAAAAATGTTGATGATGTTATCCCACGTCATGATGAACATCGCCATGGCGGGTCCCAGGGCGAAACCTGTAAAGTCTTTCACGGTCGTTTGAAAGCCCGGGTTGCCAACCTGAAGGATGAGAGGCACCCATTGGTTGAAGATCGGCCAAAGGATGCTGATTCCAAAAAATCCAAACCCAACCAAAAAAGTACGCCCCCACGGAAACTTTTTCTTTTCCATTTAATGCTCCTTCTGTTCAATGTGTTGTTGAATTTTTTTAACTGTTGGCGGGATCTTTGCCTTCCAACAGGTCAGGCCGGTTCTTTTGAGTTCTTAAAAGTGCCTGCTCTTTACGCCACCGCGCGATCAGGGCGTGGTTGCCTGAGAGCAGTTCTTCCGGCACGCGCCAGCCGCGGTATTCCGGCGGCCGAGTGTAATGCGGATATTCAAGCAGGCCGTTTGAAAAAGAATCGTCTTCAGCGCCGTCAGGGTCCCCTAAAACGCCGGGCAGAAAACGCGACACGGCGTCGATGACGATCATGGCGGGCAGTTCCCCGCCGGTCAGCACGTAATCGCCAACCGAGATCTGGTCGCTTATCAGGTGCTCACGCACACGTTCATCCACGCCCTCGTAGCGGCCGCATAAAATGCCAATGCGGGGCAGGGCTGCCAATTCCCGGGCAATGGCCGTGCTGAACGGGCGTCCTTGCGGGCTCATCAGGATCAGCGGACATTCAGGTGGGCTTCCTAGCACGGATTCGACAGCGTCAAAGATCGGGGGAGCTTTCATTACCATTCCGCCGCCTCCGCCGTAAGGAGGTTCGTCCGTGATGTGGTGCTTGTCAGTTGCCCAGTCGCGGATGTTGTGCAGATTGACCTCGATCAGTTGATTCTCGCGCGCCTTTTGCAGGATGCTTGAGTCAAGATAAGGTTGAAACACTTCAGGCAGCAGGGTAAAAACGTCAAATTGCATGAATTCATTCTAGCGAAAACTCCAGACGATGGCAAGGATTTTCATCCTTATATTTGGATTCCCTCTTGACATGAATATTGACCGGGATATAATCATATTCACGAGTTTGAATATAAATTCAGCAATTGCAGATTATTGCTCTCTTATTCGGAGAGATTTTTATCATGACTTTGAATGGATCCCAACAAACCGGGGTAGGGAACTGAAAAATTGTTCACACGAATAAGAAGGTGTGTTGGTCCAAGATGCAGTAACTGCTCGTTTTTTTTGAAAAATGATATACAGAATATTGAATATGAAAGGGAATAATATTGATGGAATTTACTCTCCTGCTTCTTCTCAAAGGGCTGCTCGCCGCAGCCGTCGTGGGTTTCGTGACCGCCTCGATCCAATCCTGGGTGGATCGTTTTTTCTTGATTATTCTGCTTATTGGTATCGTTGGGATTCCGATCACGGATGCCATTCCGGTTAACCTGATCGTAGTCTCTTTGGCCGCATTGATGCTGGTTTTGCGTCAGACGGGCGTATTGGTTTCGGTCAAAAAAGATTGGGCTATGGTTGTTATCTCGGCAGCCGTGGGAGCTGCCTTGGGGCGTGTTCTCTCGATTGCCATCTCACCGAAAATATTAACCCTTCTTCTTGGTATCTATGCGGTGCTTGCGGGATTGCGCATGGCGTTTATTCGCCCGTTGCCTGAAAAAGGAACACCGGCCCATCCTGCCTGGATAGTGCCGATTTCATTTGGCGCATCTTTGCTCACCGGTTTACTGTCGGCAGGCGCAAAGGCATTTCAGGTGCCCTTGTACAATGCTGCCTTGGGCCGTCATCCAAAGAATGCGTACGCGCTGGCAGCGCTGAGCGTCACGGTTGCAGCGCCGGTGGCTTTAGCCACCCAGGTTGGTTTGGGTGTTCAATTGGCATCCTGGCAGATCCTTCTGGCGCTTTACCTTTTTGCGGTCATTGTGGGTGTTGCTTTGCTTGTGCAGCGTTTTTGGACGCAAACCCTGAATCGCTGGGTTACCTGGATCGTTTCTCCCATTCTGGTGCTGGTTGGGATTCGCTTTTTATGGATGGTCTTCAACCATTAGCCGTCACTTTAATGAATAATACGTTACTTGACGCTCATTCGTTCCATTGGTAAGATGGATTTCTATGTACATTAAAGGGTCCAAGTGGAGCATGCAGCACAAACGCCGCCGGATCAACCCTTTCAGGGTTGCTCTGTTGCTTCTATTTGTCGGTGCGGTGATCGTCTTTGACCGTATGGTGGTGCCCACCATCCCCCAGTTATTTGTATACACACCCACACCCACCCGTGCGCCTGAATCTTTCATCACCGATGCGCAAAAGCTCGAGGAACAGGGCAAATACGCTCAGGCCATTCAAACCTATAATGAAGCGGTGCTGGCCGATCCGCGCAATCCGGCCAGTTATATCGCCCTGGCCAGGTTGAATATTTACACCGCCAATTACAATGAAGCCGTCAAGAATGCCGAAAACGCCTTGATGATCAACAAGAATAACGACACAGCCCTGGCGCTGCTCGGTTGGGCGTACGGCCTTCAGGGAGATTACCTCAAGGCAACCGACACCATTAAGAGCGCCATTGAGATCAACCCCGATAATGCAGATGCCTATGCCTACCTGACCGAGGTCTATGTTTATGAGATGCAGGCGGGGCAGGGCCCCCTGGATATTCTTGACCAGGCCCGTACAGCCTCTCAGCAGGCTGTGAAGTTGGCTCCAAATTCACTGGCGACCCATCGGGCGCGCGGTTTTTTGCTGAACTACACTGCCAATTATGAAGAGGCTGTGGTTGAGTTTGAAGATGCCATTAAGATCGATCCGAACATCGCCGACCTTCATCTTCAACTGGGCAACAACTACTATGCCACGTATGAATATGACAAGGCCATTACCGAGTATGGTAAGGCCACTTCTCTCAACCCCAACGACCCGACCCCTCTCTCTCTGATCTCGGATACCTACTTCATCAACGGAGATTACGCCAAGGCCATTCAATATTCACAGGCTGCCATTGCACTCGATCCTACAAATCCAAAGCTCTATGGTAACCTGGGCCTGGTCTACTGGAAGAACAAGCAGTATCTGGCTGCCGTGGATGC
>Ga0172371_10011370_pt1 | contig 11872 bp, 9 predicted proteins | sample Lak12m_FD_114543 | JGI IMG/M metagenome (GOLD analysis project Ga0172371, IMG submission 114543) | Freshwater microbial communities from Kabuno Bay, South-Kivu, Congo - kab_022012_12m | ecosystem: Environmental > Aquatic > Freshwater > Lake | place: Democratic Republic of the Congo: South-Kivu...
CTTATTGGATTTACATTAAATTATGCCATAAACCGCGACGCCCGGCAAGTAAAAAATAGCATAATCATAAATTATTTCAGATAATTAACCCAAAACGACTTTTTACGAGTTCATCAAATTTGAACCTTGAACTTTCTCGCGCGTTATGGACGAATTAACCCGGGAACTGGCCGCCCTGGAGTCCCGCTCCCTCAGGCGGCGGCTGAAGGTGGTGGAGGAGGTGCTGCCCGGAGGCAAAGTGCGGGTGGCCGGGCGGGTCCTCCTCAATCTATCCTCCAACGATTACCTGGGCCTGTCCCGGGATCCCAGGATTATTGTTGCGGCCCAGGCGGCCGCGGCCGAATGGGGCGCCGGGGCCGGGGCCTCCCGCCTGGTGGCGGGCCACCTGGCCCTGCACCAGGCGGTGGAAGCCCAACTGGCCGATTTTAAAGGCACCGAGGCCGCAGTGATCTTTCCCACCGGCTATATGGCCAACGTGGGGACCATCGCCGCCCTGATGGGCCCCGGGGATGTCATCTTCAGCGACCGCCTGAACCACGCCAGCATCTATGACGGCATCAAGCTCTCCGGGGCGACGCTGCAACGCTTCCCCCACCGGGACCTGAACCGCCTGGAGGAGTTGCTGCGCCAAGCCGGGGCCGCCCGGCGGCGCCTGATCGTCACCGACTCGGTGTTTTCCGTGGACGGCGACCTGGCCCCCCTCCGGGACCTGGCGGCCTTGAAGACGCGGTACGGCGCCTGGCTGATGATTGACGAGGCCCACGCCACCGGGGTCCTGGGGGCCAAGGGGGCGGGGCTGGCCGAAGCCCTGGGGGTCGCCCGAAAGGTTGACGTTCACATGGGCACGTTCTCCAAGGCCCTGGGCTCCCAGGGGGGCTACGTGGCCGGGGACCACCGCCTAGTGGACTACCTCCACAACCGGGCCCGGCCCTTCATCTACTCCACCGCCCTGGCCCCGCCGGTCCTGGGGGCCATTGGGGAAGCCCTTAAGATCATAATGCAGGACCCCTCGCCCCGGCTTTTTCTGAGTCGGGAATCCGAGATTTTTCGCCGAAGCTTACTGGATGCGGGCCTGGATACCCTGGGGAGTGAAATCCAGATTATCCCGGTGCTGGCCGGGAAAAACGACCTGACCCTCGCCTTTGCCGCCCGCCTTCAGGACCAGGGACTGATGGCGGTGGCCCTCCGGCCCCCCACGGTGCCGCCGGGACGGGCCCGGGTGCGGTTTTCCCTGTCCGCCGCCCATGACCCGAAGGACCTGCGCCGGGCCCGGGAGACCATCGCAACCACGGCCCGGGCCATGGGCCTGGGGGCATGAGCGCCCTGGTGTTTTTTCACGGCTGGGGTGCCTCCGGGAGGGTCTGGGAGGGGCAGGCCGCGGCCTTCGGGGATCGGGTGACGGTCATAAACCCCACGATCCCAGTCTGGGAGGTCGCCTGGTTTTCGGATTTCTTAAGGAAATTAAACAAACCCCCACTCCGGGAATGCGTCTTGGTGGGGTGGTCTTTGGGGGGCATGCTGCTCCTGGAGGCCCTGAGCCGTCATTCAGGCCCACCCCCCGGTGGCCTGCTCCTGGCGGGGGTGCCCCCGGTTTTTACCCGGCGTCCGGATTACCCCTGGGGACAGCCCCCCGGCCTGGTGCGGGCCATGCGCCGGGCCCTGCCGCAAAACCCGCGGCAGGTGCTGGATGAATTCGCCCATCGGTGTCTGGCCCCGGCCGAAGCGGGATTGGCCTCCCAGGCCCGGGCCGCGTTTTCTTCCCCCCTGGCCCCGGAAACCCTGGCGGCCGGCCTGGATTATCTGCTGCACGGCGACCTCCGGCCCCTGCTCCCCCGCCTGCCCGGCGGCGCGGTCATTATCCAGGGAGAGGAGGACCGGATCGTGGACCCGGCCCAGACGCAGTTTCTCCAGGAACACCTGCCCGGGGCCCGACTGCATCTTTGGGCGGGGGTGGGGCATCTCCCCTTTTTGACCCAGGCGGCGGCCTTCAACCGGATATTGGAGGAATGCTTAACGGCAGTCCATCACGGCCCGATGGCCCACCCATAAAATATGAGAAGTCCGGTGGGGCGGGCCTCCGTGCCCGCCATTGGGGCTGATTTTTTTGGTGCGTAGAACGCACTCGCCGAGGAACTTTTCGGAACCGCGAACTGGAGGGACGGCCGGGGATGCACCCATTAAGTCGAATGCCGGAAGGTCCGGAAGTCAAACAGGGCATCCGCCGCAATTTCGCCCGGCGAGCCTGGTCCTATGACCGCCATGCCTGCATGCAGCGCCTCATGGCCCATTATCTGGTGGCGCAGGCAACCCCCCCCCTGGCCCAAGCCCGGCGCATCCTGGAGATCGGCTGCGGCACCGGTTATCTCACCCAGCTCCTCCGGCAGGCCAACAGCCAGGCCCGGCTGACCAGCCTGGACCTGGATGCCGCCCTGGTGGCGTCCGCCCGGTGCCGCCTGGGGCCAAAGGCGGGGGTGGATTGGCTGGTGGCCGACGGGGAAAACCCCCTTGGCGGCAACTATGACCTCATCATCGCCAACGCCGCCTTCCAGTGGTTCATCCGCCCCGGCGAGACCCTGGCCGCCTATTACCGGAACCTGGTTGCCGGGGGAGTGCTGGCTTTTTCCACCCTGGGGCCCGGCACTTTTCAGGAACTGGCCCAGGCCCTGGCCCAGGCCGCCCGGACCCTGAGCCTCCCTGCCGCCCCGTTGATCCCGGCCCAAGGGTTCGCCGACCGGGACACCTGGACCGACCTCCTGAACCGGGCAGGTTTTAAAACGGCCCGCCTGACCCGGCAAATCCTCACCGCCGCCTTCCCGTCGGTGCCGGAGTTCCTCCGGGCCCTCCAGGCCACCGGCGCCACCAATCCCCTGCCCCGCCGCTTTTCCCCCCGCCTGCTCACCGCCCTGATCTCGGCCTATGAAGACCTCTACGGCCAAGACGGCCTTATCCCGGTGAGCTACGAAATGATCTGGGCGGCGGCGGATAAAGAGTGATCGGTTTTCTCTTTGGGATGAAACAAACCAGGCCGGCGGGGCGGCCCTCTGCGCCCGCCCGCTCTTTGTCGCTCTGTTGCAGCCAACCGAGAACTTGATCTTACTGCGTGCCGATAAAAAACGGCCGGAAGGTGGACTCGTCCCGGCGCCGAGCCTGGCGCAGCGCCGCCAGCATGGCGTCCCGGTCCTCGGGCAGACGGCCAGCCACTTCCACATAGTTGGTGTAATGGTCGCTGGCCACCTGGGTGGAAATGGTAATTCTCTCCAAAATTTCCCTGGTCTCCGTGAGCGCCTGGTGGGGACTGAGCATCTTAAAGCGCCCGGCCTGCACCTCTGCCAACAAGGGGGTGTTGATCTTGGGCACAAAGGTCCGGAGGCGCACCACTCCGGGCTGCATCTCGTTGATGACCCGGGCGGTCTCCCGGGCATGGGACTCGGAGCGGTCCTGGCCGCCGATCCCTAATATGACGTAGGCATTGATGTCAATCCCCGCGGCCCGGGCCATTTGTCCCGCGGCGGTATGGTCCTGGGCGGTAGCCCCCTTCCTGATCCGGGCCAGGATGACGTCGTCGCCGCTTTCCACCCCCACGTGAATCCGCCCCAACCCGGCCTGGGCCAGGTTTTTCAGCCGGTCAGGCCCCTTGCGGTGGATATACTGGGAGGAACCGTACACCGTGATCCTCTGGAGGCGGGGAAAGAGGGCGTAGCTGTAGCGGCATATCTCCGCCAGGGCGGCGGTGGGCATGGCGATGGTGTTGCCCGCGGGGAAAAACAGGGTTCGCACCCACTGGCCATAACTCTGGGCGGCCTCGTCCAGGTCGGCCTTGATCTCGGCCACCGGCCGCACCTTGAACCTGACCCCGCCCTTGTAAACCATGCAAAAAGTGCAGAGATTGTGGGGGCAGCCCACGGTGGCCTGGACCAGCAGACTGTCGGCTTCGCTGGGGGGCCGGTATATGGGGCCTTCATAACGCATGGATAGTATCTTGCTGGCAGGGCCGCAGCCAGCCCTGACTCAAAATCCCCCCGCCCTCTCCCTACTTCCCCGGCAAATCCCTGAATGGTTGTCCGGAGGATTTTTTCCCCAGGGTCTGACCTTTGTCTTTTTTATAGCATATCACATCCGGACCAGACACCCGGAGTGGCCTCCGGACCGATTTTCCCGATTATGTGTTGGGCAGAAGGGGGGTTTAATGGTAATATGACTATGTCTAAACCAACTCAGGTATAGGTAAGGTGGGAATCAGGCACGAATCCATCATCTGTCCCGGTTGCGGCTGTCTCTGCGATGACCTGGATGTCACCCTGGAAGAGGACCGGATCGTTGAGGTCGCCAACGTCTGCCTCTGGGGGGTGAGCCGTTTTTTCCACACCAAGAAATTTCATCCCAAGAAGGAGCGTCACCGCCTGCTCACCCCCCAGGTGCGCCATAAAGGGCGTAAGGCGGAGGCGGCCTACGACACAGCCCTGGCCGAGGCGGCCCAACTGCTGAGCCGGGCCCGCCGGCCCCTCATCTACGGCTTGACCAATTCCGGCTCCTGGGCCCAGGAGGCCGCCCTGAAACTGGCCCGGAGCCTGGAGGCCCGCCTGGAACCCGGTGACCTGGCCTTCAAGGCCCCCTATTACCGGACCATCCAAGAGCACGGTCTCCTCTGGGCCCCCCTGGAGGTCATCCGGGATGAGGCCGACGCCGTGCTGTTCTGGGGCGCCAATCCCATCCATTCCGCCCCCCGGCAGGTGGTGCGTTACGCCGTTTTTGCCCGGGGCCGCTTCACCGAGCGGGGCATTGAGGACCGGCAGGTGGCCGCAGTGGACATCTATCAGACCGAGTTGGCCAAGTTCTGCCCCCTGTTCATCAAGATTCAACCGGGCCAGGAACTGGACCTGGTCATGGGAGCCGCCGCCATCCTGGCCGGGGAACCGGCCCCTGAACCCCGGGTCCGGGGAACCAAGCGGTTGAGCCGCTTCTTGGCCGACGCCGCCTGCGGCGTCATCTTTTGCGGCCGGGGGGTCAGTTACGGCCCGGCCCTGGAATTGTACGACCGCCTGGCCCGCCTGGTGGGATTCCTCAATCGGGAGAAACGGTTCTTCCTCTTCCCTCTGTCCGGCGACTTCAACTCCACCGGCCTGTACCACCTGCTGCTCAATGAAGTGGGCCTGGCCGGCGCCCCGGATTTCGGGGCGGGGGAGGTGGCGGTCCACTTCACCCCGGTGGATTTCCGGGAGGTGGACGCGGTCCTGGTGGCCGGGGCGGATTTATTGTGGTTCCTCCCGGATGAGGTGGTGGACGACCTGAAACGCCGCCAGGTGCCCATCGTGGCCGTGAGTCCCTTTGCCAACCGGACCACCGGCCAGGCCGCAGTGGTGGTGCCGGTGGCCCTGGACGGCATTGAGACGCCCGAGGTGGCCTACCGCATGGATGGCCTGCCCCTGGTCCTGAAACAACTGGTCCCCATGACGCTGCCCCCCACCCGCCGGGTGCTGGCTGACCTGCACCGGTTGCTCCAGGGATAGGGCTGACTGACTATGGCCGAGGGAATGAGCCGCTCCCGACAATGAAAGCCCCTGGTAGGGGCGGGTTTTAAACCCGCCCCGTCGGTTGGACTTTTACGGTAAAGCGGATGCAGGGTGCGCACCACGCCCCATCTATGGCTGTTCCAAAAAGTTTCTTGGTGGAATCGGTATCTCACCGGCGGGGATGCACAGGTTGAAAACCCGTGCCATCAACATTTTCTCTGTTTCATAGGTAGGCAGACGGCCCCTGAATGGCTGATGAAAAAAATCCATTCTGGCCAGTTCTTATCGGGCGGCCTGCGGCCGCCACAATCGGCGCGCAAGACGCGCCCTCCGCATGATAACTCGGATGGCGCCGGCGTCTCGCCTGTGGATGGTGTAAGAGCTTGACCGCCCTATTGATGGCGGGCAATGCCCGCCCGACATTCTGAGATGAGTTGCCAAAAGTTTCTTCCTCTAATTCCCTCTTCCCCCGACGGGGGGAGAGAGTAAGATAGGAAAAAAATTTTTCAATCGCTATAATATGCACCCAAAGTCGGCCGTGCGGCCCTGACCCTGGATAGTGGAGCCTGTAACATGCGCCTGAAGATCACCGGAGGACGCCTGTATGACCCATCCTGCGGCTGGGACGGGGAACCGGGAGACCTCTACGTCCAGGACGGGCGCCTGGTGGCCCCCCTCTCCGAAGTGGATCGGGAAATCGAGGCCCGGGGGCAGGTGGTGATGCCCGCGGGGATTGAGCTCCGGGGACAGGTGGCCACCTACGGCCTGAACTTCCTGCGCCTGCTCAACGGCGCCCCCTCCCCGTCGGCCTGGGGGGAGACCTATGCCCTCCTGGGGTATACCCATGTCCATGAGCCGTTCCTGACGGCCTGGACCGCAGGCTACGTCCAGCGCCAGTTGGCGGCCCTGCCGGTGGTGGACACCTCCGCTTCCCTGGTGCTCAACCTGCGGGAGGCCGATCTATGGCTGAACTCCCCGGAGCGCCTGCCGGAGGTGGCCCAAACCGTCTTGTATGTCCTGGAAGCCACCCGGTGTCTCAATCTCCGGGTGGTGGAGCCCTTTGTCCGGTACCGGCAGGAATTTTATGCCCACCGCACCATCGAGCCGGAAAAGGCCCTGGCGCTGCTGGCGGACCTGGCCCGCCTGGTGGGTTTGCCCCTGGCCCTGGAAGCTTCCCCCGAGGTGCTGCGGGCCCCCCTGCCGGAGCCCACGGCCTTTCATCTGGCCGCTCTGGGTCCGGCCCTGACGAACGACGACCTGGTAGAGGCCGCCCTGGCCCATCTGGAGGCCGGCGCCACCGGAGACTTGGGGCTTATGCGCCCCCGGACTCAGACCGGCGGGCAACCGGTTCGCATCGACCTGGGGTGGTTCCGACTCCTGGACCTCAACCCCCCGGTGGATGAGGCTGTGGCCAAAAGGGCTTTGACCCTGGCCTTGCGCTGCCATACCTCCCAGGTGGCCTTTTCCGGGGCCGGGCTGGCCCAGGCGCCGGCGACGGAATATCCCCGGCTGTTCTCCTGGCTGTGGGACCATGCCGCCCGCCGCCAGGATTGGGGCGAGGACCTGGGGGCCCGGCGCTATTCCCTGTCGGAGTGGGTCCACGCCACCCGCACCCTGCCCGCCCGCCTCCTGGGCCTGGAGGACCGGGGCCGGCTGACCCCGGGGGCCCGGGCCGACGTGGCCATCTATGACGTGCCCACCTCCGCCCCACCCGGCCAGTGGATCCATTACCTGGGACGCTGCCGCACCCTCCTGAAGGCCGGAGAAGTGGTGGTGGACAACTTCAGCCTAATCAACCCGGAGGTGCCCCGGGCCACCTATTACCGCCCCACCGGCGTCCAGGCCACCCCCATGCTGGAGGAAATCTGCCGGTTCCATAGCTTCAGGTGGGAAAACCTCTGGGTGCCGGAAGGCCTGGGCGGCCCCTGGCTGGAAGTGTAAGGCATGGCTACGGTTGAAGAAATCCTGGAATTTCTGCCCCGCGCCGATTGCGGCCAGTGCGGCCTGACCTGCGCCGACTTTGCCGGATCTCTCCTGTCCCGGGAGGTGACCCCGGAGGACTGCCCGGTCCTTCACGAACCCGACTACGCCGGCTTTATCGAGGCCCTGCACGAACTCCTGGGGCCGGCGGCCGCGGCCCCGGGGATGCGCATCGACCCGGAAAAGTGCAACGGCTGCGGCATCTGCGTGGCCATGTGCGAATATCATCTGGGCAACTGCGACGCCGCCCGCCTGGGCAAAGGACCCCGGCTGCTGGACCGGGTGGTCTTCCATATCGTCAACGGCGCTGCGGTGGTGGTGCACCAGGAACTCTGCACCCGGCTGGTCCAGGCCGGGGAAAAGTGCAGCAAGTGCGCCCAGTACTGTCCCACCGACGCGATTGAGTTGTTTTAACTATGAGCGGTGAGCAGCCAAAAACGGCGGCCACCGGCCCCCCTATAACTGCTCACGGCTCACTGCTCACCGATAAAGGTTCTTTATGACTGAAACCATAGACCTCCAGGACCTGGACCCCCAGTTCAAGGACGAGGTGGCCGCGGAGCCCGGCTGTCAGCACCTGTTGCGCTGCTTTGCCTGCGGGGTCTGCACCGCCACCTGCCCGGTGAGCGAACTCGAGCCGGGCTTCAGCCCCAGCCGGATCATCCGGCAGATTCTCTACGGCCAGCGGGCGGTCCTGCTGAGTTCTCCGGCCCTCTGGTACTGCGCCCGCTGCGCCCGCTGTTCCTTTCAGTGCCCCCAGGACGTGCGGTTCCTGGATATCATCCAGGGCCTCAGAAACCTGGCGCTCCGGGACGGCTGCATCACCCCGGCACGGGTGGCCGCCCTTTCCCAGGGGGAGCGCCTGATCCAGGAACTCCGGCGGCGCCTTATCGCCGCACTCCTGTCCGGCCCCGACGACCAGGAGGTCAAGGACGCCCTGGCCCGGCTGGCCGGTGAACTGGATTGACGCAGCTTGATCGGTCCGGAGAGAAAAAATTCCCCCGGCTTGGTGTGAAGGCGCGAGCCGGCGCGCCCCGGAGCAGGATTTTTTGCCCGGCAGCCTTGCTTGAAACTGATGGCCGACAGAGGGGGCTGGCAACCTCCCCCCTCTCCGGCCCCCAACCATGGGTGAAAAGGAGCTTGCACGTGTGATGGCCTCTATCCGGCCATTAGATCGGGTGGCCCACCCCCGGGTGCTGGTGGTGGGCGGCGGCATTGCCGGCCTCCAGGCCGCTCTGGGGGCGGCGGCCGCAGGGCTCCCCGTCACCCTGGTGGAAGCCGGCTTCTCCATCGGCGGCCGGATGGCCCAGTTGGACAAGACCTTCCCCACCAACGACTGCGCCATGTGCATCCTGTCGCCCTGGATGCTGGAGATCTCCCGTCATCCCCTGATCAACATCCAGACCTCCACCCAGGTCGTGGAAGTCCAGGGCCAGGCCGGAAATTTCCGCGTCCTCCTGAGCCGGAAGCCCCGGTTTGTGGAGGTGAGCAAGTGCACCGGCTGCGGCGAGTGCGCCCGGGTCTGCCCCCAGAAAATCCCGGACCCCTATAATCTCGGGCTGGCCCGGACCAAGGCCATTCATGTGCCCTTCCCCCAGGCCATCCCCCAGGCGGCCTACATTAACCCGGAGGCCTGCCGGGTTTTCCGGGGAAAAAGCTGCGAGGCCTGCCTCAAGGTCTGCCCGGCCGGCGCCATTAATCTGGCGGACACCCCGGTGGAATGGACGGAAGCGGTGGGAGCCATCATCCTCGCCCTGGGCGCGGCCCCGGCCCCGGCCGGGGATTTCCCCGGCTATGAGCACCCCGACGTGGTGACCAGCCTGGAGTTCGAGCGCCTGCTGAGCGCCACCGGTCCCCACGGCGGCAAACTGCTGCGCCCGTCGGATCAAACCCCGCCCGCCCGCCTGGCCTTTATCCAGTGCGTCGGCTCCCGGGACCCCCAGGCCGGCGCAATCTATTGCTCCGCCCTGTGCTGCATGGCCAGTCTCAAGGAAGCCCTGGTGGCCCGGGAAATCAGCGGCCAGCAGGTGGAATCCACCGTCTTTTACCTGGATATGAGGGCCCAGGGCAAGGGGTATGAAGATTATCTCGAGCAAGCCCGGACTCGCGGCGTCAACCTGGTCCGCTCCCGGGTGACCGGGGTGACCCCCCGGAGCGGGGGCGGGGTGCTGGTGCGCTTTACCGACGCCCAGGGGCGGCCCCAAGAGGATCTCTTTGATATGGCGGTCCTGGCCATGGGCCTCCGGGCCGGGGGCGGACTGCCGGCCCTGGCCCAGGCCCTGGGGGTGGAGATCAATGAACACGGCTTCATCAAAACCTCGGCCTTGATGCCGGTGGCCACCGCCCGGCCCGGGGTGCTGGTGTGCGGCACCGCCGTAGAACCCATGGACATCCCCGAATCGGTGATCACCGCCGCAGCCGCAGCCGCCGACGCCTCCCGCTTGCTGACCACCGCCCGGCGCACCTGGGCCCCCAAAGCGAAACCGCCTCCCAGCCGGGCGACCGACTTTCCGCCCCGCATCGGGGTGTTTCTCTGCCACTGCGGCACCAATATCGCCAAGAGCATTGACCTGGACCGGCTGGCGCCCGCCGTGGCCCGGCTGCCCGGAGTCGTCCACGTGGAAGACAACCTGTTTTCCTGCGCGGTGGAAACCACCACCCGGATGGGGGAGACCATCCGGGAATTGGCGCTCAACCGGGTAGTGGTGGCCGCCTGCAGTCCCCGGACCCACGAAGAGGTGTTCCGGGAGGTCTTGACCGCCGCCGGCCTGAACCCGGGCTATTTCGCCTTTGCCAATATCCGCGAACAGTGCGCCTGGGTCCATCAGACGGAACCGGAGGCCGCCCTGGGCAAGGCCCTGAACCTCATCGCCATGGCCGTCAGCCGGGCCGCGGTCCTCTCTCCCATCGAGGCCCGCACCTTCCCGGTGATTCCCCGCGCCCTGGTGCTGGGGGGCGGAGTGGCCGGCCTGAGCGCCGCTCTGACCCTGGCGGACCAGGGCTTTCACACCTACCTGGTGGAACGCCAGGCCTCCCTGGGGGGCCTGGCCCGGGACCTCTACTTCACCCTGGAAGGCCCGGACCCCCAGGATTTCCTCCACCGGCTCCAGGCCGCGGTCTACAACCATCCCAATATCGAAGTCCATACCCGGACCGAACTCCTCCAGGTTCAGGGACACGTGGGGCAGTTCCGGAGCACCGTGCGCCGAGTCACCCCGGAGGGCGCCCAGGAACGGCAATTCTCCCACGGGATCATTATGGTGGCCACCGGCGGCCGGGAATTTCAGCCCCGGGGCCGCTATCTGTACGGGGAAGACCCCCGGGTCCTCACCCAGCGGCAGTTGGAGGGGAAAATCCATTTCTGCGACCTGGACCTGCCCAAAGCACGCCAGGTGGTGATGATCCAGTGCGTGGGCTCCCGGGAGCCGGAGCACCCCTATTGCAGCCGCCTGTGCTGCTCCCAGGCCATCAAAAACGCCCTGCTGCTCAAGCAGCGCTACCCCCGGATGGAGGTCGCCATCCTCTACCGGGACATCCGGGCCTATGGTTTCCGGGAAGCCCACTATGTCAAAGCCAAGGACAAGGGGGTCACCTTCATCCCCTTTGACCCGGCCCGCCCCCCCCGCCTGACCGCGGCCCGGCGGCGGCCTCTCACGGTCTGGGTGATGGATGAGCTTTTGGGTCAGGAAGTGCCCCTGCCCGCCGACCTGGTGGTCCTGAGCGCCGGCGTCGAGCCGGCCGCGGGAAGCGAGGGCCTGGCCCACCAGCTGTGCATCGCCCAGAATCTGACCGGCTTTTTCCAGGAGGCCCACCAGAAGCTCAAGCCGGTGGATTCGGCCACCGAAGGGGTGTTCCTCTGCGGCGTGGCCCACTATCCCAAGACCCTGGGGGAAACCGTGGCCCAGGCCCAGGCCGCCGCCATCCGGGCCGCAGGCATCCTTTTCCAGACCGAACTGCCGGCCGGCGAGATGGTGGCCGTGATCAATTCCGAAAAATGCCGCCGCTGCCTGACCTGCGTGACTATCTGCCCCTTCCGGGCGGTGCGGCTGGGGGAATTCAAACCAGAGGTGCAGCCGGAGCTCTGCCGGGGCTGCGGGATCTGCGCCGCAGCTTGTCCCGCCCTGGCCATCCGCATGAGCCGGACCGGCGAGCCGGAGTTAAACGCCCAGATCGAGGCGGCCCTGGAGGGCGAGTTTCATCTCTGACCGACCTTATGGGTATACTATATGGTGCGGCTTGGTTACTGGTTCCCAAGCTCCACGGGCTGTTGCCCAAATGCATTTTTTTTTAATCTGCCTTTGACCGCTCCCGGGTGGTGGGGCTACTATCTGGGGACGACGATGTGGCAGCAGCCGGACCAGGGAAAAGGGCCTTTACGGGCA
>Ga0172371_10011371_pt1 | contig 11871 bp, 11 predicted proteins | sample Lak12m_FD_114543 | JGI IMG/M metagenome (GOLD analysis project Ga0172371, IMG submission 114543) | Freshwater microbial communities from Kabuno Bay, South-Kivu, Congo - kab_022012_12m | ecosystem: Environmental > Aquatic > Freshwater > Lake | place: Democratic Republic of the Congo: South-Kivu...
AAACTAGAACATGCTGGTTTTTTTGTTAAAAGTGTAGGTGATGGAACTTCAGTAATTGATGAATTAAAAAAAGATAAATTTGATATTTTATTATTAGATTTAGTTATGCCAAAAATGGATGGTTTTTGTGTTTTAGAGGAAATTAAAAAATTAGATATTAAAATTAATATTGCTGTTCTTTCTAATTTAATTCAAGAAGAAGATAAAAAAAAAGTTCATACTCTTGGTGTAAATATTTTTATGGAAAAAGCAAATACACCAATTGCTGATATTGTAAAAAAAGTTGAGGACATATTAAAAATTTAATAATTTAAATAAAAATATATGAAATTTGACGATGCAACAATAAAAGATATTCTTTTAAAAGGAAATTATATTACACAAAGTGATGTTGAGGTTGCTGAAAAATATGCCGAAGAACACAGAGGTTCTTTTGTTGAATATTTAGTATCTGAAGGTATTACTAGTGAAGATATTATAGGCCAAGCAATTGCTGAATCATTAAATGTTTCATATGCAAATTTAAATACGCATCAGCCAAATAAAGAACAGGTGCTTTTAGTGCCAGAGGAAATTGCTAGAGAATTTAGAGTTGTTCTTTTTGAAAAAAAAGATGATGAATTAATTTTTGCAACAGACAATCCATCAAATCCAAATTTAAAAGAAAAATTAGAAAATTTATTTCCAGGTAAAAATATTAAAATAACTTTTTCTTTGGCAGATGAAATTGAAGCTATTTTTATAAATTATCAACAAGGATTAGAAACTCAATTTTCAAAATTATTAGAAAGCAAAGGAAGAGTAGCACCAGAAATTATAGATCAAATTTTTGAAGACGCTTTTTTACTTAAAGCATCAGATATTCATTTTGAACCTCAGGAAAAAGAAATTGTAATTCGTTTTAGAGTTGATGGAGTTTTACATGATGCTGGTAAAATGGCAAAAGAATATTATGAAAATATTGTAAATAGAATAAAAGTTCAAGCTAAGCTACGCATCGATGAACATTTTAGTTCTCAGGATGGAGCTATTCGTTTTATTTCTAAAAAATATCCACAACCAGTTGATTTGCGTGTTTCAATAATTCCAATTTTAGATGGTGAAAAAGTAGAAATAAGAATTCTTTCTTCATATATAAGAGATTTAACTTTATCTGACATAGGTTTATCAAAAGAATTAAATGAAGAAGTAATAAAAAGCTCTAAAAAACCATTTGGAATGATTCTTGTTACTGGTCCAACAGGTTCTGGAAAATCCACAACATTATATTCAATTTTAAAAATAGTAAATACTCGTGATAGAAATATAACAACAATTGAAGATCCAGTTGAATATAAAATTCAAGGTGTTAATCAAATTCAAGCAAATACACAAACAAATTTAACTTTTGCAAAAGGATTGAGAGCAATAATGCGACAAGATCCGAATATTATTTTAGTAGGAGAAATAAGAGATTTAGAAACAGCAGACATTGCAGTGAACGCCGCTTTAACCGGACACTTATTGTTTTCAACATTTCACGCCAATAATGCTCCAACAGCAATTCCTCGTTTTATTGAAATGGGTGTTGAACCTTTTCTTATTAGTTCTACATTGGAGTTAGTAATTTCTCAACGTTTAGTTCGAAGAATTTGTTCTTCTTGTAAAGTAAGTTATGAAATAGATAAAAAAGAAATTGAAAAATTTGGTCCAATGGTTTCTAAATACTTTAAAGAAAAATCTTTTACATTTTATAAAGGAAAAGGATGTCAGGCTTGTTCAAATACTGGACACAAAGGACGTATTGGAGTTTTTGAATTTTTAAAAACTTCACCAGAATTACAAGATTTAATTTCTAAAAATCCTTCAAGAAAAGAAGTTGAAAATTTAGTTGCCGAACAAGGATTTAAAACAATGTTTGAAGATGGTATTGAAAAAGTAAAAGCTGGTATAACAACAATTGAAGAATTAATAAGAGTAGTAAATTCTTAATTATAATTTTTTTATGCAAGAAATTAAATTAAAAAAGTCTTATAAGAAAGAAGGTTTTAAAAATCAGGTTTTTGAATATCGTTCAGATTGGCCATATATAAGTGTTGGTTTTGGAGATGAAAAAGATTATTTTGTAGAAAATTTAAGTTTACTTATTTCTTCTGGAATGGGAATTTTAAGTGCATTATTGTCACTTCAAAATTCAGTAAAAAGCCCAAAAATGAAAAGAATTACTAAAGCGATCGAAGAAATGGTGGAATCTGGTATGCCACTTTGGAAAGCTTTTGAGGAAACAAAATTTTTATCTGATAGAGTTATTTCTTTAGTTAAATCAGGTGAAGAGGCTGGTAGATTGCCTGAGCATTTAAATTTAGTAACAATACAACAACATAAAGAACGTGTTTTTAAAAATCGTCTTCGCTCAGCATTATTATATCCTGGAATAGTTTTTATTTTAGCTATAATTGTAGCGCTTGGAAGTACTTGGCTTATATTACCAAAATTAGTTGTTATTTTTAAAGATACAAATGCAATTTTACCAATTAGTACTAGAATTTTAATTGGAACAGGAAATTTTTTGGAATCATATGGAATTATTTTTATTCCAAGTTTTATTTTGCTTATTTGTTTACTTGTTTATTTATTTTATTTTAATAAAAAAACAAAATTTATTGGTGATTATACTTTGTTTGCTATTCCTGGAATTAAAAAATTAGTTCAAGGCGTAGAGTTGGCTCGTTTTGGTTATATTAGTGGAGCTTTACTGCAAGCAGGATTTCAAGTTGGAGAAACTTTGCAATCATTAAAAGAAGGAACTTCTTATCGTTCCTATGAAAGATTTTATGATTATCTTCGAGAGAGTATTGAAAAAGGTGAATCTTTTAAATCAGCATTATCAAATTATCCAAATTGTGAAAAATATATGCCAATTCCAATTCAACAATTAATAATTTCAGCTGAAAAATCTGGTAAATTACCAGAAACATTAATTAAAATTGGTATAATTTTTGAAGAAAAAACTGAGGCTATGTCTCAGGATTTAGCAACTATTTTAGAACCTATTGTGCTTATTATTGTTGGAATTATTGTTGCTTTAGTTGCTTCTGGAATAATTGGTCCTATTTATGGTTTATCAAATCAAATATAAAAATAAAGGGTTTAGCATAATAGAATTACTTTTAGTAATTGCAATTTTTAGTATTCTTGTTGCAATTTCTAATTCAGCTTATGTTAATTTTAAAGCATCAAGTAATTTAAAAATCGCTACAACTAATTTTGTTCAAGCAGTTCGCTATGCACAATCAAATTCAGAAGTTAACAAAAATGATTCAAAATGGGGAGTGAAATTACTTTCAAATCAAATAGTAATTTTTAAAGGAAATAATTATGTAAATAGAGAAGTTGTATTTGATCAATTATTAGATTTGCCAAAAGGAGTTTCACCAAATGGAATAGATGAATTTGTTTTTGAAAAAATGACTGGTTCTACCACAGAGGGAATAACAATTCTTACAAATAATAGTGGAGTTAAAAATATTTTAATAAATGAAAAGGGAACAATTACATATTAATAAAGGTTTTTCTTTGGTAGAACTTTTAATTTCATTGGCAGTATTTTTAGTATTTGTTACCGTTACAGTAAATATTATTGTAAATACAAATAAACAAGTTTTAAATTCTAATAATAAAGATCGCGCTACTAGTTTAGTTGAAGAAGGTTTAGAGGCAGCTAGAAATATTCGAGATGTAAATTGGGAAGATCTTACAGTTGGAACTTATGGTTTGTCATCATCTGGTAATAAATGGAGTTTAATTGGAACTTCAGATGTTACTGATATTTTTACAAGATCATTAATTATTTCAAATATTAATGCTAATCAAAAAAAAGTAATTGCAATAGTTTCTTGGTCAGATAAAGTTTCACAAAATAATTCTATTAATGCTAATACTTATTTAACAAATTGGCGAGCTCCTCTTGATATTGGCCTTACTATAGATAAAGTTGTTATTGGTGGCACAAAAATTCCAAGTGATTTTCTGCCATATAATTTAAATACAAATGTTTGGGATAATACTGTTGATCCTCCTGTATTAAGAAATACAGATATTCCAATTGTTTTTGCACCTTCTATTATGTCTGATTTAAGTCCTGGTATTTTTACTTTTTTAACAACTAGTGATCCAAATTATGATGTAAGTGTTTCTTCAGCATGTACTGGCAATTCAATTACGCTAATTGATACACCAACAATTTGTACTATTACTTATACATCAAATAATGTTGGTTGCACTGGAACTCCTTGGGGAGACATGCTTAGTGGAACTTCAAATACAGCATATCAAACAACGCTTCCTACTGGAGCTTGTACTTCTGAAACTAGAATTTGTACAAATGGAACATTATCAGGAAGCTATACAGCAACAAGTTGTACAGCAGGATGTACTGGAACCCTATGGGGTGATGTTGCTTCAGGTTATTCAAATACAGCATATCAAACATCTTCTGTTACTTATCCAAGCACATGCACTTCAGAAACAAGAACTTGCACAGCTGGAACATTTTCAGGATCATATACAAATACATCATGTGTTGTTAATCCAATTCTTCCAACAATTACAACTACAAGTCCAATTACAAATATTACTAGAACAATAGCAACAGGTGGTGGAAATACAATTTCAAATGGTGGAGCAACTGTTTCAGTTGCTGGTATTGTGTGGAGTACATCAATAAATCCAACAACAGCTCTTTCGACAAAAACTACTGATGGTTGGGCATTAGGTGGTCCTTGGATAAGTTCTATTACATCACTATCTTGTGGAACTTTATATCATGTTCGTGCTTATGCTACAAATTCTGTTGGAACTAGTTATGGATCTGATATTACATTTACAACTTCTGCATGTAGTAATATTTCTTTTGTTGGCTCTGCTTCAACAAGTGGAACAAATGCAACTGTGCCTACTCATTTGGCAGGAGATTTGTTGATAGCATTTGCATATAGAGATGGAAATATATTAGCTCCTACTTTAGCTGCTGGTTGGACAAATATAAATTCTTCTAATGGAGCATCTTCAAATGGAAGTCGTCTTGCTTATAGAATAGCCACAGGAACTGATTTAGCTAATGGTTGGTCTAATGCAACAGAAGTAATTATTCAAGTATATCGTGGCATATCTGGTTCGCCTATTGGTGTTAATACAACTTCTAGAGGAAATAGTTCTATTGTTTCTTATCCAGCTCTTACACCAAGTGTTCTTAATAATTCATCTTGGGTAATTGGTTTTGCAGGACATAGAAGGATAAATACAACTCTTGAAAATTCACCAACTGGAATGACACGAAGATCTACATTAGTTGATGCTAAAGCAGAAGTGTCTGGACATGATACAAACTCTGGTGTGTCTTCTTGGCCTACTACAACTGTTTCAGTTGGTGGCACAAGTAGTGGTTGGATGACAAGAGTTTTGGAAATCAAATCTAATTAAATTATAAAAATGAAAATACAAATTATTAAAAATAAAAATTCTGGATTTAGTTTAATTGAAGCAATTATTTATGTTGCAATATTAGGAACTTTTATTTTTGCTTTTGTTTCATTTTCAAATATGATGACTACTTCTAGAATAAATAATCAAATAATTTTAGAAATAAATAATCAAGGTAATCAAGCTATTAAAACTATAACTAGATATATTCGTAATAGTACAGCTTTTAGTATATCAAATTCTTCTACTTTAGATCTTACAACCCCAAATGGAAATGTAAATTTTTCAGTTAGTGGTGGTATATTAAATATTACTGAAGGACAAGGTCCAATAGCTTTAACAAATAATAAAGTTATTGTTAATAATCTTGTTTTTTTAAATTTATCTCAAAACTCTACAGCAGAAAATATTAAAATTAACCTTACTTTAGAAAGTAATTCTAATACTACGCCGGTTACTTTTTATGGTAGTGCTTCAATTAGAAAATAAATTATGAAAAAAGGATTTTCAACATTATTATTAGTTATTATTATGGGTAGTATTTCCATAGGTTTAATGTTGGCACTTTCTATGAATAGTTTATGGTCTGTAAAATCTAGTTTAAATACAAAAAGTTTAAATAAATCAAAAGCTATGGTAAATGCTTGCGCTGAAATAGTGTTGGAAACAATACGTGAAAATAAAAATTTTACTGGCAATAGCAGTGTAATTATAAGTGGTAATACCTGTAATTATATTGTTAGTAATACAGGTGGTGATAATCGCAGTATTGCTATTACTAGCACAATATATGACGTTGTTAGTAAATTACAAATAAATACGAACGCTTTTAATCCGATTGTTGTTTCTTCTTGGCAAGAAGTTCAATAAAATATTACTTTTTATTATTAGTAATGTTATAATTAATTTAATATTATGAACACAAGAAAATTATTATGGGAAGATAAATATAGTGTTGAAGTAGAAGAGCTTGATAATCAACATAAGCGCATGTTTGCTATCATTAATGAATTGTTAGACTTAATAGAAAGTAATACACCAGAAGAACATCTCGGGGAAGTAGTTGAAGGACTTATAAAATATAAAAAGTTTCATTTTGCAACTGAGGAAAAATATTTTAAAGAATTTAATTACGATGATGCAGATGATCATATAAAAAAACATCATGAATTTAATGATAAATTGGAAATAATGAAGGCCAAGTATCCTAAATACACAGTTGAATTTGCTTTTGATCTTATTGATTTCTTAGAAGATTGGCTTATTAATCATGTTATGATAGTAGATCACAAGTATATAAAATGTTTTCATGAGCACGGTTTAAAATAATTTTTTGAAATATGAAAGAAAAAAATAAAATACTTACAATTAGATTAAAAATCCTATTATTAATACTCGTTTTTACTGTTTTTGTTGTAAGTTTTTTTTATGTTATTTCAAAAGGTATTATTTTAGATAGTTTTTTAAGATTTGAAAATGACAAAATGGAAACTAATCTAAAACGTTTAGATTATTCTATCAATAATTCTATTAGAGAGTTGGGTATAAAATTAAATGATTGGGCAAATTGGGATGAACCATATTTTTTTCTAAAAGATAATAATAAAGACTTCGTAAATATAAATTTAGGAATCAATGTACTAGAGGCATTAGAAGTTAATGCAATAGTTTTTATAAACAAAGAAGGTGATGTAGTTTTTAGTAAAGTCTTAGATCCAGAAAACAACCAACCTGTCTATTCAGATGAATTCATATCTTACATAAAAGGAAATCAAAAATTTTCACAGTTTTCTAATTTAAAGTCTTCTTTTTCGGGCTTTATTGAACTTAGAGAGGGAACTATGTTTTTTGTTTCAAGACCATCATTAAAAAGTAATGGCGATGGTCCTTTTGTTGGTTCAATAGTATTTGGTAAATTCATAAATAAAGAATTTTTAAAAAATATAGGGCTTACAACTCAATTATTAGTAGATATTGTGCCATATGAATCATTTTTAAATTCCAGTGATATATTTTTAGCAAAAACAAAAATTTTAAAAGAAAATAGATATTTTTTTAATGCAGAAAATAATAATGTAATTAATGGATATTTACTTTTATCTGATATAAACAATAAACCTATATCTATTTTAAAAACGGTATCTGATAGACCTATATATAATCAAGGTTTAACTTATTTTAATTATTTTTTGCGAGTTGCTACGTCTTTAATTTTAGTGTTTGTTATATTAATTATTTTATTTTTTGAAATTATGGTAATTTCTCGTATTAGTAAATTAAATACTATGGTTTTGGATATAATAAAAACAAAGAATTTTTCTAAAAGATTAGAAGTAAATGAAAGAGATGAATTAGGACAGGTTGCTTTTTTAATAAATATAATGCTTGACGATATTGTTAATTTTGAAAAAAAAGAATTAGATGCAACTAAAAATGAAAAAATAATTGCAGAGCGAATGAAAGAACAATTAGAAGAAACTTCTAAATTAAATAGTTTAATGGTTGGCAGGGAATTGGAAATGATTAAATTAAAAGAAGAAGTTAATGACTTAAAAAACAAAAATTAATTTATGAATTTTTTTAAATTAAAATCAATAAAAACAAAAATTCTATTTTTTTTAATAGTTTTAGCATTTTTATTGTGTGTTTTAGTTAGTAGTATTGTTTATTTTTATTTAAAAAATAATTTAGTTAATAAAAAAATTGAAGAGATCAATAAATTAAATATTGAGCAAATTCACGATATTTCTAATTTATTTGAAAAAGATAAAATTTTTACAAAGATGCTTGGAACAAATCTTGATGTGAAAGATTTTTTGTATAAACCAAATGAAAAAAAAGGTTTTTATTTATTAAATTTTTTTAATAAATATACAAAAGAAGATTCCAAATATTTAGCTATTTATTTACTAGATAAAAATGGTGTAGCATTAGTATCGACTGATGATCGTTTTTTGGGGCAAGACTATAGTTTTAGGCCTTATTTTAAAGAAGCGTTAGCTGGTGATGTGTTTTTTGTTGATGCTTCTATAGGTAAAACAAGTAATCAATTTGGTTATTATTTTTCTTATCCAGTAAAGGATAATGAAGGGTTAGTGTTAGGTGTTTTAGTTGTAAAGATTAATAATAAAGAAATAGATGATTCTATATTAAATAGCCAAATAGCAAAAGATAGTACAATTATGCTTGTTGATGAATATGGTATTATTTTAACATCAAATAGGCCTGAAAGATTTTTGAAAAGTTTAGGTAAAATAACAGAAAAAAATAAAGAAATTATAAAAGTAACTGACAGAGTTATTGGAAGAGATATTCAGGAATTACATTATGATAATGTACAAAATTTTATTGATTCTGGGAAAGAGTCTGGTTTAGTAGAATTTTTTGATTCAGTAGACAATGAAACAGAAAAAATTTCTGTAAATAAAATACAAAAAACACCATTTTTTTTGGTTTCTGAAGTTGCGCTTGAAGATATCAATAATTTAATTTTTTCTACATTTTTGATTATAATTTTTATTATAGTGATAGGAATTTTATTATTTTCTATTGTTTTTTATAGATTTATTTCTTTCTTTTTATTTCCATTAAAACAATTTAATTTATTATTAGAATCAATTAGTAAAGGAGATTTTTCAAAAAAAATATATATAAAAACAAAAGATGAATTTGGTAAATTAGGTTTAGCTTTTAATACCATGACAGATAATTTGAATGATTTATATAAAAATTTGGATAAAAAAGTTAAAGAGAAAACAGAAGAAGTTGAATTAAATGCAAAAGAATTAAAAGATCAAAAAAGTGCTATTTTAAATATTTTAGATGATGTAGAAAAAGAAAAAACAAAAGCAGAGGAATTGTCTATGATTGTTAGAGATGCAAATGAGCCAATAGTAAGTCAAAATTTAGATGGGATAATTTTGAGTTGGAATAATGGTGCTGAAAAATTGTATGGATATACAGCTGATGAAGCTATTGGAAATTCTATTAAATTAATTGTTCCAGAAGATAAAAATAAAGAAATTGAAGATATTAGAAATTCTATTTTATCTGATAATGAAGTTGAACATTTTCAAACAATTAGAAAAAAGAAAGATGGAACTTTAGTAGATATTTCTTTGTCTGTTTCACCAGTTAGAGACAAGATAGGAAAAATTATTGGTATTTCTGTTATTACATTAGATATTACAAAAGAAAAACAAATAGATAAAACAAAAACTGAATTCGTATCACTAGCTTCGCACCAACTTCGTACACCTCTATCAGCTATCAATTGGTATACTGAAATGCTTCTAGCAGGGGATGCTGGTAAATTAAATGAAGAACAAGAAAAATATTTAAAAGAAGTATATGTTGGAAATCAGCGTATGGTAGCACTTGTAAATGCATTATTGAATGTGTCAAGATTAGATTTAGGAACATTTGCTATTGATCCAAAACCAATAAATATTGTTGAAATGGCTAAAAGTGTTTTATTGGAATTAAAAGGACAAATTTTAGAAAAGAAATTAAAAATTAATGAATCTTATCAAGAAAATCTTCCAGAATTTAAAGCTGATCAAAATTTGCTTCGCATTGTTTTTCAAAATTTATTATCTAATTCTGTAAAATATACTCCAGAAAATGGAGAAGTTGGAATAAGTGTTTCTATAACTTTGAAAGATAAAAATTTCGGTGAAAAAATTATGGGAGTAGATAGTCTTACAATAACTATTTTTGATTCAGGTATGGGAATTCCAGAAAATCAAAAAGATAAAATGTTTAGTAAATTATTCCGTGCTGATAATGCTAGGGAAACAGAAACTGAAGGAACAGGTCTTTGGCTTTATCTTGTTAAGTCTATTGTTGATAAGGTAGAAGGCGATATATGGTTTAAATCAATAGAAAACAAAGGCACTACATTTTATGTTGTTTTTCCATTAAGTGGAATGAAAAAAAAAGAAGGTTCTAAGAATTTAGAACAGTTTTGATTATTAGTAATTATTGATTATAATATAGATATATGAAAAATATAGAAGAAAAAACTATTTTAGTTGTAGAAGACGAAAAGCCATTATCTGATGCTATTAAATTAAAATTAGAAAAAAATAATTTTAATGTTGCAACTGCTCGCACAATAGAGCAGGCAAGAGGATATGTTGATGATTTAGAAAAGATCAATGCTATATGGCTTGATCATTATTTAATGGGTAAAGAAAATGGTTTAGATTTTATTGCTTGGTGTAAAACTGGTGATAATGAAAAATGTAAAAATGTTCCTGTTTTTATAGTTTCCAATACAGCTAGTCCTGATAAAGTAGTAACATATTTGGCTTTTGGAGCAAAAGAGTATTTTGTTAAATCTAATCATCGTTTAGATGACATTATTGAATCCATTAAAAAACATGTTTAAAATTAATTAAAATATATGGAAAAAAATAAAAAAATAATTTTGATAACAGAAGATGAAGAACCAATAAGAAAAATTCTTGTTGAAAAATTAAATAGTGAAGGTTTTTCTACTATTGAGGCATCAAATGGTCAACAAGGTTTAGATTTAGCTCTTAGTGAGCATCCAGATTTAATTATTCTTGATATTGTTATGCCAAAAATGGATGGTATGGAAATGTTAAAAGAATTAAGAAAAGATGATTGGGGGAAAAATGCAAAAGTAGTTATTTTAACTAATTTGAGTGATACACAAACTCTTTCTCAGATTATGGAGAATGAAGTTTTTGAATATTTTGTTAAAACGGATATTAAATTGGAAGAATTTGTTCAAAAAATAAAAATAAAATTAGGCGTAGTTTAGTTTTTTTGTGAAAAAAGTTTTTATTTTTAAAATTTACTATTTGGTGTTATAATCTAAAAACATAATATGAAGGATTTGAATGAAATAAGAGAAGATTTTAAGGTTTTAAATGGCGATAAAATCGTTTATTTTGACAGCGCTTGTATGAGTTTAAAGCCAAATCAGGTTGTGGAAGCTATGAATGATTATTATTATAATTTTTCTGCTTGTGCTGGTAGAAGTTCACATAAATTAGGCGATAAGGTTACAAAAAAAGTTAAAGAATCTAGAAAAATTATTGCCGATTTTATAAATGCAAAAAGTGAAAATAAAATAATTTTTACACGAAATACAACTGAAGGAATAAATTTATTAGCAAATTCTTTTGATTTTAAAAAAGGTGATATAGTTTTAATTACTGATAAAGAACATAATTCAAATCTTGTGCCATGGTTGGTTTTGCGAGATAAGATTGGTATAGAAGTTAGAATTTGCAAATCTAAAGAAGATAATACTTTTAATTTAGAAAAATTTTCTGAATTAGTAAAAGGCGTGAAATTAGTTTCTATTGTTCACACTTCTAACTTAGATGGCATTACGAATCCAGCAGAAGAAATTATAAAAATAGCGCATAAAAATAA
>Ga0172371_10011372_pt1 | contig 11871 bp, 10 predicted proteins | sample Lak12m_FD_114543 | JGI IMG/M metagenome (GOLD analysis project Ga0172371, IMG submission 114543) | Freshwater microbial communities from Kabuno Bay, South-Kivu, Congo - kab_022012_12m | ecosystem: Environmental > Aquatic > Freshwater > Lake | place: Democratic Republic of the Congo: South-Kivu...
CACAACTATTAATCGACCGTTCTACTATTCTGGGAGAGTGTTAGAGGCTCTCATATGGCAAAAAAATGTATTCCTTTGGTATTTAGCTAGAATCATCATGTTCGCTATCGCTTTCGCTCTATTCTGGATAATTTTAGCCGAATCAATAGGCCTTCTTTACGGCGGGATATTTCTCTTTTTTATATTTCTTTCATCTTATTGGGCCTGGATATGGGGATATATGGGGCCAGCAGAAAATTACGCCATGTTTGGAACCTCTATTTTTTTATTTGCTTTTATTAGATTGATTAATTTAATAAAAGAAAATTCCAATAATAGAAGTTATGATTCTCTTCTTTATTCCACTATCTTACTTATTGGATCGCTAATCGCGATAGGTTCCAAAGAAAATTTTCTTATTCTAAGCCTCCCGCTCATTTACATTATTTATTTAATAATTAAAAAAAGAATAATAAATTTCCCTTTAATAACCTCTTTAACTATCGTTTTATCGTATAGTATATTCGTCCTGGTTGGAATTTATTTGGGTTTAAAAAAGGCGGGTGGAGATGTATATGGCCAGAACATTGGCTTTGTGGAGCGTGTCAGATTATCATATGATAATCTAGCGATCCCGTTCGAGCACATGAACATTCTGGGAATACTTGCTGCTATAGCAATCGCTTTTTTGACAATATATCTGTTAAGAAGCAGGAAATATCTTAAATTTTTTAAATCGGTAGCCTTCAATTTCTTATCGGCATGCTTAGTATTGTTTACATTGTACTCTTCCCAGGTATTCTTTTACAATGGCAACTTTCCCCCAACTACTTTGAGATACAGTTTCCCAGGAATGATAGCCCTCCCGGTATTTTGGCTTGCCGCGTTATTTTTTTTATTTTCAACTTTACGCATAGTGGGTTTCAATAAACATATTGAGAAACAAACTAAAAATGCCTTGTTTACAGTATTGTTTACGTTTGTCTTAATTAATGGTTATCAAGATACAAAAGCTTTTCTGAGCGACAATGTCGAGAAAACCAATGTCTTTTCTTCCCATATGGCTGGTTTTTACAATTATCTTGGCAACAACAAAGACGAGCCGATTGTTTTCGATTCATATAGCATCTGGAATGTCGAGCCTATAGCTTCAGTAAGAGCTTACTTACTGGCCAACAATATCAAGAATCCAATGTATCTTCGCTTGAATTATCCGACCATAGAAGAGAACGACCCTCAAGGATTAGTCGCATATAAAGTATCTAAATTCTTAAATAATGTTTCTGCTAACGGGGGTTGTGCGGGTTTACCGGAGCGGAATACACTTTCCTCTCTGGCGGTAATTGCGATCAATGGGGATTTTTGCCTTTGGGAGATTTGAAAGGTGAAAGATACTTTACTATTAAGCTTGACGAGCAAAATAATATCTCGGGTTTTAATCTTTCAAAGAAATGAATATCGCCAATTTAGCTTTAAAATTCAAAACTTCTCTTTTTGATAAAAAAAATAGGTTTTATGTGATCCTGGCAAGCTTTTTTTTCCTTTTTTATATCCTGTTTCCTGCATTGATCACATTTGACATAGGAAAGCCGGCTACCTTTATCGACTGGTTCCAAATGCCGATCAAGGGAGGCGATTTTGTTGCGACTTACGTTGCTTCACGTTCCCTTACAGACGGATACGATATGTATCATAATAATGCTTCCCACGGAGACCAATATAAAGATCAGTTCGCGGGAGGCGAATACAGCCGCTATTCTTACCCGCCTCTCCAAGCTTATATTTTAGCCCCGCTTTCTTATCTTTCTTTCGAAAAAAGCTACCAAATATGGACTGTTTTAAGCATTATTTTAACCCTGGTTAGCATATTCCTCATCTCTAGGCTAACAAGACATAAAAATCTAGTGTTCACCTTCTTAGTCTTGTTTTATGGATTATCTAGTTTCTTTTGGTTCCAGATCGAGAGAGGTCAAACTGACACGATATTGCTGTTCTTTACATCAAGTTCTTTTTATCTTTACTTTAAAAAAAGAAATATAGCGGGATCGGCTCTGTTTTTCTCCCTAGCTATTTTGCTTAAAGTATTTCCCGCCTTATTCGTATTATTTTTTCTTATTCGAAAAGAATTTAAGCTGCTCTTCTACACGTTACTATTCTCGTTGGGCATTATATTTGTTACAGGATATAACAATTGGATTTTTTGGTTTTTCTCGATTCTCCCACAGTATTCAAATTATTATCTGGGAGCGGAAGTAGACCATTCCTTAGCTTATTTGTTATCAGGCTTCTGGGATCAAAAATTCCCAATCATTATAAGCACAGCAAAGGTAATTTCAGTTATAATAGCTGCTCTGTATGTACTTATCAGCTACATTGGCAAAAATAAAAAGCAAAACTTATTGCTTGTGGAATTGGCGATTCTCTCGATAATCGCTGAAATAAGCACGCCATGGTCGGCCAACTATAAATTAGTCACTCTCATCTTGCTCTTCATCACACCATTTCTTATTATGGAAATAAAGGAGATAAAAAACAAAATCTTATTAGCAATCCCCTTGTTAGTAGCTTTTTTGTTTTTTTCACCTATATATAACGAGTATTACGGAAGATTGCCTTTTTCGTTTATCGCTTCCCTGTTCCCCGGGAACTTCATATTTTATCAACCTCTTAGTAAATTGGCAGAGTTTCGGGTATCGGCTTCGCTTTTATTCTGCTTAGTTTATCTTTTTGGTATCCATATCTTTTTAGTCATTAGAAATAAGGCATTCTTCAATAATGTGGCTAGTTTTATCAAACTCAATAAGAAAAAACTAACCTTGATTATAATAGCTTTTTTTCTAATCGGTAGCGGAGCTCTGACCTACACAAAATTTAATAAATATCGACAATTAAAAGCCGCTTGCTTAAAAAAAATCAATTCCTATGGAAGAGAAAGTAAGATAAGCGATAACATTTCCCTAGTTGGATACGATATAAGAAAAAAGGTTAGCGGAAGTTATGATGTCGAGTTAATCATTGGGGTTAACAAGGAGATAAAACACCACTTCGCTTTCTACATACACGGATACTCGCTTGATCCGAATCCGACGGTAGAAGGAATCAACTTTTTCCCATATTTTCTTGTAAGTTATTGGTCAGCTGGAAAATATGTGGTTATAAATAAAACTGTAAACTTGACTGCCAAACCCCAAATAATAAAGTTCGGTCTTTTTGATATCAGCGACGGCTCCAGGCATGGGAAAGAAGTCGAACTTGGGGTTATTAATTTAAACGAAGTCAAATGAAAATTCTTCACACAGTGGAATTTTATGATCCTTCGGTAGGAGGAATGCAAGAAGTAGTGAAGCAGCTTTCGGAAAGACTAGTAAAGATAGGCCATGACGTTACAGTCGCAACATCCAAAATACCTGAAAGAAAAGAAAAAATTACCAACGGGGTAAAAATCAAAGAATTTAACATCTCCGGCAATTATGTTAGAGGATTGAAAGGAGATATAGGAGAATATGTTTATTTTTTACTCAATTCTAAGTTCGATATCATAACAACTTTCGCCGCTCAACAGTGGGCGACTGATGGATTCTTAACAATAATTGATAAGGTAAGAGGCAAAAAAGTTTTTGTTCCCACCGGCTTTTCCGGTTTATATTTACCTGAGTACAAAGAATATTTCGAAAAAATGGGAGATTGGATGAAACAATATGATATGAATATCTTTCTTTCAGATGATTATAGGGACATTAATTTTGCTCGAAAAAATGGAATCAAAAAAATAATCTTAATTCCTAATGGGGCGGGAGAAGACGAATTCTTAACTGACAGCAAAATAGATATTCGAAAGAAATTGGGTATTTCGGAAGACCACTTTTTGGTTTTGCATGTTGGGTCACACACTGGAATGAAAGGCCACAGGGAAGCTTTTGAGATATTTAAAAAAGCTAGGATAAAAAACGCGACTTTTTTGATTGTTGGTAACAAGCTTTTTGGAGGATGTCATCTGTCTTGCTCACTAAAAAGCAAGATGTTCAACAATTCGATCTTTCGATATTTTGACCAGAAAAAATTTATTGTTAAGGAACTACCCAGAAAAGAAACTGTGGCTACCTACAAAACAGCGGATTTATTTCTGTTTCCCTCAAATATCGAATGTTCCCCGATCGTCCTTTTTGAGTGTATGGCTGCAAAAACGCCTTTTCTGGTTTCCGATGTAGGAAATTCTAAAGAAATCATTAATTGGTCAAATAGCGGAATTTTACTCCCCACTATTAAAGATCACAAAGGTTACGGCTTAAGCAATGTTAAAATAAAGGAATCGGTAAAAATCTTGGAGGACGTGTATTACAACAGAAAAAGAAGATCTGAAATGGCGGAAAATGGATTCAAAGTTTGGAAAGAGAAATATTCTTGGGAAAAAATAGCAAAACAGTATGAAGATTTATACGGTAAACTAATAAAAAATGTCTAATAATTTTCTAAAAGACTTATTCTCTATCTTCCGAATCAAAAGATGGTATCAAAATATTATCGTAATAGCCGGAGCAATTCTCGCCTTGGAATTGCTTAAATTAAATATGGCTGATTATTATAAAAATATTTTTTATGCCTTTATAGCCGTCTGCTTGGTTGCTTCAGCTAACTACGGCATCAATGAGGTGCTGGACGCTAAATCGGATCGGCATCATCCCGAAAAAAAGAATCGGGCAGTAGCATCGGGTAGAGTGTCCAAATCGTTAGCCACTTGGTTGTCGGTATTTTTATATATAGTTGGGTTCGCCGTAATTTTCCAACTGGATAATTGGCGCTCAGGGTTAGTACTCTTTTTGTTTTTTCTGGGCGCAATTTTATATAACGTTCCGCCTTTTAGATTCAAAGATCGTCCTTATTTAGATTTTACTTTCGAGGCCGTAAATAGCCCCTTTCGAATCCTCTTGGGCTGGTACGCGGTAGCAGAAAAAATTTTCCCTTCATCGTTTGTAATCGCGGTTTGGTTTTTAGGAATTTTTTTGATGGCCGCAAAGAGGTTCGGTGATGTGAGACTAATAAAGGATAGGGCTGAACTAGCAAATTATCGCAAAAGCCAGAAATATTACACCGAAAAAAAGTTGCTTATTGCCATGATTGCTTCCCTGAGTGTTTTTTATTATATGCTGGGAGCTTTGTGCATGAAATACAGCATTGATTTAATCATAACCCTGCCTTTTATAATAATCTGGACTGTCTGGTTTTTTATACTTGCCTACGAAGAGAACACGGTAGTCAAAGACCCGGAAAGAATTTTTGAGAAAATTCCATTTTCACTCTTTTCGCTTTTTACTTTCGGAATTTTCCTCTATTTATTTATTACAAAAAGCCAGATACTAAACTTCCTAAAAAATTAACGTGAACCAAGAAATAATAATAAAAAAAATTTCGTTAATGTCAAAAAAAATCTTTTTTCGCATAAGAAAAAACCCAGAATTTATTTTATTGATTTTGTTATTTTTAACGATATACGTTCCTTTCGTTCTGAAAGGTGGGTTCATCATCGACGATTGGGGCATCGTTTATAATACAGAGAAGAGCACATCTTATTGGACAAATATTTCCGGCTGGTATCCGCTTTTTTCCAACAGACCGCTAGCTCCTTTTATCATAACCTCCTTTTCAGAAATTTTTAGAGAAAATCCAGTAGGCTACATCCTCATAAACCTAATATTTTGGACAGGATCGCTGCTGATAACAGCTTCGGTTTTAGAGAAGTATACTGGCAGAGTTTTTGGAATATTATCTATCGTTTTAGGGCTCACCCCAGTATTTTCAACTACCGTTATCTTCTCAATCGTCATGCAACTGACTGCAACAAGTTCTTTTTTGTTTTGGTCTTTGTCATTATTTCTTCTTAACCACTTTCTTATTAAAAAGAAAGGGCGTTGGCTTTTTCTAAGTTGCCTTTTCCTCCTGGCAAGTTTTTTGATATATGAAATTATTCTCCCACTAATACTAATAAACATCTTTTTGCCCATTGTTAGAAAGCTAGCTAACAAAAAAGTAAATTTCAAAAAAATTTTATCTGTCGCCTCGGCTATTTTATGCGTTCCAATAATTTCTTTCCTGTTCCAGATATTTGTCATGCCTAAGTTTATGCCGGTCTTTTCCAGATTTAATACCGCTCTTACCTTTGGACAGATGGTAACAGTGCTTGGAGAATGGAGAGATACTATTATACTGGATTTTCCTCTCTTAATTGTTTCTTCAATCAGTTACAATAATTATGCAATACTCAAAAGAGCGGACTTCATTCTGGGAGCCTTAATAATAGCCACGTTGCTAATAATTCTAAAGAAAAAAAACGCCACTATTGCGATGGTCAAAAAAAATCAAACCATAATTTTATTACTCTTCTTGATAGTATTGCTCGCTTCTTCTTCTCTCTATGTTTTCACAGGAATGTATCCGAACGTAGGAAGTTACGATAATAGAGGCCTCAGCTCCACTTGGATTGCGCTTTCTTTGCTTCTGGCTTTCTTGGGCTGCACTTTTATTAGAACTAAAGCGTTTTATATTTTTATTCCAATCACGACTCTATGTCTCTCATCCTTTTTGATTTCAAGGGATAATTATATCTCTTCTTATCAAACTCAAAATAAAATTGCGTCTGATATAGAGAGACTAGTTAAGACAAACGAAGCGATAAAAAAAATCAACGCTCCGATAATTATTATAGCCAATGTCCCGCATTATACAATGCCTAATTACAACAATGTAGAAATTTTTTCTAATCCTTGGGATATCGGCCTTATGCTTCCCTTAAAAACGGGCAACCTTGTGGGAAATGCTAATACGTTAACAGCTGACAGGATATCCGCCAAACAGGTATCAATTTCTGAAGATAGTATTAATATCGGCGGATGGGAAGAAAAAATATCTAAGCTATGGTATTATGAATTTGACCAACACAACGGTATCTCGGCCTTACTGAAAGTAAAAAGCAAAGATCAGCTGGAAGAAATAATAAAAAGGGTAAATTACACGGAATTAAACACTTGCCCTCCTAATTATTTTAATAATTTTAAAGAAAGCGTTTTCAAGCGATTATGAATAATACAAGAGAAAAGAAAGTATTGGTTTTATTTGACTTCGACGGTACTATAACCAAGAAAGATAGTTTTGTAGATTTTTTGCTTTTCGGCCTAGGAATAACAAGGTTTTTTCTGGGCTTTTTGCTAATTAGCCCGATGATCTTTTTGTACTTTGTTAAATTATTTCCCAATTGGAAAATGAAAGAGCTCACCATCAGTTTGTTCTTCAAAGGAATAAGCCTGGAAGATCTCAAAGATATTTGCCGGAGATATGGCCGGGAAAAATTGGCTGGAATTGTAAGAACAAATGCCCAGGAAAGAATCAATTGGCATCTTGAGAAGGGCCACGCTGTTGTCATAATTACTGCCACAATTGAATATTATCTAAATGAGTGGTGCCAAAAACAAAATATCAAATTGATAGCCACAAAAATCCAAATCAAAAACGGTAAAATAACGGGTAAAATTAATGGAAAAATCTGTTACGGAAAGGAAAAGGTAAGGAGAATCAAAGAAAAATATGATTTGCACAAATATAAAAAAATTTATGCTTATGGAGACAGCCAAGGCGACATTCCCATGCTTAATTTAGCCAATATTAGATACTATGATTGGAAAAAATACTAAGATAATTTTGACTAGTAACGCATGCCATTTGGGGGAGCAGCTGAAACAGAAAAGAAAAATTATCTATCCGGCAAAAAATCGCGACGGCAGAACAGTTTTTCCCGACGGCGAAGTATACGCGGCCCTGCCTAATCTGCATAAGAAAGATAATTATCTTGTAATTCACAGTGGAATGCCGAATCCCAACGATAGTTTAATGGAGTTAAAGATAGTCTTAGAGTGTCTAAAAAATTCCAAAGCAAAATCAGTTGAAATATTCTTCAGCTATTTCCCTTACAGTATGCAAGACAATATTTTTGATCCAGGGGAAAGCAATGTAGCCGAGAGCATAGTTAAAGAGCTCCTATTTTATTACAAAGTAGATAAAATTTATACATTGGACGCACATTTTTATGGAAAAAAATGGGTAACTAATTATCCTCTAAAAAATTTTTCTGCCCTGAAGACAATAAAGGTATTTTTAAATAAAAAATACTCCGAAATAACATTGCTAGCACCAGACATCGGCGGCCATAGGAGAACCGGACTTATGAGCATAGAGAAAAGACGGATTAATTCGTTCGAAACGATACCGGAAAATTCTGAAATTCTTGAAGATATTGTCAAAAATAAAGTCATTGGAGTGGTCGATGATATTATTGAAACAGGTGGAACTTTGGAGCGGTTTTATTACGAATGTAAAAAATACGGCGCCAAAAAAATAATTGCCGTTATTACCCACGGGGTACTACCAAACGGCATTGAAAGAATAAATAAAATTTACGATGACCTACTCCTGACTAATAGTATTGACAACGAAGAGTCAAATGTTGATATTTCAGGGTTAATTATTGAGAAACTTAAACTATGATCATCGTACATTTAAACGGCGGGTTAGGCAATCAGATGTTCCAATATGCTTTTGGTAAGAGAACTGCTGAAAATAATAATGACATTTTGAAATTAGATCTGTCCCATTACTCTAACACCCATCCAACAGAAACCCCGCGACGATATAACCTCGATATTTATAATATTAACGAAAGCTTTGCCTCAGATAAGGAAATTGGGGCGTTGAAGTTTGGAAACCGCAGCTTTTTTTCTCGAATCTTATCCTGGTTATCGGTATCCGATGAGGAAAGAAGCTATATTGTTGAGAAGTTTTTTCAATTCGATCAAAGTATGTTAGATATTAAAGGAAATGCTTATTTACAGGGATATTGGCAATCAGAAAAATATTTTAATGACATTAGAAAAGTCCTGTTGGAGAATTTCACTATCAAAACGCATCTTGATGATAAAAATAAAAAGGTATTGGACGGAATCAACGAAACTGAATCCGTTTCAGTTCATATACGCCGAGGTGACTATATTAAAGACAAAAAAACCAAACAGTTCCATGGCACCTGTTCTTTGGAATATTATAAAAAAGCAATCGACATTATTGGAAAAAAAATTAAAAATCCTCATTTCTTTATTTTTTCAGATGACATCGAATGGGCAAAGAAAAATCTTAGATTATCGTATCCTGCTCATTTTGTCGATAATAATGATGATGAGCACAATTACGAAGATTTGCGCCTTATGAGCAATTGCAAACATAATATTATCGCCAACAGCAGTTTTTCCTGGTGGGGAGCATGGCTCAACCAGAATCCCGACAAAATTGTCATCGCGCCTAGAAAATGGTTTAATGACCCAAATATTGACACGAGTGACGTCACACCTAAGTCTTGGTTAAGAATATAATTTATTAGAAGATAGCCTTTCAATATATTTTATTGCAGATGTAATATTTAATGCAAAATATTATACTGCCAATATAATATATTTAGGTTTAATAGGCTCTTGGGGAGTATTTTTTATACATTATTGAGTGGCTGATTGAGAAATAATTAACACCAAAGCAATGAATAAAATTATTAGGTTACCGTTTGTGAACACCCACACCCACGCCGCAATGATTGCTTTCCGAGGACTGGCGGAGGATTTGCCGCTCAAAAAATGGCTGGAAGAAAACATTTGGCCGATGGAAAGGAAAAAAGTGATCCCGGGGATCCAGGAGGAGATTGACAAAATCAAGAAATTGGATCTGCTTTATTCCCATCACATAAACGAATTGGCATGAAAATCGCGGTGCTAACCACCTATTTTGATCCCGAGGAAAACGGCTTGACCCGTTACATAAACGGGCTCTATAGCGCGCTTCTCAAAAAACATCCGAAAATCGAAGTGGATGTGATTGCTTTTGATACGCTCAAGACAAAGAAATATAAAGAGAAAACTAATAACTGGAAAATTTACCGGCTGGATTGCATCCCCATGCTGGGTCGGACCTACGCGGTGCTTACCAAAAAAGGCAAAAAGCAACTGCGGGAAATATTCCAAAATAATTCGTACGATTTAATCAACACTCATACCCGGTTTTTTTTGAGTTCTTACTATGGCATTAAGCTAGGCAAAAAGTATCATATTCCCTTGATTCACACTGAACACGGCAGCGATTTCGTGAAGCACAGCTGCCGGCCAGTTAAGTGGGCAGCAAAAGCCTACGATTTAACTTTGGGAAAATACGTGCTTAAGAACGCGGATTTGGTCTGCGGAGTTTCTGAGAGTTGCTGCCAATTCGCCAAAAAACTGGGCGCAAAAAAAACCGGGGTAGTTTACAATGGAATTGATATGGATTTTTGGAAAGACACCCCCACTTTCGTCTCCCCCTTGCCAAGGGGGAGAAACCTGCCGGCCAGCAAGGCAGGGAGAGGGGGTTCTGAAATTATTTATACTTTCGTAGGCCGCTTGATTCCAGAAAAGGGAGTGCAAGATCTAATTGAAATTTTTCATGTTTCATGTTTCATGTTCCATGTTTCGGGATGGAAATTACTAATCGTTGGTGATGGATTCTATCGCAAAAAGTTGGAAAAACTGGTAAAAAAATATCACCTTGAAAACAAAATAAAATTCATGGGAGCAAAAAGCCAAAAAGAAATCCGTGAAATTATTGATATTACTGATTTGTTTATCAACCCCAGTCTGGCTTCCGAGGGCTTGCCGACGACAATCCTAGAAGCGGCGGCAGCGGGTTGCCGGGTTTTGAGCTCCGACAAAGGCGGGTCGGTCGAAGTGCTGGGCAAAGAAAACCTGTATCCAGCCGGGGACACCAAAAAACTGGGAAAAAAAATATCGAATTACAAAGAAATTCCTGTTCCTAACGTTGAAAAATTCGACTGGAAAAATATTTCTGAAAAATTTTACAAAATTCTATCTCTTTTGAATTCCAGTCAACCTTGAATAAATACTACCAAAAAAATTGTTTTTTTTAATCGCTTTGTCTAATAAAAACCTAGGAAGCGGCAAAGTTGTTATCTTCAGAAAAATAGCCTTAAATGCATTTGGATACTGATTTTTATATTTCAAAGTTACCCGCAGACTCGCCATTCTTTGGCTAAGTTCGTTTTTAAGGCTTACTCCTGACGGATTAATTCTATATTTCAAAAAAAAATCAGGAAGATTCGCCAATTTGTATCTCGTGCCTATTCGGAGCCATAATTCATAATCCTCAGCATGTTTGTACTTTTTATCTTCGCGATAACAGCCAACCTCGTCCAGAGCTTTTTTTCTAATTAAAACGCTTGGATGCGCCATTTGAGATGCCAAAAGCAAATTTTTTCTAATCTCCGAATCAGCCTCTTTGTATCTGATTCGATTTAGTTCCTTTCCCGAATTATCGATAGAAACTATATTAGTTCCCACAACGCCATAATTGGGATTTTGCTCAAGGAATTTTACCTGCTTGCCTAGTTTATTTTTACTGCTCCAAACGTCATCACAATCTATTCGGGCAATATATTCTCCTTGAGAAAGCCTGATCCCCTTATTGAGAGTTTTTTGGATTCCCAAATTACTCTTATTTCTTATAATTGTTATTCGACTGTCTTTATTTTTGTATTCTCTAATAATATCCAAGGATTGGTCGGTTGATTTGTCTTCAACAATCAGATATTCGTAATCTTTAAATTTCTGATTTAAGACGCTCTTAATTGCCTCTCCGATAAATTTTTCGCCGTTGTAAACAGGCATCAGGACCGAGACTCTAGGCATGGTAATTCTTTAAGAACCATTCGTATGTTGTTTTAATGCCATCTTCCAGCTCAATCTTGTGGCGCCAGCCCAATTTTTGCAGTTTGGTTACGTCCAGCTGTTTTTTGGGCGTGCCGTCAGGCTTTGACGTGTC
>Ga0172371_10011374_pt1 | contig 11870 bp, 12 predicted proteins | sample Lak12m_FD_114543 | JGI IMG/M metagenome (GOLD analysis project Ga0172371, IMG submission 114543) | Freshwater microbial communities from Kabuno Bay, South-Kivu, Congo - kab_022012_12m | ecosystem: Environmental > Aquatic > Freshwater > Lake | place: Democratic Republic of the Congo: South-Kivu...
CTTTTTAAATTTTATCATACATCAAGAATTGCATGGAGAAAACCGCCCTGCCTTGTGTCAAGGAACGCAAAGAGGTCGAATAACCAAAAAGCAAACGCAGCGGCGCTTTCGCCTCTATTTCACTACTCATCCCCTGAGGATGCACGGCTTGGATCTCTCCTCTCCGGAAGTTTATATCGCCAATGACTTCCCCCGTGAACTCCGATGGCGCACTTATGGAAAGCCTCATCATCGGTTCCAGCAACGCCAATCCCGCCTTTTGGCAGCAATTTTTCAACGCCGTAAGCGCCGCTATTTTGCATCCAAGCGCGGAGGTCTCACCTTCCTTGAAGTTACCACCTTTTATCACGACCGCCGTATCAATCAGCGGATAATTACCGCCGGCGCCGCTGAGCATCCCTTCTTCGATTCCTTCGCTAATGGCACTAAAGAATGGCAGCAACGGGCTTTCGCTGGGCAATTTGTTCTCCACAGTGTTACCACTTCCCCGCTGAAGTGGTTTTAGCAACAAAGTTATCTCACCGTGGTGTTTTTTATCGCCTATTTCCCGTTCGAAAACACCGGTCTCCTCCACTTCCTCCAAAATCGTTTCCCGATACATCACCCGTGGTTTACCCACATTGACTTTAGCGCCAAATTCCCTTTGTAGCCTGTCCACAATAATTTCCAAATGTAGCTCTCCCATGCCCGAGAGCAGCAATTGCGCCGTTTCTTCATCATTTTTCACAGCTAATGTAGGATCCTCTTCCAGCAACTTTTTGAGCGCAAACTCCAATCGTTCTTGGTCGGCGGGGCTTTTTGCCTCGATTGCCTGAGAAATCACCGGTTCATAACAATCTATCGCTTCCAGCAACAACGGTGCCGTTTCACTGCTCATCGTGTCGCCGGTAACTGTTTCCTTCAGTCCAACCACCCCAACGATATCGCCCGCTCGCGCCGAATCTATGCGTTCACGCTTGTTGGCGTGCATTTTCAACAAACGGGCAACCTTTTCCTTTTTCTTCTTCCTTACATTGAAGAGATCGCTGCCACTGCTAATTTCTCCGGAATATATGCGTAAATAAGCGAGCTTTCTGCCTTCGTCTTGGCTGATTTTGAAAACCAACGCTGCCAAAGGCGCTTTGTAGTCACTCTCTCTCGCCTCCTTTTCCCCGCTCAGGGGATTTAATCCCACCACGGCAGGAATATCCTGCGGTGAAGGCAGATAAGCAACAATGGCATCGAGAAGTGGCTGAACACCCTTATTGCGCAAAGCGCTTCCACATAAAACTGGGACCACATTGAGTTTCAGCGTTTGCGCTCGAATTACCCGGAATAATTCGGCAGCGCTGATTTCCTCTGACGCCAGATAGGCGGAAGCTATATCATCATCGAAATCGGCAAGTATCTCTATCATCTCGTTACGCTTGGCAGTAGCTTCTCTCATCGTTGCCGCCATTAGAGCATCGCCTCCTGCCCGTATTTCGCTAAATCCCTCCCCACCCGTAAGGAAGCAAGGTATGTCTTCTTCTAGAAACGATTCTCCCAAATCATCCTGTCCCCAAAGAAACGCTCTGCCCTGGAGCAAATCAATGACACCCTTGAAGGAACCCTCGACACCAATGGGGATTTGGACTGGCAGAGGGGTCGAGGAAAAGCGCTCCTTCATCGTTTTGATTACATTTTCGAAATTAGCGCCGATCCTATCCATTTTATTGATAAAAGCCACTTTGGGAACGCCGTATCTATCCGCCTGCCGCCAAACCGTTTCCGACTGCGGCTCCACCCCCCCTACCGCACAAAAAACAACCACCGCCCCATCCAAAACCCGCAGGGACCTTTCCACTTCGATGGTAAAATCGACATGTCCGGGGGTATCGATGAGATGGACTTCTACCCCTTTCCACTCACAAGTGGTAACCGCCGAGGTTATGGTTATACCGCGTTCCTGTTCCTGCGGCATCCAGTCCATAACGGCTTGTCCGTCATGCACCTCACCCATCTTGTGTATCTTACCCGTGTAATAGAGGATCCGTTCACTGAGGGTGGTTTTTCCCGCATCGATGTGGGCAATAATACCGATATTCCTAATTTTTGATATCGTTGGATGTTTCATACTATTTAACAGCACCACCGCTTTGCATTTCCCGATAAGCGAGGGGCTCGGAAGTATCGATATGCCCCTTGAGAGAAGCGATGGGCTTACCATCGACCAATATCCTCACCCTTCTGACCTTGCGGCTGTTCTTGATGACCGTGTTGACCAGCGCATATACGGTCATTAACTCCGCCGTGGCTCCACCGGGGTGTCTCCTGAGCAAATCCGAGCTAAAACTGATGCTAGCCGTGCCTGTAGCATCTATTTGCAGCGTTTGCAGTTCTACACCGGCGGGGAAACAGTTTACTTTGCCGGTGTGTGACCCCTTCAATAACGCCTCGACAACCTCTTGCAATTGCGCTTCTGCAGCGGCTCTTTTGGCAACTCGCCTTTTTTCTACCACCAAGAATCTCTCTTCGGAATCGGGAAAAAACAACGAGACCTCGATGTTGTTTTTCGCCTCGCCTTTTGTTTTTTCTTTACCCACCGCTGGGAAAAGATAGTTGAAAAAAATGACAAAAAGAAAAATCAGCGCCACAATTGACCCTACCAACAAAGTAATGGCGACGATGTTCTTTTTGTCCTTCTTTTTTTTCTGTTTTATCCCCGTTGGAGTTTTCCCCTTTTTACCGAGAACCATGTGTAAATATTCCTCTCTTTCCCTCAGGCATCCGTAAAACCTCCCGCGCCTTAGCGGCAATTTCTCCCTCTCTATCGGCAGCAATGATCTTGTCGAGAAGGCGTTTCGCCGCCTTTTTATCGTTAAGACCAAGATGGGAACGCGCTAACCCAAGCAACGCTTCCAAATCATCGGGAATGAGCACCGTAGCTTCTTGGTAACGGGCAAGTGCCGCCTGATAATCACCATCGAGCAACGCCATTTCGCCTAACAACATCAATACCCTCGCCCGCAAAGGGGAATGTGGATCTATCGCCAACGCTCGTAAGCAGGCAGCACTTGCTTTCTGGTTTTCGCCTTTACGAAAGTGAATCCAGCCGATACCGTAAAGGGCAGCGGCAGGGGCATCATAGAGGGGATTAGCAAGGGCTTTCTGGAAAAGTTCCATCGCTTTGTCATCCTCACCAGAGCGCAGGTATAAAGAGCCGAGAAAGGTTTGTGCCTGCGCATAGGAGCCATTCAAAGATATCGCCCTTCGTAGAGAAACCATTGCCTCATCGAAATTCCCTTGGTTAACGAAAACAAAGGCTTTGAAATAGTGGAGTCGTTCGTTGCGAGGAGCCAGCGCCTCCGCTTCCAAAAAACACCGCAAAGCCTCTATATCTTGCCGTTCACCTAGATAAGCAATACCGGTAAGGAGACGGCTATCGGCAATTTCTTTTTGTTTTTTGGTGGTAGTGCAACCAGACACTACCAGTGGCAAGCAAAGTAGGAATAAAAGTAAGCCGCTTGGTCTTGGCGCTTTTCTGATTTTAGCCCCCGTTCTTACCATTGACCCACCAGTCTCCCTTGTCACTAAACCACCAATCGCTGGAATTTATCTCCAAAATTGCCTTTGTCAGGCGCTTTCCCACCGTTGTTACAAGGCGACGCTCTACATACTCTATCCATTCGTCGCTGTAACGATTGCCTATATCCTTACATTCCTTGAGTCTCAAGAGTAGGGCGATTTGGTCGGCATCGTGAGCGATCTGTGCTTCCTTACTAACTTTCTCGTTATACTCGGAAATGAGCAGCGAAATATCACCGCCAAAGGGAAGAGAATCCGTAGCGTCCCGAACCGCGCTTGCCTCATTGACATGAACATACTTTTTGTTGACATAATTCATATCCCCCGTGCGCGCTTCTGGCAAATCATGGAAAAGGCACATCTTCAGCAGGCGTCCCTCATCGATATCCACTTCCATCTGGGCAAGCGCATAGGCAACAAAAACCACCAAAAAGGTGTGCTCCGCAACGGATTCCCCTCCTGAACCGAGAAACTGAAAACCGCTACGCGGTGTTCTCTGCAACATCCCTGCCTCGAAAAGAAAATTGGCTATTCTTTTGTCCAAGAACACCCCCAACAATTAGATAACGATTAGATGGTGAACCCCAAGCAGTTCCACTAGGCAATAACCAGATTACACCTTGTTTGCTTGTTGTTCCCGTTTGAGCACTTGTATCCTGTTGGACATCATGTCCATAACCTTTTTGATTTGCAAATGAACGGAAGCAACACCCTCAGGTTTGGCGGTAACTATCTTTTCTAAATGTCCCCGCCAATAAAGCAACGAATCTATTTCATCCTGTCTCGCCTTCTCTTGACTTTTCACCTGTATCGTTTTCAGGAGTGCTTCTTGCGACATTTTTCCCTCTCCTCAGATGCTTTGGAAAAACCTATAACAAAAGTAACCCATCTTTCAATGTCTAATACGGTCTAATGCACAAGAGCCATCGGTTCCCTTAGCGTCGTCTTTCGACACAACAGCGCTTACCCGTCAACCGAATGGTTAGACAAATAGATGGCAAGCAACCAGATGCCCCTGCCCCACTGCTACGAGCAAGGGTTTATCTTCACGGCATAAGTTGCTTGCCCGTGCACAGCTTGGCGCAAAAGGACAGCCTTTTGCAAAATTCGGCGCCGTCGCTCTTACCCTTTCTCCAATATCGTCGCCGCCTCTTTTCCCCAGGCGGGGAATGGAAGCGAAGAGCAATTTCGTGTAGGGGTGGTGAGGTTCTTCATAAAGCGTAGCGGTGCTTGCCGTTTCCACAATCATCCCCGCATACATGACGGCAATACGGTTACTTATGAATCTCACCACCGAGAGATCATGACTGATAAAAAGCAAAGATAGAGAAAACTCCTCTTGAATATCTTTGAATAAATTCAGAAGCTGAGCACGAACGGAAACATCTAGTGAAGAAACGGGCTCATCGGCAATGAGCAGGCGTGGATTTACCGCAATGGCGCGGGCAATACCCACTCGTTGCCGCTGCCCACCACTCAGGGCATGGGGGTAGCGGGAAAGCAACTCGCTTGGTAGGCCTACCAATTTCAGCAAAGCCTCCAGCCTTCTCTGGCGCTCTTCCTGAGAAAGGGAAAGATGCAGCGCCAATGGTTCTCCGACCGTTTTTGCCACCAAGTGGCGGGGGTTGATAGAGGCGAGAGGGTCCTGAAATACCATGCCAACTTCTCGGCGGTATCGATTTAACTCCTCCCCGCAAAGCTGCGAAATATCCCTGCCGTGATAAAGAACCTGCCCTTCATCTGGCTTTTCCAAAAGTAAAATGATCTTTGCCAGAGTGGATTTACCACAGCCTGATTCGCCAACAAGCCCCAGGGTTTCGCCGGTGAACAGCGCCATTTCTACCCCATCGAGCGCCGTCGTAACGGCAGAACCACCTAAGCCCAAGCGCCGATAGCGCTTTTTGATTCCCTTTATTTCTAAGATACATTTATTTTCCATGCTGCCAACAAGCCACCATATATGTCCCGTAATCTTTCAACGGTGGGGCACTTTCCCGACAGATCCCCTTAGCGAGAGAACATCGCTTAGCAAAAGCACAGCCGTGTGTGCCACCATCCAGTTCGGGAACCAAACCCGGAATGGTGGGAAGCCTTTTTCTAGCAGCCGTATGATTGGCAAAATCGGGCAGGGAAGCCCGTAATCCTTTGGTGTAAGGATGCCGGGGATGCCTAAAAATATCATCTCCCCCTCCGCTCTCTACGATTTTCCCCGCATACATGACGGCTATCCGATTTGCCTCCTGTGCCACCAGAGCGATATCATGGGATATGAACAGAAATGCGGCGCCGTTCTTTTCGCGGAGATGTCGTAAAAGGTGCAGGATTTGTGCTTGTACCGTTACATCCAACGCGGTGGTAGGTTCATCGGCAATAATGATATCCGGACGGCAGGAAAAGGCAATGGCAATCATTACCCGCTGGCGCATCCCGCCGCTGAGCTGATGGGGGTAACTACGGGTGGCTTCTTGCGGACGGGGGATGCCCACCTCATCGAGCAGTTCCACCGCCCTTGTTGCCGCCTCTTTCTTATCCAGATGTAAATGCAATCTAATCACCTCGGCTATCTGTTCACCAACAGCAATGACCGGATTCAACGAACTCATCGGTTCCTGAAAGATCATCGCTATCCTTTTCCCACGCAAACTGCGCATCTTCTCTTCATCATCGAGTGGTAAAGGCGCAGAGTCGAAAAAAGCACTTTGATAAGTGATTTGTGCCGGGGGATGGGGCAACAAGCCCATGATGGAGAGGGCAAGTGCCGTTTTGCCGCACCCTGATTCGCCGACTATCCCTAGCATCTCCCCCGTTTTCAACGAAATGTCCACGCCCGCTACCGCCTGCACAATTCGTCCCGGCGTTACAAAACGCACTTCCATGCCCGTAACAACCAAGTTGTAAAGATCTGCCATCAGTTTGCCTCGATTCGATACCATCTATAACCACTAGAAAAGTATAAACAAAATTATCATTTAGGGCACCTATATTGGCGCCACATTGGCTAGCAAGCGTATTTGCCACTGTTGACAATTGCTATATTCGCCGAATTGCTCGAAAAAAACACCAAAGGAGGGGAAAAGTAAATAAACAGAGCGGAAAGGAAGGCAAAACCACCCCTTTTTAAAAGAAGGGGGTATGGTTCTATCGCTGATAGATGCCTTTTTGGATAATGTAATGCCGGACGCCATCGGGTAGCAAATAAGATATGGAGCTACCCTCGCGGACACGGCGCCGAATATCACTGGAAGAAATATCCAAGAATGTTACCTCTCGAAAATAGATTACATTGCCATTTCTGCCAACAAAGCCTTCTTTCTCCCTTTGGTATGTAAAGCCAGCGGCATATTCCGCAGGGAGAATATCCTCCAAGCCCCTGTTTTCATAATGTGCTCTGGTCATCACCACAAAATGGCAGCTGCCCAACAATTTTTCCCAATCCTTCCAGGAGGTAATGGCTTGAAAAGCATCCTGCCCGAGAATGAAGAACAATTCCAGTTGTTTGGGGAACCTGTTCTTGATTTCTTCGACGGTGGTTATGGAATAGGACTTCTCCCCCCGGCTGCCTTCGATATCGCTAAAGGAAAAGTTGTTGTTGTCTGCAAGGGCGAGCTTGAGCATCTCTTCTCGATGCCTAAAGGGCGTTATTTCTGTCTCTACTTTGTGAGGGGGGCGCGCCGATGGGATAAAAAATATCCGATTGAGTCTGAACATCTCCAAGATTTCTTCGGCACATCGTAAATGCCCGTAGTGCACGGGATCGAATGTGCCACCAAAAAGCCCCCATTTCATTTTCTCACCTGCCCATTGCCATAGACTATGAATTTTGTAGTCGTTAAGCCTTCCAAGCCCATAGGACCAAAGGCGTGCAGCTTGGTGGTGCTGATTCCGATTTCGGCACCGAGTCCCAACTCGAAGCCATCACTAAAGCGGGTCGAGGCGTTGACCAAAACTGTCGAAGAATTGACCTCATTCAAAAAACGCTGTGCCCTTTCGTAAGAGTTAGTGATTATTGCCTCCGTATGGAGAGAGCCGTATTTTTCGATATGAACAATGGCTTCCTCGATGTTGGCAACAACCTTTACGGCAAGAAGGAGAGCGAGGTATTCCTCATACCAATCCGCTTCCGTAGCGATTTTGGCACCTTCTAGCAGCCTACGAGTAAACTCACAGCCCCTAATCTCCACCCCGGCTGCCGTCATTCTTTCCCAGAGTAAAGGCAAGAAGAGCGGCGCCACTTTTTCGTGCACCAACAAGGTCTCCAGCGCATTACAAACCCCCGGCCTTTGCGTTTTGGCGTTCATCACAATGTTCAAAGCCATTTCGATATCGCAATCTTCGTCCACAAAGATATGACAAACACCTTTATAGTGTTTGAGCACCGGAATCTTCGATTGCGAAACAACCGCCCTAATCAGCTCTTCGCCGCCGCGGGGGATTATCAAATCTATTAAATCTTCCCTCTGTAACAACTCATAAACGGCATTTCGGTCGGTGGTAGGAACAACCTGCATAAGGGCAGCGGGTAAGCCATTCCTGACTAGCGCTTCACCCAATACCCGTCCCAAGGCGAGATTAGAAAAAGCCGCTTCCGACCCTCCACGGAGAATGACCGCATTGCCCGCTTTGAGACACAAAGACGCCGCATCGACGGTAACATTGGGGCGTGCCTCATAGATTATACCAATAACCCCAAGGGGTATCCGCATTTTGCCCACGAGTAATCCGTTGGGGCGACGCCATAGCGCCGCTACTTCGCCAACAGGATCAGGCAAAGCCGCCACCTCTTCGACACCGGCAGCGATGGAAGCAAGCGTTGCCTCTGTTAGGGAAAGCCTGTCCAGCATCGCTTCAGAAAGACCCTTCGCCCGTGCCGCTTGCAAATCCTTGGCATTTTCTGCCAGCAGAAAGGTTTTGTTTGCCTCTATTCCCTTTGCTATTTCGCGCAAAGTTGCATTCTTTTGCGCCGTATTTGCCCGAGCAGCAAGGGCTGCCGCCTTTTTTGCCGCCGTCGCCAGCTCCCTTATTTGTTCTTTGATATCCATATTCTGATTTTTAGCCCTTTCTATTTACTCTGCCGTAATCAGTTCTGCAGCCTCTTCTTAAAAAATAACGGCAGTATCGGAACCAGAGGCATACACTCTTTAAATTGTGGCGTTTTACTTTTTAGCCGTGAATTTGCTGGTTAAAAAATTATAAAGCCAGGCAAATATCGCTCCGCTGATGATACCATCGAAAAATGCCCATATCAGCCCAATCAGAGATCCTATCGGAGTTATAGTGTAACCAAGGTAGTACTTTCCCAAGAAAGTAACAGCGCTCGAAGCGCCATCAAAAACTATCGACCACCATGTCAAAAGAAGAATACTTGCAGCCCAAAACAACCCACACGCCAGCGAAAACGCCATTACATTCAGTTTCATTTTGAGTCCCCTTTCTCAACTCGAGCCTACTTACAACAAAAAAACCGCTATTTTAGAGACAAACGATTTGCCAAAAATGATAATAACCCTTCTATTCCCCATAGGGGGTATTGCCCTTGCTTATTGACAAGATATGTCTGCTTTTGTATTTGTTTTCCATATCTTATGCCCCAAAAAATGAGCATTGGGCGGCTACCTTATGGGAAAAGGGGTGTCAATTGGAAACAACCGTCGAAGGGAAAGGGTATGGGAACACAGAACATAGAAATTAGAGCGGGTGAAAATGTTTACCAAAGAATCATGGATGGTGGTTTTTCTTTGGATTCCGTCAATACTTTTTACGCACCTGCATCAGGACCGCGTTTTTTGGTTACCTCCGGTTTCGACATCCCCCTCATCGCCCACAAAGCTTTGGGCACCAAGAGAATTGTCTGGCTCATCGGGGCATCGTCGGGAGCCTGGCGAATGGCAGCCTGGCAGCAGCCCCAGCCACTACTAGCTTATCAAAGGCTAATAGATTCTTACACCGAAACACCCCATACACGCCAAGATACGCCCCTAACCACACTCGCCAGCATTCGTAATGTCCTCGATGCGTTTGTCGATGATGACGCCATTTCCTTTGCCCTCAAAGGGAATAATGTTCGGCTTGCTATCATAACGGCAAGGGCAAGGGGCGTCCTTGCTTTCGAAAACCATCCCCTCCAAAAGCTCCTCTTGTTTACTTCCTTCCTTGCCAACGCTTACAAGCGGGAATGGTTACACAAATTCTTCGAGCGGGTTGTTTTTCACAGTGGTGTCAGACCCCCCCCTGTCTGTCTGCGAGGCGATTACAAGGGAAGTTTTGTGGCGTTAAATGAAGAAAATTTCAAACCGGCGCTCCTTGCTTCGGGAGCGATACCACTTGTTGTCCCCGCGCAAAGGAACATCTATGGTGGGCAAAGCGGCGCCTATCTCGATGGCGGGCTTACCGACTATCACATCGCCCAAAACTATGCCGTCAATGAGGAAGATGTTGTGCTCTTCCCCAGCCACCAAAAAAGGATCATCCCCACTTGGATGGACAAGCGCCTAAAATCGCGTAAGCCTCTCAAGGAACACACGGCAAACTTGCTGCTGGTATATCCAAGCATCGAGTTCATCCTCCGCCTACCGGGAGGCAAGGTGCCCGATCGAGATGATTTCAAACACTACATCAATGACAACTCGACACGGATAAAAAGATGGAAGGAAGCCGCCCGCCTTTCTAGGCACCTCGGCGAAGATTTTCTAGAGATCATTGCCAGTGGGAAAATTCGTGATATTATCAGAAAAATATAATCGTTTCCCTGTATGAGCCGCCAACGAGAAAGGCAAAAGAAGCGCAAGCAGGCTCTATAAATAGCCAATACTTGGTTGGGGACGAGGCGGTAAGCGCTGGTAGCGATATTGCGGATACCCCAACAGCATCGCCCCGTGGCAGGTCTTCCCCTTATCTATGGGCAGCGCCTCCCGCAGCGGTGCCCAAGAACTAACGGCAATGTTGAAATATCCCGCCCAACAAGTCCCCAGTCCTTCTGCATGGGCAATGAGCTCTAGGTAGGCAAGTGCAATGGTTGCCGCACTTGGCGCCATCATGCTGTGTTGAGAAGAATATACCAAAATCAAATGGGGGGCTTTGCGACAAACAGGGTCGATTCCCATATCCCAACCTTTAACCAACCTATCGAAGTGGAATAGACTAGCCAGATTGGGTTGTTTTTCTAGCATATCCCGCGTCCAATCGATAACCAGAGCCGCCAAGCGCTGCACATCAGCAGGGTTATGAACCACCAACCAACTCAAATCACGGCTATTGTGTCCCGCGGGCGCATGAGAGGCGATGTTTATCAACGATTCTATCTTTTCCTTACTTACCAAATCGCTTTGATAAGAACGAATCGAGCGGCGGGAGCGTAAAAACTGCTCAGCATCCTTTGGAGAGGGCAGCGCCCCTTTCTGCAACGGCTTGCAAGCCGCCGCACCGACATCACCAATAGTCAAGGCACCCTGCGGGCAAGCGGCAACACAGTGATAACAGTCGATGCACAGCGCCAAGGCACCTTCGATATGGCTAGGCAAAGTTCCTTTTTGTTCTATCAAGCGCGCCGGACAAATGGCGCTGCAAATTCCATCACATTTACATTTGGTGGCATCTACCATCAATGTCCCCATAGTTTCCCCCCTCCTTGCGAAACCCTTTATTTTTAATCATTCTGGTTTAGAAAAGACCCCTCTTTGCCCTAGCCCTTATTCCTGCTTTTGCTCGGAATACTTTGCCATCAATAGCAGCTCTTTGTCCGACATAATGCGGAAAACGGCACGATCCAACAACTGCGCCTTATGGAATCTCCATCGATAAAGCCTGCGTAAACGGTTTTGCTCCACCTCTGCTAACTCCCTAAACCCCTTTATTCGTTTGTAGCCATTGCTATCGAATTGGCGTGGCTTCCATTGAATTTCCGCAATAGTCGTAAAAACCTCTTGCATCTGCTTGAGCATAAGTTTTCCCTGCAATCTCGTTTTCAATTCTTCGTAGATAGGAAGTAGGTACCGAACATCGTTAGCGGCATAAAATATCTGCTCTTCGCTTAGAGGGCGTATATCCCACCGTGAGCGTTGGATAGCCTTGCTCTTTTCGATATTGACGCCGATGATCGCTTCGGCAACTTTGGAAAGCGCCAAATATTTACAGCCAACAAGACTTGCCGCCCTTTGGGTATCGAAGATGTTATTGAAGACAAAGCCATAATCCCGTTTCAGCAAACGCAAATCGTTCTCTCCAGCATGAAAAACCTTCACTTGAGAAGGGTTAGCAAACACATTGCCCAGTTCCCTTAAGGGAACATTGCCCAAAGGATCGAAGATATAAACATTCTTGTTGGTGGC
>Ga0172371_10011376_pt1 | contig 11870 bp, 10 predicted proteins | sample Lak12m_FD_114543 | JGI IMG/M metagenome (GOLD analysis project Ga0172371, IMG submission 114543) | Freshwater microbial communities from Kabuno Bay, South-Kivu, Congo - kab_022012_12m | ecosystem: Environmental > Aquatic > Freshwater > Lake | place: Democratic Republic of the Congo: South-Kivu...
AAAAAATAGACTCAGGGTAAATACAGTTGCAAATGCAAATACAAACCAGCCCGGGCTGAGCCACGCGTTGTATGAAAATAACTCAACTCCTGCATAGAACAATGGTAACACCGCAATAGCAACGCTACCCAATATCATCATACGCACACCCCAATCACGGAAATAATACCACCACAGGAATTCAGGCGTGCTGTCCATGTGCCCTGAAAGGATAATGGTCTGCTTCACTTCGCCCGAAGGTTCTATCGTGCCCGTTACATTATGCGAAGTGATACGGGGATAAAAAATATCTAACCAGTCTTTGTAAAAAACAAAATGGAAAAGAAACAGGACCGAGTTCACCGAACTCAGTACCAGGGCATACGTTGTTGACCAATAAGGAAGCACAAGAGCAACATAATACACTGCACAAAAAATTTTCAGTGAAGCGAACTTGGCACGCAGGGCATCGCTGAACGGTTCGGTTTCTACCGTGTTACACATCTCATTTAGTTCTTGTGAATAATGATGTTGCGCATTTTTTTCCGCTTCACTGCCCGCCCTGCGAGGACCGAACTGAAGGATGATGCTTTCAACTAATTCAAGCGGAGTGTTTGCCATGCGGTATCAGTCAAGCAGTTTGTCTAATGGTCTGCGGTCGTTTATGCCGCGTGTCTTGTATTCCGAAACGGTATAGCCCGTTACCTGCCTGAACTGGTTGCTCAGGTATTGCACGCTGCTGTAGCCCATCATATAAGCGATTTCGCTCAATGTATATTCATTATAACTCAAGAGTTCTTTCACCTTTTCAATTTTCAGCAGGATGATGTATTTCTCCAAAGTGCTTCCCGTATTTTCTGAGAAGAGTTTGCTCAGCGAGGTGTAAGGTATTCCAACTTTCTCACTCAGGTAGTCTGAGTTACGGATTAATGAATTGGCATTATTGGCATGGTAAACCAATTCAATAGCCGCCACTTTTATTTGTTCAATGGTTTGTCCTTCTTTATTTTCTATCAGTTCAAATCCATCTTGCAGCAGCGCTTTTACAAAATCTTCCTTGCGGAATTTTCCTGCTTTGTATGAAATAACCGCTTTACCAAGCGTAGTTTTCTCTTCTTCCCGCGCACCACAATTCTTTATCGCATCACTCACCGAGCGGATGCAGCGCGTACTTACCATATTGCGGATATAAAAAACCTTCGTGATCATAAAAAAGTTGCGGACGAAATTAGCTGAATTTTGATTTACTTTGCAGCCTCAAAAAAACCTCACCCAACCCCCTACTTAAATTAAGGAGAGGGAGAAAAAAGCTATGAAAGACAGAAAACACACATCAGTAAAAGAATTATTAGCTTCAGCAGAAGTTGACCGTGAAGTAACCGCCAAAGGCTGGGTACGCACCAAAAGAGGAAACGCATTTGTGCAGTTTATTGCGCTGAATGATGGCTCCACCATCAACAACATACAAGTGGTTGCCGACATGACTAAATTTACGGAAGAAGATTTGAAACAGGTTACTACAGGCGCTGCCGTTGGTGTTACCGGGAAATTAGTGAAATCAACAGGTGCCGGGCAAACAGTGGAGATACAGGCAACGGAAGTGTTTGTTTATGGCGTGGCTGACCCTGATAAATATCCGCTGCAACCCAAAAAACATTCTTTGGAGTTTTTGCGCGAGATTGCTCACCTGCGTTTCCGCACCAATACATTCAGCGCGGTGTTCCGCATACGCCATGCGCTCACTTTTGCTATTCATAAATTTTTTAACGACAATGGATTTTACAATATCCACTCGCCCATCATCACCGGCTCGGATGCGGAAGGCGCTGGCGAAATGTTTCGTGTTTCTGCACTGAACTCAAAAAATCCTCCGCTGAAAGAAGATGGCTCAGTTGATTTCTCCCAGGATTTCTTTGGCAAAGAAACCAACCTTACTGTTTCCGGTCAGTTGGAAGCGGAACTGGGAGCGCTGGCGCTTTCAAAGGTTTATACCTTCGGACCAACCTTCCGCGCAGAAAATTCAAACACCTCGCGCCACCTTGCCGAGTTCTGGATGATAGAACCCGAAGTGGCTTTTGCCGACATCAATGATAACATGACTTTAGCACAGGATATGCTGGTGTATGTAGTGAAATATATTTTAGAGAATTGTGCAGAAGATTTGAAATTCCTGAGCGCAAGATTGCTGGACGAAGAAAAAGCCAAACCCCAGGACGAGCGCAGCCCGATGGAGTTGATGGAAAAGCTGAAGTTTGTTACCGAAAACGATTTTGTGCGGCTTACTTATACCGAAGCCATTGACATCCTCCGTGAATCCAAGCCCAACAAAAAGAAACAGTTCTCTTATATCATTAATGAATGGGGAGCAGACCTGCAAAGCGAACACGAACGTTTCCTTGTGGAGAAACATTTTAAAAAGCCGGTGATACTTTACAATTACCCCGCTGCCATCAAAGCTTTTTACATGAAGCAGAATGATGATGGGAAAACAGTTGCCGCTATGGATATTTTATTTCCGGGTATTGGCGAAATTGTTGGCGGCTCGCAAAGAGAAGAAGTATATGAAAAGCTGCACCGCAGAATTCATGAAGTGGGAATTGAAGAAAAAAGTTTGTGGTGGTACCTTGAGACACGCAAGTTCGGTACGGTGCCACACGCAGGTTTTGGATTAGGTTTTGAGCGCCTGATGATGTTTGTTACCGGTATGACCAATATACGCGATGTAATTCCTTTCCCGCGTTTTCCTAAGAACGCGGAGTTTTAGATAAGAATACTCATCTGTTTTCAATGACTAATACCCGCTGGGCATGAGTGGTTGAGAAATGAGGAATCTTTAATCCATAACTCACTTTTATTAATGATTTTAGTTTAAAAACGAGGGTTCAGAATCCTTAAATCGGTCATTTTCGTTTCAAAATGAGGCATCCACTTGCCACTTTCCTGAAGCAAAGAGCAACAAGTCTTTTTGCTTCAACAATCAGCCCAAACGTCAAGGCAAATTCAATTTTTGTTGCGGTAACAAGTCTGCTCGTTACAACAAATTCAATTTTTGTCACGTCAACAAGTCTGTTCGTTACAACAAAATCAATTTTTGTCAGAGCAACAAGGACTATAAAAGCATTAGTCAGATATTTTTGAAGAATAGCAGACGCTGAAAGGAATATATCAATAAACATTATTTCAATTTTTTGGTATCTGATTTTAATTTTAAAGTTTTGGCATTTTGCGGGCTTACTATTTTCTTTCCTGTCTTGGCTTCTATTTCTTTACGCGTATTACCTGCAATCGTTCCTCCCTGCCTCGCAATATTTTTATTCTCATCCATATTTTTCGGTTGCTTCTCCTTGCTTATTTCAGTTGTAGTGGCTTCCGCAAGCATGTTCAATACGAGCTCAAGATTGGTCATGTGGTTGCGCAGGTTTTCCTTTCTAAGATTTTTATGTTGTTTGTATTGCTTTACTGTTTTGCCGCTCCATGCTTGCGTAATGATGTCGGTGAGTGTTGCAAATTCCTGACCTTTCTTTACTCCTTTGCTTTCCCACTCATCGGTGAGTTCCTTTCTCACTTCTATGCTTTTCAGCCGTTGATTTATCCATTCTTTGCTGTAACCGAGGTTCAGATAATTCTCCATTGCCCGGTCAATGCTCAGTTCCGGGTCTTGCGATTCTTCAATTCGTTCATAACCTGTTTTTGCCAGCCATTGCTTAAAGGGTTCTGCTTTGGGTGATGGAATGGATTGAATAAGACGCAGCAGCGTTTGCGTATCAGCCATGTCGGTTTCCCTCATTTTGCCATCTTCAGCAGTCATTTTCAACCGTACGATTTTTTCGTACGCTTCACTTCCTTCCTTTTGCAGTTTCTTTTTCAAGTCGCTCCAATAGCGCTTTGGAATGCTGCTGTCTGTAAGTATTTCAATTACATCAATGATTGAAAAAAACCACTTCTCATTTTCTTTATCATAGTGGGTTCTTACTTTTTTTTCTTCAAATAACTTAATGGCTGTCTTTTGTTCCATAATTAATTTCCTTTTTTGATTTGGAGTTCATGTGTTCGCTGCCCCGGCTCAGAAAGTTCGATTTTATGCTGCGTATTCAAACCCTGAAAAGTTTTTTCAAAGGTAAGTAAATAGGAAAAAGTTCAAGGGGAAGTTTTGAACTTTTAGGTTGATAAATGAGAGGCTGCTGTTACTGCGCTATCAATTGGAAATAAATGTATGTGTAGGAAAATATTTTATTGTGGCTGGATGTCGGTTAATATGAGATACTATGTTCAGCAGGTGGATGATAAAATCTTTTTGAAAAATATCAGATAACAGAAAGCCCGATACTTTGCAAATAGGAAAAGGTTGAATCATAGTATTCGGATTTCCTTGTATGATCTTCTGGATTTCCTTCTGGAACAACAATTACCATTCCTTGTCGAGCTCTTGTTAGCAGAACACGATAAGCATTAATGAGATATTTTTTCCTCACAGTATTTTTGATGTTTTGCCACTTGTTTCCTTTAAAGGCAAATGTTTTCCATCCATCATTTGCAAAACGCAAATCACCATCCCATGCAATACAAGACCAATCAAGTTCAAGTCCTTGAACATGAAATTCTGTAGCCACATCTTCAAGATAAAAAGAGGAGCGAACATCTTCTTTCCCGTCAAGAAACCAATTAACTGGACTCATAGGTGACTTAACATTTATTGCAAAAGGTTTTAATCGTTGTGCTTGCGATGAAACAATCATTCCGTATCGTTCGCTTCCTCTTGCTTTTTCTTTAAGCCAGATTTTTGCTTTGGACAAATCTCTCGTCAAAACAATTGGATACTTGTCTTGAATCTTTTCAAAAGTTTGCTTGGCAATTTCCTGATTTAAGTCCAAAATATTTTTTACAAGCAACGAAAGGTTTTCTGAACGAAAAGAACGCATTGAAACTCCGAGGTGCAAATCTTGATTAAAATTTACTGAACACTTTTCTTGAAGCCGTTTGATTGCATCAACAGCAGTATATTCTGAATCGGTAAGGTTTGGAGAAATGAAAACCTGCCAATTTGAAAATGTGTTTTGAATAGCATCCAGCCATTCTGAAATTCCTGCTTCGCCAGTATTTATTTCTTGACCTCCGCCTACCAAGCAAACAATCACAGCCCAATCCTTGTGCCTGTCCAGACATGATATTAAAAATTCAGGTTCTGAGAATTTGAAATCGTGCTGATTCTTTTTCTGACGCATGAATTTTATTGTTTGTTCTTTGTTCCATGCTCTTTGTGCTTCATCAAAAATTGCAACATGGTCATAAGGAGCTTCAGGATTTACGAGATAAGCATCACGATAATGATGAATGATTTGAATGAATGACTTTACGGCTTGCTTTGCATCTTTCTTTGTTATTTTTCTGCCTTCTTCTTTTTCTCTCTTTACTTTATCTCTAGTTAATGCTTCTTGAAGAATTGCAACAAGAGGTGCGTTACCAGAAAGGTAAACACTGGTGTTTCCTTTCTCTTTGTCTAAATGTTGAGTAGCTACTTTCAAACCTACGAGGGTTTTACCTGCACCCGGCACACCTGTGACGAAACAAATTATTTTTTGTTTGTGCTCTTTTGCATAATCAATTATTTCAGAAATATGAGATGTGGTTGAAGTGAGATTTCTTGCTTCGGCATCGCTTCGTGTTATTTCTTCTACTGTATGATTGTTGTAGAGTGAAACGGCTGCTTCAACTATTGTAGGTGTTGGTGAATAGCTGCCCTTCGCAAAATCATCTCCTGAAATTGGAAAAGTATTTTTGAAAAACCCAACAGCATTCTTAATTGCCAATTTCAAATCATCCTTCCCTGTTCTGATTGGAATCAGAAGATTGTCATTGTGAGAAGTTGTTGCAATTTCAAGAAACGATTTCTTTGCTTCTGTAGCAACAAGTATTGGAACGAGAACAGCAGTGTGGCTTGGCTTGTGAAAATTCTTCAGGTCAAGTGCGTAGTCCCAAACCTGCTCAATCTGGTAATGAAGAAATTTATGCTCACCAACTTTGAATTCAATAACAAGAACTACACCATCAATTATTACAATAGAATCAACTCTTTTCCCCATTCTTGGAATTGAGAACTCGAAGTAGATAGTCCCTTGAAATCCGATAAGAACATTCTTTAAAATAGAAATTTGTTGCTCCCAGGATTTATTTTGAAGTTGTGTTGAGTCAAATTGATTTGCAAGTGTAATCGTTCCGATTATCTCTTCGGTGCTCTTTTGTAAAAAGGATTGGATGGTGTCTTTGTAAAAGTAATTGAGCATAATTCTTCTCTTACATTTTTGCTTTTTGAATTTAGTTTAGCAATATCATAGTCTCCTGAATGGATTTGATTTTTTCTCTACACCATTCATTTCTATTGAAAACCTTTGGAACAACACTTTTATCATTTCCATCCTTCCAGTTCATTGTAAGTATTACATCAACTTCGGATTTTGAAAATTGTGTAGGGTATATAACATTTTGAGCAAAAACTTTTCCGTTCTTTTCTGTGCCAACGATTAATGCACCAACTTCAATTATCAGGGAAGCATATTCAACAATGTCATTTTCCAGAAATGAAGAATATTTTTTCAATCTTTCATTGAGTTGATTTACAATTTCATTTTTATTCATGACACTTATTTAATGCTTCAAGTTTGTTTGCAATAGAGGATTTAAGAGCAAACTTAGCGATTTGTTTATTAATTCAACAGATACCTCCTTTTTAAAGCAGAAAATATCTTTTCGCTTAAAGAAAAAGCCTGAAGCAAAGAGCAAGTAGTCTTTTTGCTTCAACAATCAGCCCAAACGTCAAGGCAAATTCAATTTTTGTTGCGGTAACAAGTCTGTTCGTTACAACAAAATCAATTATTGTCGTGGCAACAAGTCTGCTCGTTACAACAAAATCAATTTTTGTCACGGCAACAAGTCTTGTCGTTGTAACAAAATAAATTTTTGTCAGAGCAACAAGTCTGCACGTTACAATAAAATCAATTTTTGTTAAGGCAAAAAGTCTTTGAATCACGACAAAATCAATTATTGTATTGACAATATAAAATTTTTTCTCGCTAAAAATCAGTCAATTGCATACAAAAAGGGATTTGGTAAGTAATAAAACAGAAAATAAGTAGTTTATAGAAGTGTAAGCATTTTAATTAAGGAAAAAACAGTTTAAAACATAAAAAAATAAAACAGCATGATAGCAATTTTACACTCTTAGCCTTTCAAATTAATGAAAGGGAACAAAATGAGAAGAAGGAGGGAAAAAAGACATGGCAAGACATAAAAGGAAATCAGTTGCGCTTGATAAGGCTAAGTTACGCCTGGCAGGTATGAAAGCTATTGACCCGGCTCTTGATTTGGGAGATGGTTTCACGGTTGCTGATGTAAGCGCTGCAATTACTTCTTTTGACGGCAAGCTCAATACCTATAACGAGCACCTATCTGACCTTGATGATGATTTGAACCTGTTGATAGTGGATGAAAAAGTTTTAGCTCAGGCTAACAGGAGAATTCTTCAGAAGGTGGGTTCTAAGTATGGTTATGACAGTAGTGAGTATGAAATGGTAGGAGGCGTGAGAATTAGTGAGCGTAAGAAAGCTGTGAAGAAGCCCGCAAGTCCTACAATTCCTCCTAAGTAAAAGGAACAGGAAAACAGGACTTTAAGGTCGCTCCGTACTAAAAACGGGGCGACCTTTTTTATTTTACTGAATTTAAAAAAAGCAATTATTAGAGTAGAACGGAATAATTAAATGGCAGAATTATGACCCTGACCCATGCCACTGATTACACAAATTGTCGCAGATTTTTTCACAAATTAAATAATCTGTGAACGGAATCTGTGTTAAATCAGCGCAATCTGCGGCAAAAAATCATTTTACCAACATCATTATAATTCCGTTCGTAATTCATACATTCAAATGTTCTATTGTTTTTAGAAACATGATATTTATCATAGTGCAGAAAAATACACTGCAATACATTTACTTTTTTGTTCTTAAATTTTACTGTAAAGCTTGTAAAGAAAGCCAAACAGGAATTTCTGAAATTAACAGCAATGACAAAAAACAAAAAGATATTGATTGCGGGAGTGGGCGGACAGGGAATTGTTTATCTCACCAACCTCATTGTTGAAGCTGCTATGCTTTCTGATATTCCGGTAAGCGTAAGTGAAATTCATGGTCTTTCACAACGCGGAGGAGTGGTAACCGCGGGAATTGGTCTGGGTAAATATTGTACAGGATTTGTGGGTAAAGCGGGCGTTGATTTTTTAATCGGGCTTGAACCGTTGGAAACACAAAGATGTATCGGTTTTCTGCATAAGAAGAGCAGTGTTATTTTTGGAGATTACCGTTTGCAACCCTATTCGGTAAACGCGGGAACAGCAGAATATCCTGATGTGAATAAATTTGCCGATTACCTTTCAGGGCAATGTAAAGAAGTTGTTTTCATCAGGAATTTTCCTAAAGGTATTGATACGGTCCTTTACAATATTTTTATACTGGGAAGGGCAACCCGGATAAAAGATTTTCCGCTTAAAGCAGAAAAAATTGTTGCAGCCATAAATGCATCCGTTACAGGTTCTCATAAAGAAAAGACCTTAGCTGTATTCCATCAGGGTACAGCGTTTGAATTAAAAAATCAATCCGTATAATCAGTTTTATGAAGAAGAAATTGAAGAAAGAAATAATCAAAAAAAATGCGCTGTATGAAATTGCCTTCACATTAAACGGGAAGAAAGTTTCGTGCAAAATAAAACCGTCAACGCTGCTGCTCGACTTAATCAGGGATAACTTCAGCCTGAAAGGAACCAAGCCCGGATGCAACGAAGGAGAGTGTGGCGCCTGTGCAGTTCTGATAAATGACATGCCTGTAAATTCCTGCCTTTATCTTGCTATAAATGCAGATGGAAAAGAAATTACAACGATAGAGGGATTAGCGAAAAATGATGGCTCGCTTGACCTGGTTCAGGAAGCGCTGGTGCAGAATGGAGCGGTGCAATGCGGTTTCTGTACTTCGGGCATGGCAATTTCAATTAAAGCGATGGAAAATAATTTCAAAAAGAAAAAGAAGAAACTCTCCAGAGAAGAAATAAAAAAGGAACTGGAAGGAAATCTTTGCAGATGCACCGGGTATGTTAAAATTATTGACGCGGCTGAATCGGTTATAGACAGAAAATATATTTGAAAATCATAACAACTGTGATTACTGATATACGCAAAATTCAAAAATGGACCATCATCCTTTACTTAGTTGGTTTAGTAATAAGCCTGCCTTTGTTTTTGGGATACATTATTCCAATTCCGGCTGCTTATCTATTATGGCTGAAAGTGATTCATATTGCGGGAGTTGTTATACTGATGGGGAATATGGTAATTGGTCCGCTATGGATTACTTATGCCATAAATTCAAAAGAGAATAACATTATCCATTTTGCGATGAAAACAATCTGCTGGGCGGATATTTATTTCTCAATTCCGGGTGTGATTGTGGTTTTAATCAGTGGGCTGATGCTTGCACCGACCTGGGGAGGTTATGACAAAACAAGCTGGATCACCGCTTCTCTTATTCTCCTTGCTTTATCAGGAATACCAGCTATTCCCACTTTGCGTGCACAATATAAATTGTACCGGTTAAGTTATGAATCGGTTCAGAATAACAAACTGGAAAAAAAAGAATTTAACCGGGCAATGTGGATTTGGTCTGTCTGGGGAACCATCGCCATTATTCTGCCTTTGGTCTCATTTGTTTTTATGATAACCAAACCAACCCTTTGGTGAAAAAATTATATCGCTGATGAAAAAACATTTAAATATAATTGGGAAACCGGCTCCTAAACTCGATGCAAGAATTCGCGTTACGGGTGAAGCAATTTATGGTCATGATATTATGCTGCCCAATATGCTTTACGGAGCAATATTAAGGACCGAATATCCTTCAGCTATCATTGAATCAATTGATGTTTCTGCTGCAAAGAAATTACCGGGAGTGGTTTGTGTTATCACTGCTGCTGATGTGGATGTAAATAACATCAGCTACAAGCGCGACCATCCTATACTGAAGAAAGGAGAAGTAAACTGTATCCGTGATGAAATTGCTGCTGTTGCTGCGGAAACAAAAGAAATTGCAAAGCAGGCGCTGAAACTTATCAAAGTAAAATATAAAGTCAGGAAAGGTGTTTATGATCCGTTTGAAGCTTTAAAAGAGGATGCTCCGCAAATCAATAAATTCATCAGCGGGAAATTCGCGAATAAAAACATTGCCGAAGTTTTTCATTACGAACATGGAAATCTTGAAGAGTGGAAAAAGAAAAGCGCAGTAACTGTAACAAGAAGATTTATCCTTCCGCGTGTAACTCATGCCTGCATGGCAACCAGCAATATTACCGCGCATTATAATAAAGCGGAAAAAAAATTATTGCTTTACAGTTCCACCCAGGTTCCGTTTCTTTATCAGCGCGACATTGCTCATGCGCTGAAAATGAATCCTTCAGATATACGAATTATTCAGCCGGTTATTGGCGGGGGATTCGGGAGCAAACTGGATATGTATCCTTTTGAACCTATTTGCGCTTTGCTTTCCATGAAAACCGGTTTGCCGGTGCAAATACTTTATTCGCGTGAAGAAGAATTTATCGCATCTCCAACAAGGCAGCCCATGATTATTGACATTACCTGTGGCGCAGACAAAAAAGGGAATTTTACTTTTCGTGAAATAAATATTGTGAAGGATAATGGTGCTTATACTTCGTGGGGAGCAACAACGCCTTTTGTAATCATGCAGGCGTTTTCATCATTGTATAAAATAAAAGCATGTAAGTTTGATTCAACTGCGGTTTATACCAACAATGTATTTGCAGGTTCGTTCCGGGGTTACGGAAATCCACAGGCAACTTTTGCTTTGGAAAGAACAATTGATTTGTTAGCCGATGAATTAGAAATGGATAAAGCGGAAATCCGTTTGCTGAACGCCAATGAAAAAGGAGAAACCACAGGACAGGGATTAACTTACGAAACCTGCGGACATAAAGAGTGCCTGAAGACGGTAATTAAAAAATCAGAAACCAGAAATAAGAGATCGGGAACCAGAAACCCGCGATATAAAAGAGGAATTGGCTATGCAAGTATGCTGCATGTTGGAGGTGGTGCGAAAATTTATCGTTCTGATGGTTGCGGAACAACTATAAAAGTTGATCCTTATGGTTACTGCACCATTATAACAGGTTCTACTGAAATAGGGCAGGGTTCTGAAACAGTGCTTGCCATGATGGCTTCAGAAGAACTGGGAGTTGATTTGAAGAAAATAAAAGTAATCAATACTGATACCGATATTAAACCCTGGGATGTGGGCGTTCATGCGTCACGCACCAGTTTTGTTGCAGGCAATTCATTATTGGGTGCAATAAAAATCCTTAAAGAAAAGCTGAATAAAAAAGCAGCACAATTATTGAAAACCAATGATCCGGAGTTTAATTATCAGGATGGACAAATCAGTTCAGGCAAAACAAATGAAAGTATTGCACTTGACAAAGTAGTTCGTGAAATGCATTTTTCTGAACCCAATGAATTAGCCATTGCAAGTTATTTTTATGAACCTTCCAGCAAGTTCCAGGATAAAGAATTCAAAGGCAATGTTTCCGGGACTTATGCTTTTGCCTCACAGGCAATAGAAGTGGAAGTGGATACTTATACCGGAAACATTAAAGTTCTGGATATTCACGTTGCACAGGATGTCGGGAAAGTTTTAAATCCGCTGCTGCTTGACGGGCAAATCCAGGGAGGAATTCTGCAAGGTGTTGGTTATGCAGTTTCGGAAGAGTTGGTTTTTGAAAACGGGAAAGCCATGAATCCAAACTTTCATAATTACAAAATGCTTACCGCTTCTGATATTCC
>Ga0172371_10011377_pt1 | contig 11869 bp, 11 predicted proteins | sample Lak12m_FD_114543 | JGI IMG/M metagenome (GOLD analysis project Ga0172371, IMG submission 114543) | Freshwater microbial communities from Kabuno Bay, South-Kivu, Congo - kab_022012_12m | ecosystem: Environmental > Aquatic > Freshwater > Lake | place: Democratic Republic of the Congo: South-Kivu...
GCCCCGTTCCTTCTCGGCCGCCTCGACGAGAGCGCCTGGGTACGGGAGTGGGAGCAGCAGACCCAGGAGGACCTGCGCCACGAGATCATGCGCATCCGCCTGGCCGGCGTGGACGCGGTGGCAGAGTGCAGCCTCGACGATCCGGCCGACCTGCTGCGTGAGCTGGCGGAGGAGCTCGACGCCGACTACATCGTGATCCCCGACGACAGCGAGGGCGTGCTGGCAGACCTGATCGTGGGGTCGATGGCCCGGCGTCTGAAGCGGACGAGCACGGTCCCGGTCGTGGTGGTCCGCGACGACGAGTGACGGTCGCCGCACCACGGGCCGAGCCGCTAGAGTCACGGCATGCGGCTCGCGGCCAGACTGCCCATCCTGACGTCCCTGCGCGGCTACAGGCGCGCCTGGCTGCCGCGCGACCTGACGGCCGGCGTGCTCATCGTCGCCCTCGCGATCCCGCTGAGCATGGGGATGGCCGAGCTGGCCGGCATGCCCCCGGTGGCCGGCCTCTACAGTTGCATCCTGCCGCTCGTCGCCTACGCCTTCTTCGGCTCCTCGCCGCAGCTCGTGGTGGCACTCGACGCCTCCACCGCGGCGATGCTGGGCGCCGCCGTGGCGCCGCTGGCCGGCGGCGACCCGCTCCGCTACGCGGCTCTCGCCGGCGGCCTTACCCTCCTGGTAGGCATCGTCCTGCTGGTCGCCGGCGCCGCCCGGCTCGGTCTGATCGCCGACTTCCTCTCCGAGCCGGTGCTGCTCGGCTATCAGGCCGGCCTGGCGCTGGTGGTCACCGCCGGTCAGCTCCCGCGCCTGCTCGGCGTCACCGTGCAGGCCGACACGACGCTGGGGCAGTACTGGGAGCTTCTGGCCGGCCTGGGCGACGCCCAGCCCTGGTCGGCGGCCCTGGGCATCGCGGCCCTGCTGATCGTGCTGCTGACACGGCGTCTCTGGCCGGTGGTCCCCGGAGCCCTCGTCGCTCTCGTCCTCGGCGCCGCGGTGGTGTTCGCCTTCGACCTCGAGTCGGCCGGCGTGGCGGTGCTGGGCGAGATCCCGTCGGGGCTGCCGCCGCTCGGCGTCCCCGACGTCTCGTGGGGCGACCTGCGGCAGCTACTGCCGGCGGCGGCGGCCATCGCGCTGCTGGCCGCCGCCGACACGCTCGTCAGCTCGCGCGTCTTCGCCGCCCGCGGCCGGTACTCCGTGGACGCCGATCGCGATCTTGTCGGCCTCGGGGCGGCCAACGCCGTCTCGGCCCTGTCCGGCGGCATCGCCACCAGCGCCAGCGCCGCCCGCACTGCGGTCGCCGAATCGGTCGGGTCGAGGACGCAAGTGGCCGGACTCACGGCGGCCGCCCTGATGGTCGTCGTCCTGCTGGTGCTCACGGGACCGCTCGCCTACGTCCCGGTCGCCGTGCTGGCCGCCATCGTCGTCGCGGCGGTGCTGCGCCTGATCGACCTCACGGCGCTGCGCACCTTGTCCCGGGTCCGTCGCGTCGAGCTGGTCATCGCCCTCGCAGCGCTGGTGGGCGTCGTCGCCGTCGGACTGCTGCAGGGAGTCGTGATAGCCATGGGACTCTCGCTGCTCGACTTCCTCTGGCGCACGAGCCGGCCGCACGACGCCGTGCTCGGGCGGGCGCCCGGACGCAGCGGCTTCCACGACATCACCCGCGCACGTGACGCCACCGGCGTCCCCGGCACGCTGGTGTACCGCTTCGATGCGCCGCTCTTCTACGCCAACGCCGAGCGCTTCCGCAGCCGGGTCCTCCGTCTGCTCGACCGCCATCCGGGCACACGCCTCGTGGTGCTGGACGCCTCGCCGATCGCCGACATCGACGTCACCGCCGGCCGCATGCTCGGCGAGCTGCAGGAGCAGCTCGCCGCCGACGGCGTCCGCCTGGTGGTCGCTGCCGCCGTGGGCCGCGTCCACGATCTGCTGGTGGGAGACGAGCTGAAGGTCGACTTCACCGCCGCCGACATGTTCGACACCGTCGCCGAGGCGCTCGGCGCAGAGGAGAGCGGGGTGTCCCCCACAGCCGACCACGGGTAGACGGTCGGCCGTGGCGCCCCTGGACAGGGGCGACCTTGGTGACGCCGATCTGGTCGGCCTCAGAACCATCACCTCCACCGCCGTCGCCGCCTACAAGATAGCGGACGAGCTGCGCCAGCGCAGCATCCCCGTGGTGGTCGGAGGGTCGCACGTCACCTTCATGGCCGAGGAAGCGCTGCAGCACGCCGACTTCGTCGCCCGTGGTGAAGGCGGCGACATGCTCATGGTCGAGCTGATCGAGGCGCTGCGCGGCGAACGCGAGCTGGAATCGATACGCGGCCTGTCGTTCCTGCGCGACGGTCGTGCAGTCCACACGGAGACGCGCGAGCGCACTCCTCATCTGGACGATCTGCCGGTCCCCGACCTCTCGCTGATCGTGGGTCACGAGCGACTCACCTCGACACCGATCATGACGAGCTGGGGCTGCCCGTTCGCCTGCACCTTCTGCTCGGTGACGACCATGTTCGGCCGCACGTACCGCACCCGCAGCATCGAGGCGGTCATCGCCGAGATAAAGGACAAGCGGCCACGCCGCATCTTCTTCTACGACGACAACTTCGCCGCCGACCCGAAACGCCTCAAGGCCCTGCTGCGGGCCATGATCGCCGAGGACCTCGTCGTGCCGTGGACCGCGCAGACTCGCACCGACGTGGCACGCGACCCCGAGCTGCTCGACCTCATGCGCCGGTCCGGCTGTGACCGGCTGTGTCTGGGCCTCGAATCGGTGAACCAGGAGACGCTGGCCACGTACAAGACGTCACAGAGCGTCGCCGACGTGGTACGCGCCATCGGCGCGCTGCACGAGTACCGGATCAAGAGCCACGGGATGTTCGTGCTGGGCGCCGACACCGATACGGTGGGCACCCTGCGCGAGACGGTGCAGTTCGCGCTCGAGCACCGCATCGACACGCTCATGCTCAACATCCTCACGCCGGGACCGGGGACCCGGCAGTACGCGGACATGGAGGCAGAGGGACGTCTGTTCGACAAACGCTGGCAGCTCTACGACGGCCAGCATGTGGTGTTCACGCCGCGGAACATGACGCCGCTCCAGCTGCAACGCGAGACATTGCGTGGCTATGCGCGCTTCTACTCCCTGCGCCGCTGGTTCCGCTCTCTGTTCACGTTCCGGCGTGCGGAGCTGCGGCTCACCACGCTCGGTCTCTTCTACATGCGCAAGTGGCACCACGAGAAAGCGAACCGGTCGTTCATGAAGTCGCTGCGCAGGCGCTGGTGTCCGGGAACGTGAGCGCTGCTCCAGACGCGAGCCGGGCTTGTGACGTGAACGGCGGCGAAGACGCGGATCGGGCTTGTGGCGCAGACGACAGCCCGGCGTACTACTCCAGGTAGTCGCGCAACGGCTGTGCGCAGCGATACGCCTTGAGCTTGCCCATCGTCTTGGCCTCGATCTGGCGGACGCGCTCCCGGGTGACGCCGAGCAGCCGACCGACCTCCTCGAGCGTACAGGGGTTCTTGCCGGAGATGCCGAAGCGCAGCTCGATGATCATCCGTTCGCGCTTGGTGAGCAGGCCGAGGACGCCGGCAAGCTCTTCTCGCCGTACGGTGTGGGTCACTTCCTCGAGCGGCGGGACAGCGTCCTTGTCTTCGATGAAGTCGCCGAGCAGCGAGTCGCTCTCTTCGCCGACCGGCGCGTTGAGGCTCGCCGGCTGCTGGGCGATCTTGAGGATCTCCCGCACCTTCTGGGGCGTGATGCCCATCTCGACGGCGATCTCTTCCGGGGTCGGCTCGCGGCCCTGGTCCTGGAGAAGCTGGCGCTGCACACGGACGAGCTTGTTGAGGTTCTCGACCATGTGGACCGGGATGCGGATGGTGCGCGCCTGATCGGCCAGCGCCCGGGTGACCGCCTGGCGGATCCACCAGGTGGCGTAGGTGGAGAACTTGAAGCCGCGCCGGTAGTCGAACTTCTCCACCGCCCGGATGAGCCCCAGATTGCCCTCCTGGATGAGGTCGAGGAGCGGCATGCCCCTGCCCACGTGCTTCTTGGCGATGGAGACGACGAGGCGCAGGTTGGCCTCCACCAGCTGCGCCTTGGCCCGCATATCGTGGCGTTCGATGCGCTTGGCGAGCGCGACCTCCTGATCGCCGGTGAGGAGCGGCACCTTGCCCATCTCGGAGAAGTACATGCGCAGCGGATCGTTGCTCGTGGTCTTGATGCTGAGATCGAGCTTGGGCGCAGCCTCCTCGTCTTCGTCGGCAGCGTGCTCGGTGACCGTCTCGTCTTCTTCGAGGATGTCGATGCCCATGTCGGCGAGGGCATGCTCGATCTCCTCGAGCCGCTCTGCCGGAAGGTCCGCGTCGCGAAGCGCTGCCTCGATGTGTGCGCTGCTGAGATAACCCTGCTCGTGGCCTTCTTCGATGAGGCCGCGGACCTCTTCGCTGCTGAGCAGCGGGGCCTCGGGTGGGCGACGGTCTCTGGATGGCTCGATCACTCGACGCCCCCTGCCATTGGCTGTACAAGAAGCCCACACGGCGCCCGTGATGCTCGCGGGCAGCGAGTGGGGTCCTGGGTCCGTGCGGTCGCGAAGAACGCGTGCCCGCCAAGGCGCTCGGAGTGGGCACTGACGGGCGTCAAGCGGAGTATCAGGATATCAGCCGTGGCGGCGCCGTTCAATCCGCGGCCGCTGCAGGGAACGGGTGGACGGACCGGCGCTCCCGGACTGGGAAACGCCGGCCCGCACCACGACTCGGGCTACTGCTTCACCCAGACGATGTCTTCGAAGACGAGCTCGCCGTCCTTGTACTCACCGACCTCGCTCTCGGCCTCGTCGCCCTCGCCCAGCATGAGCGTGACCTTGGTGCCGTCCTGTTTCCAGGTGCCTTCGATGCTCTGCTCGGAGTCCATGCCGGTGGGCACGCCCTTGAGCGTGAAGGTGCCGTCTTCGGCCAGCACGACGGTCATGTCCTTGACCGATTCCTCGCCGGACTTCCACTTGTACTCGCCGACCGGGCTGTCGTCGCCGCCGCAGCCCACTGCCACGGCCCCCGCGATCGCCAGCAGGACGACGACCGCCAGAACAAGGTACTTGCGCATGATCCCCCAATGCTCATCGTGTGATCCCGGTCACACCGGACCGAGGCTTTCTCGTCGCCGATTCTCCCATGCTGGGGGCATGCGGCACCAGAGCATGCGCGCTGGGTATCGTCGGCCGGATCTCTCCGCCTGGAGCCCGCCGTCGCCCAAGCCGCCGTGACCGCCCGAGCGACCTCAGTCGGCTGAGCCGGTCGGTCGTCACCGGCATCACGGCCCTACCCCGGAGGTGCGGCCCCCGGCAGCCGTTGCCGCGCGGTCCTGTACTCTGGGTGCGACCACGGACTCACTTCTCGGATGGGACGGTACATATGACACGCGGCACGCGTCTGACGCGGATCGCCGGCGCCCTGCTGTTCATGGCAGGCTTCGGCATCTTCATGGGGATCATCACGGCCGAGGCGCTCTACCCCGGCGAGTACACCACCGGCGGGAGCATGATCAGCGACCTGGGCGGCACGGAGCCCCCCGACAGCATCGTGCTGCAGCCCTCGGCGGCGATCTTCGACACCACCATGATCGTCATCGGCGTGCTGGTGCTCGCCGCGGCCGCCTGCCTCTACGTGGCACGTCGAAGGCCCTCGCTCGTCATCCCCATGGCACTGCTCGGCATCGGCGCCGTCGGCGTGGGCGTCTTCCCCGGGGACACCGGGGCCGTCCACCAGCTCTTCGCGCAGCTCGCCTTCATCAGCGGCGGCGTCGCGGCCATACTCACGTGCCGTTCCGTGACCGGGCCGTTCCTGTACGTCACCGTGGCGCTCGGGGCGATCACGCTGGTCAACCTGGGCGCCTACATCATCTTCGGCGACGGCTGGTTCGTCGCGGGATTAGGACTGGGAGGTCTGGAGCGCTGGATCGCCTACCCGGTCATCTTCTGGCTCATCGGCCTCGGCGGCCACCTCATGGCCGCCGACGGTCAATCGTCTACGGTCACGGTCAGGCGGTAGGTGCCGGTCCCATCGTCCAGCGAGTAGACCCGCGCTTCGTACGTCCCCGGGCCGGCGATGGTGTACGTGAGCGCATCGGCGTCGGAGTACTCGGCCTCCCACTCGGCAAGCACGGCGCCGGTGGCGACCTCCGTCAGCTTGAGGAGCGGCGTGAACCCCTCTGCCTCGACCCTGACCGCCACGGCGTCGCCGAGCCGCGCATCGAACGTGTACGCGTCGAAGCGCAGGCCGGCATGGTCGGGATCCTGCGCGTCGGCGGGCTCGATCGACCCCGTCTCCTCGATGAGCACACCCGAGCCGCCGGCGGTGTCGGCCTGCCCGTCGCCGTCCGGCGACCCACCGCAGGCGGCGACGAGCAGCGCCGCGGCGAAGCACATCAGGAGCACGACCGCGATCGGCAGAGCCGATGTGAGATCCGTCGGCCTGTGATCGTCGGCGCCCCGATCGCCGAACATCCTGCCCATCTCGATCCTCCCCATCCGTGGCCGGATCTGCCGGTCAGAGTATGCGGTCACCGCGTCAGACGCCAGGAGATGAGACCGGCCGACAGGGATGCTCAAGAGGAGTCTGTCTCTCCGAATCGGCAGGTGGCGGAGTCAAAGACTAGCCGAGCGGTCCATTCTCAGTCGTCGGCAGGCTGGATACGATCAGATCGTGAGAGACATCACGATCATAGGCTGCGAAGTCCTGCGCGATGAGATCTGCTCCCTCGCCCACGGCTGCGACGTCGAGTTCCTGCCCGGCCGGCTCCACTTCCGCCGCCGGGAGTTGCGGGAGACGCTCGCGGAGCGGATCGCGGCCGTCCCCGACGGTCGTACCGTCCTGCTCGGCTTCGGGCGCTGCGCCATCGCCGGCGGCAGTCTGGAAGCCGGCACCCATCGGCTCGTCGTCCCGGCCATCGACAACTGCGTCGCCCTGCTCCTGGGCTCGGAGGCGATGTACCGCCACGAGATGAAGCAGCACCCCGGCACGCTCTACTACACGCGCGGCTGGACGCAGGGCATGGACGATCCCTACGCGATGTATCTGCAGGCACGAGAGCGCCTGGGCGGAGAGGCCGCCGACCGCTGGGCCAGGCTTCTGTTCGCCAACTACTCCCGTGTGGCTCTCATCGAGGCAGACTCGCTGCCGATGGCGCCCTGTCGTCGCTACGTCGATCGTGTGGCGGACTGCAGCGGCCTGCCCCTGGAGACGGTGAGCGGGTCCCTGGGACTGCTCGAGAAGCTCATCTGCGGACCCCACGACGACGACGTCATCGTCGTGCCGCCGGGCAACATCCTCGATGACCGCTCGTTCCGGCACCACGTCCGGCGCCGGAGAGCCACGCTCCGGGCCGAGCTCGAGCCGTCGCTCTGTTGACGAGCGCTACTTCTTGAGCGTCAGCGGCTGCCCGCAGCAGGAGAGCGGGTCGGCGCACGAGCAGGCGCCCTGTTCGCTGTCGGCGCAGGACTTGAGCACCTCGATCTCGAGCCCGCAGCCTTCACACACGTAGACCTCGCCGCTCTTCATCTCGTTGCACGATGCCATCGCCGTCACCGTCCTTTCCTGCGTGATGCAGAAGACCCGACCCCGATGGCCGGTCCTCGACTCATACCCCGGGTACGGCAGGGTCAAGCGGAACGCTGCCGGGCCGACCGCGGCGGCGCGGCGCCCAACGGTCCGCGGACGCTGTGGCGCAGATCGGCGCCCGCTCGCCGGCACAGGTCGGTCCGCGGCGGTGCGGCACGAATCAGTCGGCCGTCAGCTCGCCGCGATCGTTCATGATCTCGACGCCGGCGTGACTCCCGCCGCCCGAGAAGACCTCGCCGCCGTCCACGGTGAGCAGGCGGACGTGCATCCGGCCGTCGAGCGCCTCGTCGGAGCGCCCCTGCATGGCGCCGAGGACGGGCGCCTTCAGCGCTCCGGCCAGGGCCCCCTCCAGCTCTATCTCCAGCCTCAGCCGGCGGTCAGCCACAACGACCCGCGCGCCGCCGTCCCCGGTGGCCACCTCCAGCAGTCGCGAGCCGGTGTAGGTGGCGAACCGGTGCAGGGTACCGTCCAGCAGCAGGCCGGCGATGTGCCCGGTGAACGACGAGCCGCGCCAGGGGATCCGCGCCACGCTGACCATGCACGAGATACCGGCCCGCGGGAAGTGGTTCGACTGCGCCCAGACCCACGACGAGGGGAAGGACGTACCCCAGTCCTTCTCCACGTAGCCTCGCCCCCCACCGAATGCCAGCCGCTCGTCGCCGAGCCACAGCTCGCCGTCGAGCGCGTGGTCGAGGGAGAGCACGCCGTGGTAGCACTCCATATACGGCGCGTAGCGATACCAGCCCATGATGCCCGGCGCTGCCGGCGTGACCGGCCACGGCCGCCACTCGCCGAAGCGTACCTCGCCGCGGATCGCCGGCCCGTGCTCGTCGGCCGGCAGATCCAACGAAAGGTGACGGTCGTCGAACACGTTGGGTCCCACCCGGATGGCGAAGCGATCGGCTCTGTACTGGAAGTCGCACAGCGGAGAGGCGAAGTAGCGCACGCGGCCTCCGGGCCGCAGCACCTGGACGAAGCTGTGTGCCGCGCCGTCGTCACCGGCGCGGCTCACCCCGGGGATGACGGCTACGGCCGCCGGCTCTGAGGCCGGCGGAGGCGGCCCTGTGGGGCTCAGCTCCGACGAGGACGTCGCCGGGTCGTCGCGGCCCTCCAGAGCCCCGACGCACTTGAAGTACCAGCCCTCGAAGTAGCCCCGGCGGCGGCGCGCACCCTGAAAGCGCGCCGGATGATAGAGCGCCCTGAGACGGTCGAGCACGCGGCCTCCCTTCGGTCGGTGACAGCATACCCGGCGCCGTCCGGCGGCGCGGGCCGGGCCGCTGTTCTGCCGAGGGATCACCAGGCCGGCCCCCATCGCTGGCGTCGTTCGAACGGGGCTCGGCCGGCGGCTGTTCCTCAAGGTGGTCACGCCGGACGGGGAGGCCTGACCAGAACGGGGAGGCCTCAGCCGCCGGGGCCGACGCCCCGCGCCCCGGGCCTTCACGCCGACGCGCGCGAGCGGTACTGCCGCCTCACCGCAGGTTCCCGTATCCTCGAGCCTGGGAATCTCATCGTGAAGACCGAGCGTTCCATCGTCGGCGGGAGGGGCGGGAATGGTCGACGTGACCGAGGTCAGACCCAGGATCGTCGTCCTGATGAGAGCTCTTGTGGCGGCACTTGCCGCCGGGGGGCTGCTGGCCATGCGCCGACGCCTGCGCCGCGAGGCCGCCGGCCACGGCGAGAGCGAGGCGAGGTACCTGTCCGTGCTCGAACACATGGAAGACGCCTTCTTCCGTACCGACGACGCCGGCGACCTGGTGCTGACGAGCCCCTCGTTCGCCCGGCTCTTCGGCTTCGAGTCCGCCGAGCAGGTGCACCGGCTGGACCCGGTGCGCGACCTGGGCGTCGATGCCGGCGACATGGACGCGTTCCTGCAGGCGATCGACTCGGCCGGCTCCGTCCGCGACCATCACCTGACGCTGAGGCGTCGCGACGGCGCCCGGCTGGAGCTCTCGGCCAACGGGCACTTCTACCGGGATCCGAAAGGCCGCGTGCTCGGCGTAGAGGGCGTGCTGCGCGACGTCACCGAGCAGCTGCGGACCGTCCGCGCCCTCGCCGAGGCCGAGGAGCGCCTCGACCTGGTGATCCGCTCGGCCGGCGTCGGCACCTGGGACTGGGACATCAGGACCGACACCGCCCACTGGGACGACCGGCTGATCGAGCTGTACGGCATGGAGCCGGGGGTCAACGACGGTCCGTTCGAGCGCTTCTACACGACCATCCACCGCGACGACCGCTCCATCCTTCACGCCGCCGTCGACCGCGCGCTGACCACCGACGCCCCCTACGAGGCCGAGTTCCGCGTGGTGCGGCCGGACGGAGAGGTCGGCTGGGTGTCGGAACGCGGCAAGGTCTACCGTGACGACGGCGGCGCACCGGTCCGCATGAGCGGACTCACGTGGGATGCCACCGAGCGCCGTCTCGCCGAGCAGGCGCTGGCCGAGCGCACGCTGCACGAGCAGGAAGAGAGGATCCGCATGGCCTACGTCGACGTGCTCGACGCGGTCACCGGCGGCAAGCTCATCCTGCTCACCGACGAGGCGCTCAGGCAAGAGCTGGGGGCGCCGCTCGTTGAGGCGGTGGCGATCGACTCGACCGCCCAGGTGCCCGAGGCCCGCAGCCGGGTGATCACCGCCGCCGAGCACCGCTATCCCGGGCAGGTCCCGGGCAAGCGGCTGCTCAGTGCGGTCTGCGAGGCACTGGAGAACGCGCTGAAGCATGCCGGCGGCGGTACCTACCAGGTCTTCTCGCGCGACGGGCTGGTCCAGGTGGCGGTCACCGACGAGGGTCCCGGCATCGACTTCAAGACCCTGCCCAGGGCGACGCTGGTACCCGGCTTCTCCACGGCTTCCACCCTCGGCGTGGGCTTCACCATGATGCTCCAGCTGAGCGACCGCGTGCTGCTGAGCACCCGTCCCGGCCGCACCCAGGTGGTGCTCGAGGTGGCGGTGGACGGCGACGAACCCACCCCGCACGCCGTCCCCGGCAGACCCGAAGACTGACACAGGCCGCTGATGCGGTCTGCCGTGGAGCTGATCGCCGGTTGGATCGCTCGCCGTCAGCTCTGGCCGACGCCCCAGGCTTTCAGCTTACGGGCGCTGAACGGCTCCTCGAGCCTGACCACGCCGTCGTCGCGGAAGCGGAAGTTGCAGCGGTCGAAGCCGTCGGCGAGCGTCTCGGTGCGCGTCATGCCCTGACCCATCGCCTCATACTGCGGCTTGTCGAGGATGCACAGATAGCGCGCGAAGCCCGGGACGCCGAGGTGCCTGGCGAGGATCAGCGCCCCGCACTCGGCGAAATCGTAGCCGTAGGTGTACGGCTCCTGCAGCCCGCCGACGTACTCGGCGACCCAGTTCCCCGGGTACGCGCGCTGCTGCGTCCAGGTGCACCATTGACGTGCGCCGCGACGCGCCGCAGCAGTGTCCGGCTGCTTCGGCGCTCCCTGCGGCGGCGCCTGCTGCTTCTGGAACGCGGCATAGACGAAGTAGTTGTAGCGGCCCGCCTCGTCCATCGGCTTGCCGTGCTCGCCCATCGCCAGGCAGTACGCCATCGACATGGCACAGCTGACGAGGATCTGGCTCATGGGGTTCTCGTCGCCGCCGATGTAGGGCAGCTCGGGAACGATCTCCTTGAAGTCGGCGACCATGGCGGCGGCGATGGCGGTGGCGTCATGGGCTCCGTAGTCCGGTGCCATCATCTTCTCCAGGCCGTGGGCCATGCCCTCCGTCATGGCCATGTACTGCTTCATGTTCGCCGTGTAGTAGGCCGTGCCGGTGGGCGCCGGCGAGCCGCCGACGGAGGTCGAGGGCGACGGGCCGGACGGATGCGGCGAGCCGGCCGGTGTCGCTGAGCCGCCGTCCGCCTGATCACCGGCCGCGCCGCCGCAGGCCGTCAGCCAGCCGGAGCAGCCCAGTGCACCGAGCCCGACGCCGGCCCCGCAGCAGACACTGAGGAAGCGGCGTCTGTCCATGGCGCGCCCGACGATGTCCATTGGCACTCCCGTGTTCGTTGGCGTCGTCTTCACTCATCGGCAGCCCGCAGGGAGGCCTTGATCGGCACGATGGTCAGATTCGGGAAGCATGAGCGGTAGCCGCGGCGGGCACGTCATGAAGGACGGCGGCCCGGGGAGCCGAGGCTCCCCGGGCCGCCGGAATCGCCACCCCTCAGCGACGGTCAACCGCTCCGCGTATCAGTGCCTCTTGAGTCGCGTGCTGCGCGAATCCAAGCCGCGCGAGTCCGCTCCCTCTGGGCGCTCACTCCTGCACGGAGA
>Ga0172371_10011379_pt1 | contig 11866 bp, 7 predicted proteins | sample Lak12m_FD_114543 | JGI IMG/M metagenome (GOLD analysis project Ga0172371, IMG submission 114543) | Freshwater microbial communities from Kabuno Bay, South-Kivu, Congo - kab_022012_12m | ecosystem: Environmental > Aquatic > Freshwater > Lake | place: Democratic Republic of the Congo: South-Kivu...
GCCCTGCATAAATTCCTCCCAGGTTTTCGCGGTATAGGTGTGCGCGTCCCGGAAGGCCCTTGCCTGCTCCAGCATGTTTTTCTGTATTTCATCCAGCAGGGCGGCAACCGATCCGGCAACACCCTCCAGCGGCACGGATGTCTTTTCGTGCGTGTCCCGCCGCGCGAGCAGGGCTTCGCCCTTCTCAATATCCCTTGGGCCTATCTCCAGCCGCACGGGCACGCCCTTCAGCTCCCACTCGTTGAACTTCCAGCCGGGGGACTGGTCGCGGTCGTCCACTTCCGCGCGGATGCCCGCATCCTGCAGCGCATTTAAAATCTCGTCCGCTTTTTGCAGCACGCCTTCCTTGTGCGCGGCCACCGGCACGATCACGCACTGCACGGGCGCAACTTTAGGCGGCAGCCGGAGGCCCCGTTCATCCCCGTGCACCATGATGATCCCGCCTATCATGCGGGTGGAAGTGCCCCAGGATGTCTGCCACGCGTATTTCAGCTGTCCGTCCTTGTCCAAAAACTGTATGTCGAAACCCTTGGCAAAATTCTGCCCCAAGTTATGGGAAGTCCCCATCTGCAGCGCCTTGCCGTCCAGCATCAGCGCTTCCATCGTATAGGTGTGCAGGGCGCCCGCAAACTTTTCTTTTTCGCTTTTCTGCCCCACCACTACCGGGATGGCCAGCACGTTTTCCGCAAACTCGCGGTAAACGTTCAACATTTTCACGGTCTCTTCTTCCGCGTCCGCGCGGGTCGCGTGCACGGTATGGCCTTCCTGCCATAAAAATTCGGATGTCCTAAGGAAGGGCCGCGTGCTTTTCTCCCAGCGCACCACGTTGCACCACTGGTTCAAGAGCACGGGCAGGTCGCGGTAGGACTGCACCCACCGTGAATACATGGAGCATATAATGGTCTCGGAAGTCGGCCGTATACACAGCCGCTCGGCCAGCGGTTCGTCCCCGCCCTGGGTTACCCAGGCAACCTCGGGCGCAAACCCTTCCACGTGCTCGGCTTCCTTCTTCAGCAGGTTTTCAGGGATCAGCAGGGGGAAATAGGCGTTTTTATGCCCGGTCTTTTTAAACCGCGCGTCCATCTCCTTCTGGATCAGCTCCCATATCCCGTAGCCGTATTCACGGATCACCATACAGCCCTTCACGTCGGAATAATCCACCATCTTGGTCTGCATGATCACATCGGTATACCAGCGGGAGAAATCCTCGTCCTGCGGCGTAATGTTTTCAACAAATGTCTTTTCCCTGGCCATGTATTTTAAGCTCCTTTTTGGGTTATATCCAATAGGCTATTATAACACTAACCGTCCTTATGTTCAAGCATGGCGGGCAGCACATAAACATTCTTTCCGCTGCGGATAACCTCTACTTTCGCGTCGTAAACCTCCTGCACCTTTTCCTTTGTCAGCACTTCACCGGGCGTCCCCTGCGAATGGATGCGCCCTTCCTTCATCATAAACACGCGGTCGCAGTAATTGTACGTCAGGTTCAGGTCGTGCATCACGCAGACGGCAATCAGGCCGTGTTTGCGCGTCAGCTCCCATACCATGTCCAGTATGCCCACCTGGTGGCGTATATCCAGGCTGGATACCGGTTCATCCAGCAGCAGGATGCCGGACTGCTGGCAGAGCGCGCGGGCAATCACCATCCGCTGCCACTCGCCGCCCGAAAGCCCCAGGATGGAACGGTCCTTCAGGTGCTCTATGCCGGCCTTGCGTATGGCGTCCATCGCAAGGCCAAAGTCCTCTTTCGTATCCGCCTCAAACAACCGCTTGTGCGGGTTGCGGCCCATCAGCACGGTCTCGGTCACCGTGAAATCGTATTCCAGCGCGTAATTCTGGGGCACCAGCGCCATCTTCCGGGCGCGCGTCCGTATGTCTATAGCCCGGATGTCCTCCCCGTCCAGCGCCACGCTGCCGCTGTCCGGCTTCAGGTAACCGGAAATCATCCGGAGCAGCGTTGTTTTCCCCGCGCCGTTCGGCCCGATGATCCCGATGAACCCGCTTTCAAAATCAAAGGAAACCTCGTTTAAAATCCGGTTCCCGTCTATCTCATAGCATATGTTGCGTCCTGCAATGCCCATGTCAGATCCCCGCCTTTCTTCCGCGCCGAAGCAGGTAGATAAAGAAGGGCACGCCGAATATCGCCGTAATGATACCCACCGGTATCTCGGTCAGGGGCACGATCATCTTGGCAATGGTGTCCGCGATCAGCAAATACGCCCCTCCCGCGAAGAAGGACAGGGGCAGCAGCTTGCGGTTGTCCGGGCCGATGATCATCCGGAGCAGGTGGGGGATCATAAGCCCCACAAACCCGATAATCCCGCTTACGGATACGGCCGCGGCCGCGAGCAGGGAGGTCAGAATGATCATGTTGCGCCGCACCTTGTGCGAATCCACCCCCAGGCTCTGGGATATCTCGTCCCCGTGCAGCAGGATATTCATGGGCTTGGCGTAAAACATCAGCGCCACGCTGCAGAAAATGATCACGGGCAGGACGATGAAAAACTTCTCCCACGTCGCGCCGGCCACGCTGCCCATGTTCCACATGATGATGTGTTCCATCTTGTCCCGGTTGATCAGCATTATGATGTATATGATGGCGGACAGCAGAGAGCTTAAGGCGATACCCGAAAGCAAAAGGGAAAAGGTCGAAACCTTCCCCCGTATCCTGCTCAGGGAATACACCGCAAGAATGGCCATCAAAGCGAATACAAACGCGAAGAAGGTCGTCCCGCCGATGCCGATCGCGGTGATCCCCAGCCCCGCCGCCATGGCGATGGTCGCGCCGAGCGCGGCGCCCGAACTGATCCCCAGCACGAACGGGTCGGCCATCGGGTTTTTAAAAACGCCCTGCAGGCTGCATCCGGCAACGGACAGCGCGGCGCCCACAATATAGGCCAGCAGCGCCCGCGGCAGCCGCAGGTTCAAAAAAATGGTCTCCTGCGCGGCCGAAGCCTGTCCCTGCAGCAGCGCCAGAAATTCCTTCAGTGAAACGCCCGAGCTCCCAAGAAAAAAGGACGCAATGAATCCTGCCGCGCCCAGCAGCAGGATTATTGCGAATAAACTTTTACTTTTCACCTTAGGCATTCAAAAAACCCCTATTTGTTCAAAGCCTCGGATATCGCGCGGATGGCGTCGGCAATCCGCGGCCCCGGGCGGGACAGTATATCCGCCTGCATCAAATACACTTTTCCGTCCTTCACCGCCGTCAGGTCCGAATATCCCTGCGCCATGGCAATGTCGTCCACGCTGCCCATATCGGATGATACAAGGATAATGTCCGGGTCATCGCTCACCAGCTGTTCGATGGGGTATTCCAGCCAGGGGGCCTCTGCGTCCTTGGTGACGGGCACGCCGCCCGCGATCTCAATCATGGTGTTGATAAAACTTCCGGGGCCGCTCGTCCAGTTGCCCATGTCGCCGTAGCTCATGGCGTAATATACGGTCGGCGCCTCGGCGGGAGCGTTTGCCGTGGCTTCATCGATCGCCGCGTTGATACCCGCAATCACAACCTGTGCCTCGGCCTGTTTTCCAAGGATATCCCCCATCATGGTAATGGATTTTGAAATGTCTTCAAACGCGACCGCTTCGGTGGCCACCACCGTCATCCCGAGGTTTTCAAGGTCGCTGATCTGTTCCGTCTGCAGGGTGTTCCCGCAGAAAATGATGTCCGGCTCAAGCGCCACAATCTTTTCCACGTCCGGGCCGTTGAAATCACCCACGACTTCAATATCCTTCGTTTCTTCCGGGTAATACGAGTAAACGTCCACGCCCGCCACGCGATCCCCCACGCCCAAGGCGAACAGGATCTCGGTCGCGGACGGCGCAAGAGAAACGATTGTGTCGGCGGCGCCGACGGTCACTTCCCTGCCCAGCATGTCGGTAATAACCGACTCCTGCGGGGCGGCCGCCTCGCTTGCGGTTTCGGACGGCGCAGCCGCAGCCGTACTCTCGGCGGGCGCGGCGCTTCCGGCCGGAGCGGCTTCCTGCGCGCATCCCGCAAAGAGCAGCGCGCATACCAGGGCAAGGGCCAGGATTGTCAATACTTTTCTTTTCATTTTTTTCCTCCAAACATTTTTTATTTTTGATCTTTTAAAAATAAAAAAGCCTTTTTCCGGAGGCATGAGGAAAGGGCAGAAATCGCGCACTTTCTTCCTACCGAAGAAACATAACGGCGTATCCAACAGGCAGGTTTCCCGGCTCGGCTTCATCGCGCGCGGACGCCTTCCCGGCTGATCGCCAGTGGCATTGTGTCCGTTTGCTCGGCCCTACGGTAGCGGAGGCTGCAGCGGCTTAAAAAACCGCTTTCCCTTTTACTTAAAGAAGCACCTGTTGGATTATTTATTTTTATAGTGGCATTATACAGCAAAAGGGGGCGGGTGCATAGTAAATTCTTATTACTTGTTGCAAAATATTGCACTCGGCCGGGTCTGCCGCACCCCTTTTATTCATTTTTTATTCCCGGGCGGGTCCGCCGCCCTAAAAGCGCACTCCCTCCCCGCGGCGCAAACACTCACGGTATCATCCAATAAAATAAATAAGCCTTTTTTCGCTTTGTATTCTGCTGCTATATTTGGTATAATTATTGTGTTACCGGTCTTCGGCAGAAGATTTTTTAAGGACGGAATAAAAAACTTCTTGCATAGTTATACATTTTTATGTATAATTATTAATATTATTTAGAATGGCAGGAGGCGTCATGATTAACATCGGTGTGATAGGTGCAACGGGCTACGCGGGCGAAGAGCTTGTCCGCCTTCTCTGCGCACACCCGTTCGTACATATAAGCAAGGTGTCGTCCAAGAACTTTGCGGGGCAAACCCTGGGCGGCGTATACAAAAATTATACAGGCAGCCTTGATTTTCCTCTCCTGGATACGGATATCAAGGAGATCGGCCGTTCCTGCGATGTCGTATTCACCGCGCTTCCGCACGGGCAGTCCATGCAGATCGTAACCGAGCTTCTTTCCATGAATACCCGGGTGGTGGACCTGAGCGCAGACTTCCGGTACCGGGACGTTGCCATCTATGAAGAATGGTACGGGCTCAAGCACACGGCGGAGGACGCGCAGGTGGAGGCCGTTTACGGCCTGCCCGAAATCAACCGGGAGGCAATACGTAATTCCCGTTTGATAGCCAATCCGGGCTGCTACACCACCTGTTCCATCCTGGCGCTCCTGCCGGCCCTCCGGCACAGCCTGGTGCGCTCGTCCGGCATCGTGATCGACGCTAAAAGCGGCGTTTCGGGCGCGGGCCGCAAGAGTGACCTTGCCTACTCCTTCTGCGAAACGGAAGGAAACTTCAAGGCATATTCGGCCGTCCGCCACCGGCACACGTCCGAGATAGAAGAGCAGCTTTCCCTCGTATCGGGGGAAACCATCCGCCTGCAGTTCACGCCCCACCTGCTTCCGGTCAGGCGCGGCATCCTGGCCACAATATATACCGAGCTTATGCCAGGGATCTCGGCGCAGGCCGTGCAGGAGGCTTACCGTTCGGAATATATAAAAGAGCCCTTCGTACATGTGCTCCCAGCGGGCGAACTGCCCGAACTCAAGGCGGTCGTAGGGTCCAACAACATCCATATCGGTTTTGACGTCTCTCCCCGCACCGGCCGGCTGATCATCGTGGCCTGCCTGGACAACCTCATCAAGGGCGCGGGCGGGCAGGCAATACAGAATTTCAACATCATGAACGGCCTGGAAGAAAAAATGGGCCTTCCGGATGTGGCCTGGTATCTATAAGGTTAAGGGAGTCGGACGCATACGGTTCAGATACCTTTAGGAGGGAATCATGGTAGAATATATCAAACGGGCGAATATGCTGATCGAGGCGCTGCCCTATATCCAGCGCCTTTTCGGTAAAACCATTATAATAAAATACGGCGGCGCGGCCATGCAGGACGCGGATCTCACGCAGAAGATACTGGAGGACGTCACCCTTTTAAAATTCGTGGGTATGAACCCCATCCTTGTGCACGGCGGCGGCCCGGACATCAACAACATGCTCCTCGCGCTCAACGTGCAGCCCCAGTTCGTGGACGGCCTGCGCGTGACGGACGATAAAACAATGGAAGTGGTCCAGATGGTCCTGACCGGCAAAATCAACAAGGAGATCGTGGCCAAGATGAACGGCCTGGGCGCGCGCGCCATCGGCCTTTGCGGGATAGACGGCAACATCATCACCGCTAAAAAGGCCCCGCCGAAGAACGGGGTGGACCTCGGCAACGTCGGGGAGATCACGGGCATCAACACCAAGCTTTTAACGACCCTCGCGGGCGACCAGTATATCCCGGTGATCGCCCCGGTGGGCACCGGGGAGGCGGGCGAAAGTTACAACATCAACGCAGACACGGTCGCGAGCGAGATCGCCTGCGCCCTCAAGGCGGAAAAATTGATGTTTTTAACGGATACGGACGGCATCCGCATGGATAAGAACAAACCGGACTCCCTGATCTATGAGGTCAGCGTGCCCCGTATTCTGGAACTGATCGATCAAGGCGTCATAGAAGGCGGCATGCTGCCCAAAGTCCACGGATGCATCCAGGCCATCGAAGCGGGCGTGGGGCGCGTCCATATCCTGAACGGCACCATCCCCCACCCGATCATCCTGGAAATATTCACCGATTCGGGTATCGGAACCATGATCACCGCGTAGTTACGGCAGCAAAAAGGAGGCACCCATGGACTTAAGCGAAATCAAACAGCTGGACAGCCAATATTTCTTTCCGGTGTACGGGCAGCGCCTGCCCGTCTGTTTCGTTCGCGGCGAAGGCGTCACCCTGATTGACACAGACGGAAAACAGTATACGGATTTCCTCGCGGGCATCGCGGTAAACAGCCTCGGGTATTCGGACGAAGGTTTCAAGGCGGCGGTTCACGCGCAGGTGGACGCCCTTATCCATATTTCCAACTACTATTACGTGCAGCCGCAGGCGCAGCTTGCCGCGCTTCTCTGCCGGGCTACGGGCTACGGGTGCGCTTTCTTCCAGAACAGCGGCGCGGAAGCCATCGAATGCGCCCTTAAAATGGCAAAGAAATACCATTATAATAAAAAGGACGACCGTACGCATTTCGTCACCCTCAAAAACAGCTTCCATGGCCGCACCATCGCCTCCCTGGCGGCGACCGGGCAGGACAGGTTCCATACGCCCTTCGCCCCCCTGCCTTATTCCTTCACCTATGTGGAGCCAGAAGACATGGAGTCCCTTGCGCAGGCGGTCACGGAAAAGACGGCGGGCATGCTTTTTGAATTCATTCAGGGGGAGGGCGGCGTTCTGCCCCTGTCCCACCCTTACCTTCAAAAACTGCAGGAGGTCTGCCAAAAATCCGGCGCGCTCCTGATCGCGGATGAAATCCAGACGGGCATGGGCCGCACGGGCAAACTGCTCGCGCAGATGCACTACCCGGATATCAAGCCGGATATCACCACCCTGGCCAAGGCGTTGGGGAACGGCGTACCCATCGGCGCGGTGCTGGCCACCGGGGACGCGGCGGCCGCTTTTTCCAAGGGCGACCACGGCACCACCTTCGGGGGCAATCCGCTCGCCTGCACGGCCGCGCTGTACGTCACCAAAAAGATGACGGAGACGGGCCTTCTGGAGCAATCGGCCAAAACGGGCGCGTATTTCAAAAAAAAGCTTGAAGAACTCGCCGCGCGGCATCCGGACGCCGTCGCGCAGGTCCGGGGCATGGGCCTCATGCTGGGTGTGGAGCTTAAAGCCCCGCTTCTGGCAGGGGAAGTCCTGTCCGCGCTCCTTGCGCGCGGGTTTGTTGTCGGCACCGCCGGGAATAACACCCTGCGGCTGGTCCCGCCGCTCGTAATAGAAAAACACCATATAGACGCTCTAATAAGCGCATTGGAGGAACTGCTATCGTGCCAAAACTGACGGATATCAAAAAAATCATGGTGATCGGCTCGGGGCCCATCATCATCGGCCAGGCCGCGGAATTCGACTATTCGGGCACCCAGGCCTGCCGCGCGCTCAAGGAAGAGGGTTTCGAGGTGGTCCTGATCAACTCCAACCCCGCTACCATCATGACGGACCAGGAGATGGCGGACAAGGTGTTCATAGAGCCCATCACCGTAGACGTGGTCTCCAAGATCCTGCGGCAGGAGATGCCGCAGGGCATCATTGCCACCCTGGGCGGCCAGACGGGGCTCAACATGGCCATCGCGCTGGATAAATCGGGCATCTTAAAGGAGCTCGGCATCAGCCTGCTCGGCACCTCCCTGCATTCCATAGAACTCGCGGAAGACAGGGAACTTTTCCGTTCCACCATGCAGCGCATCGGCGAAAAGGTCCCCAAATCGGAGATCATCACCTCCCTGGACGGCGCGGAAGCCTTCGCGCAGGAAAACGGCTTTCCCATTATCGTCCGGCCGGCCTATACGCTGGGCGGCACGGGCGGCGGCATCGCGAACAACCTCTCCGAACTAATGGAGACGGTGGACCGCGGCCTGCACGCCAGCATGATCGGCCAGGTGCTGATCGAGCAGAGCGTGGCCGGGTGGAAGGAAATTGAATACGAAGTCATGCGGGACGGCGCGGACAACTGCATCGTGGTCTGCAACATGGAGAATATAGACCCCGTGGGCATCCATACGGGGGACAGCATCGTTGTCGCCCCTTCCCAGACCCTTTCGGACAAGGAATACCAGATGCTGCGCTCCTCGGCCATCCGCATCATCCGGGCACTGGATATCAAGGGCGGCTGCAACGTGCAGTACGCGCTCGATCCGGACAGTTTCGAATACGTGGTCATAGAGGTCAACCCTCGCGTCAGCCGGTCTTCCGCGCTGGCCTCCAAGGCGACGGGCTACCCCATCGCGCGGGTGGCGGCCAAGATCGCGGTGGGCTACAATCTGGACGAGATCAAAAACGCGGTCACGGGCAAAACCTACGCCTGTTTCGAACCCACGCTGGACTACGTGGTCACCAAGGTCCCGCGCTGGCCCTTCGACAAGTTCGCGGCGGCCAACCGCCGGCTGGGCACGCAGATGAAGGCCACCGGGGAAGTCATGGCCATCGGCCGCAGCTTTGAGGAATCCCTCCTCAAGGCCATAGATAGCCTGGATATCAAGCTCAACTACCACCTCGGGATGAAATCCATCAGCGAGTGGAGTCTGGAGCAGCTGTTAAACTCGCTTAAAAACGCGGACGACGAGCGGATATTCGTGGTCAGCGAAGCGCTGGACCGCGGGTTTTCGGTGGAGGACATCTTCGCCATTACCAAAATCAACCGTTTCTTCATCCATAAGCTCGCAAACTTTGTTAACCTTTCCAAAAAGCTCAAGGCGCACAAGCTTCAGACGCTGTCGCCCGACCTCCTGCGCAAATGCAAGCAGGCCGGGTTCGGGGACAGTTATATCGGCAACCTGATCGGCGCGGATGAATCCCAGGTCACTTTCATGCGCAGCGCGCTGGGCATCAAGCCGTCCTACAAAAAAGTGGACACCTGCGCGGGCGAATTCAAGGCGGTCACCCCCTACTACTATTCCACCTACGACCTGGAAGACGAGGTGGAGGCGGATTCCCGAAAAAAGGTCATCGTGCTGGGGTCGGGCCCCATCCGCATCGGCCAGGGCATCGAATTCGACTACTGCTCGGTGCATTCGGTGGGCGCCCTAAAGGAACTCGGTATAGAATCCATCATCATCAACTCCAATCCGGAGACGGTATCCACGGATTTCGACACGTCGGATAAACTGTACTTTGAACCTCTTACCAAGGAATGCGTGATGGACATCATCATAAAGGAACAGCCCCTCGGGGTCGTCGTGCAGTTCGGCGGCCAGACGGCCATCAACCTTGCGGCGCCTCTTTTGAACGAGGGCGTGAATATCCTCGGGACCAGCGTGGCCGATATAGACCGCGCGGAAGACAGGGAGCTTTTCCTGCAGGTGCTGCATAAGCTCAAGATCCCCCTGCCCGACGGAAGCACGGCCTTCTCGCTGGACCATGCCCTGGAGGCGGCCAAAAAAATCGGCTATCCCGTACTGGTCCGCCCCTCCTACGTGCTGGGCGGCCGGGCGATGGAAGTGGTCTACAACGATACGGAACTAACGGAATACATGACCATGGCGGCGCAGGTTTCGCCCGACAAGCCGGTTCTGGTAGATAAATATATCCTCGGCAAGGAGATCGAACTGGACGCAGTATCGGACGGCAAGGACGTCCTGGTGGTGGGCGTCATGGAACATATAGAGCGCGCGGGCGTCCATTCGGGGGACAGCTTCGCGGTCTATCCGCCCCAGCACCTTTCGGACGCCGTCAAAAAAACGGTCGTGGACTACGGCGTGCGCATCGGGCGGGAACTCAATATCAAGGGCCTTTTCAACATCCAGTTCGTCATGGACGAAAATGAAAACGTATTCGTCCTGGAGGTCAACCCGCGCGCCAGCCGCACGGTGCCCATCCTGTCCAAGGTCACGGAGATCAAAATGGTCTCACTGGCCACCCGCATCATGCTGGGCGAAACCCTGGCGCAGCACGGCTACAAAACGGGTCTGCACAAAGAATCCCGGCTTATCACCGTCAAGGCGCCGGTTTTCTCCTTCTCCAAGCTGGCAACGGTGGACACCTTCCTCGGCCCGGAGATGAAATCCACGGGCGAAGTCATGGGTACGGATAAAACCTACCTCGGCGCGCTTAAAAAAGCCTTCCTGGCCTGCGGCATCGGCATGCCCGCCCCCTCGGGGAACGTGCTGTTCTCCATCGCGGACAGGGACAAGGACGAAGCCCTGATCTACGCAAAACAGCTTATCAAGCTCGGGTACGGCATCGTCGCCACCCCGGGCACGCATGATTATTTTATAGAGCAGGGGTTCAAATGCGGCTGCATGCCCTACGAATACGTGCTAAAAAACATCAAGGAAGGCAACTTCACGCTGGTGATCAACACCCCCACGCGGGGTAAGATCCCCGCGCGTCGCGGGTTCCTGCTCCGCCGCACCTGCATGGAGTTCGGCGTTTCCTGCATCACCTCCATGGATACCGTCAAATCAATGATCAGCGTGCTGGACCTCGCGGAAGACATCTCCGTGATCCCGCTTTCCGAATACATAGGAGATAAGAAATAATGGATCTTGCAAATTATAAACCCCAAAAACCATTTGCCCAGAAGCACCTCCTTACGCTGTGCGATTACACGCCGGACGAGATACTGCAGGTGCTGTCCCTGGCTGTCCGCATGAAGCGGCTGCAGAAGAAAGGCGAACCGCACGCGGTCCTTTCGGGCAAGACGCTGGCCATGATCTTCACCAAAAGCTCCACCCGCACCCGGGTCTCCTTCCAGACGGGCATCTACCAGCTGGGCGGGCAGGGCCTCTTCCTGTCCTCGGCGGACATCCAGCTCGGGCGGGGCGAGACCATCGCGGATACGGCGCAGACGCTCTCCCGCATGGTGGACGGCATCATGATCCGCACGTTTAAACAATCCGACGTTGAAGATCTGGCCAAATACGGCTCGGTGCCGGTGATCAACGGCCTGACGGACGATTTCCATCCCTGCCAGGCGCTGGCCGACATCCAGACGGTCTGGGAGCAAAAGGGCAAGATCGCGGGCGCCAAGCTGGCCTTTGTGGGGGACGGCAACAACGTCTCCCATTCCCTTCTCGTCATCTGCGCCAAGCTGGGCATGGATATTTCGGTCGCCTCCCCCAGGGGGTTCGAACCTTCGCCCGCGGTCATGAGCAGGGTCCTTTCATACGCAAAGGATTCCGGCGCGGCGGTTGAGATCACAAACGACGCAAAAAAGGCCGTGCAGAACGCGGACGCCGTTTATACGGATGTCTGGGCCAGCATGGGCCAGGAAAGCCAGTTTGAAGAAAAATCCAAAAACTTCGCGGATTTCCAGGTGAATGCA
>Ga0172371_10011380_pt1 | contig 11866 bp, 7 predicted proteins | sample Lak12m_FD_114543 | JGI IMG/M metagenome (GOLD analysis project Ga0172371, IMG submission 114543) | Freshwater microbial communities from Kabuno Bay, South-Kivu, Congo - kab_022012_12m | ecosystem: Environmental > Aquatic > Freshwater > Lake | place: Democratic Republic of the Congo: South-Kivu...
GACCGTCGTCGAGCCTTCCGGCCCGCCGCGGCGACCCCACGCCCGCCCCAGCCGGCGACCTTGACCGCTCGGCTGACCCTGGCCATACTCAGTCTCGCGGAGTGAATGGCCGTTGGAAGTTCCTATGCGCTCGACCATCCGCGCAACCGCAAGTGGCACCTGATGTCGACATTTCAGCGAACGAGTGCCTGCTCGCGCCCGGGGCGAATCGGACGCCAAGGTCCGCGCACCTCCCGGTCGACAGCCGTGCCCCGGGAGGCTAACATCAACCGAAGAAGCGTTGGAGGACCGGGATGAAGGCCCTGCTCTGCGCGACAGTCGTCGCGATGCTGGCCCTGGCCTGCGGAACGCAGGCTCCGTCGGGCCCCGCGGGAGAGGAAGCGGTGGATGAGGCCTCGGGGGAGGTGCAACCGGCCGGCCCCTGCGACTTCGACGCCATGACCGCGCCCGGCCTGGAGCCGGTGGAGGGGCCCTACCACCTCGACGACTTCGCCCTCACCCTGGGTGCCGGGGGCGCCTGGGACGTGACGTACGCCGCCGAGCCCGGCCGCAGCCTGTTCACGCTGCCCGGCTCCGGCGACCTGGCGGCCGTGCTCGGCGCGTGGACCTACACCGAGCGGCAGGGGGCCTTCACCCTGGACGAGGGGGCCGGCCTGGCCTGCGAGGCGGCCGCCCCGACCTCGGCCTGCCACGACGGCCGCAACCTGGTGCTGGCCGGCACGCTGGGCCAGGGCGTGGCCGCGTGCGCGGGCCTCTCGTACCAGGCGCGCTTCTGCCAAGCCTCGCCGCACCACCTGGCGTTCGAACTGCTGGTGCTGGAGGAGGCGGGCTCGCGCGCCGAGGTCCTGGCGAAGGTGGGGGCCGTGCGCTTCCGCGCGGCGCTAGAAGCCGGCGAGGGAGTGTACGGCCTGGGCGAGCAGTTCCCCCGCGACACCCTCGACCTGGCGGGGCGCGTAATCCCGGTGCTGGCGCGCGAGCAGGGCATCGGGCGCGGCGAGCCCGCCCTCGGCCAGGTGATGGAGCAGCTCTCTCCCGGCTCCTCGGGTGACGAGGCCTGCACCTACGCCGCCGCGCCCCAGGTGCTCACGTCGAAGCACCGCTCGCTGTTCCTGGAGAACCCGGAGACGTCGGTGTTCGACCTGGCCACGCCGGGCCGCCTCGAGGTACGGGTGGCTGCGAAGAGCGTGACTGGCCGGGTGCTGCACGGCGGCTCGCCCCTGGAGCTGATCGAGCGCTACACCGAGTTTGCAGGCCGCATGCGCCAGCCGCCGGCGTGGCTCGACCAGGGCGCCGTCGTAGCCCTGGCGCGCGATCTCGACGAAGGCACCGCCCGCGCGGGGGAGCTGCTGGGACACGGGGCGCGGCTGGCCGGCGTGTGGAACCAGACCTGGTGCGGTACGGCCAAGACCGTGCTCGGAGAGCAGGTGCTGTGGAATTGGGCGCTGGCCCCGTCGCGGAGGGACGCCTGGGACAACTGGGTCGACGCGCGCGAGGCCCAGGGCATGCGTACGCTGTGCTACGTGAACCCCATGCTCCGCGACCTGCCCGATGACGCCGATCCCGCCAGCCGCAACCTCTTCCGCGAGGCGCTTGACGGCGGCTTCGCGGTCACCCGCGCCGACGGCACTCCCTACCTCTTGCAGCAGGGAGTGTTCCAGGTGGCGCTGCTCGACCTGTCCAACCCCGCCGCCCGCGCGTGGATGAAGGCGGTGCTCAAGGACGAGCTGCTGGGCAAGGCGCGCTGCTCGGGCTGGATGGCGGACTTCGCGGAGGCCCTGCCCTTCGACGCTCGCCTGGCCTCGGGCGAGCCCGCGTCAGCCTGGCACAACCGCTACCCGGTGGAGTGGGCGCGGCTCAACCGCGAGGCGCTCGAGGAGGCCGGCAAGCTCGACGACGCGCTGGTCTTCCACCGGTCCGGCTTCTCCACCACGCCTTCGTACGCCGGCATGCTGTGGGAGGGCGACCAGACCGTGACGTGGGATCGCTTCGACGGGCTGACGAGCGCTCTGCACGGGCTGCTGAACGGCGGGTTCTCCGGGTTCGCCCTCAACCACCCGGACGCCGGCGGCTACACCGTGGTTCCGCTGGCCGACCCGCCCGTGAAGCGCAGCCCCGAGTTGCTCATGCGCTGGGTGGAGCTGGCAGCCTTCACCAGCGTGCTGCGCACCCACGAGGGCAACCAGCCGGGACAGAACGCCCAGGTGTACTCGTCCGACGCGCTGCTGGATCACTTCGCGCGCTTCACCCGCGTGTACAAGGCGCTGGGCGTTTACCGCCGCGCGCTTTTCGCCGAGGCCGCGGCCCACGGCTGGCCCGTGGTGCGCGCGCTGGCGATGCACCACCCGGCCCTGCCGCGCGCCTGGGCCATGGCGGACCAGTTCCTGCTGGGCCAAGACGTGCTGGTGGCGCCGATCCTGGAGCCCTCGACCCGCGAGGACGGGGCCGTGGAGCGGGCGCTGTGGCTGCCGCCGGGCCGCTGGCAGGCGCTGTGGACCGGCGACGTGACCGAGGCGCCGGCCGAGGGGCTGGACCTGACGGTCACCTCGCTGCCCGGCGAGCCGCCGGTCTTCCTGCGGGCCGAAGCGGCCTCGGTGCAGGGCATCCTGGCGGCGCTGGAAGCTGAAGGGGTGCTGCCGGCCAGGCCATGAAGAACAACAGGCTGACGCCCGACGGCCTGCCGGAGAGCAACTGCCCTGAGAGGGATCATGCGTTTTGGCTCATGGATCTCATTCGCTTTCTTCGTCCCGCTGGTCGTCGCGGCCTGTTCCGGCGCCACAGATGACATCGCCGACGCCTTGTCCGACGCGGGGACCGACGTGCTCCCGGAGGCCGACGCGCCCGCCGACGTCCTGCCCGAGGCCGCCGGCCCCAAGCCGACCACCGGGCTGGTCACCAACCAGCGCATCGTCTACTCCGACGGCCTGCACAACGAGAACACCGATCTAGCCTGGTGGAACGGCGCCACCTGGCTGGTGTTCCGCGGCGGGGAGACCGGCCAGACCGGCTCGCCCAAGGCGCGCCTCAAGGTGTTCCGCTCCCCCGACCTGGGCGACACCTTCGAGCTGGTGGCCGAGATCTTCATGCCCGAGCGCGACATCCGCGACCCCAAGTTCCTGGTCGAGGACGGCAGGCTGGTGCTGATGGCCATCTCGCGCGTGCCGGGAGGGCACATCCGGGACGCGGGCGGGCTGGCCTGGACTGTGCGCACCGAGAGCAGCAACGGCGTGACCTGGACCACCCCCCCGGTCAAGGTCTACGACGAGACCTGGGGCTTCTGGCGCTACACCCGCCACGGGGCGCTGCTCTACGCCACCGGCTACAACGACGGTGACACCCAGGTGGGCCTCTTTTCGTCGCCCGACGGCATCCAGTGGCAGAAGGTGTCGCTGATCTACGACTCGGCGCCGGACATCCCCAGCGAGGCTGAGCTGCAGTTCTTCAGCGACACGGCGGTGTCGCTGGTGCGCCTGGACAACGGCGCGACCCTGGTCGAGGAGGGCCACACGGCCGTGTGCGTGTCCGAACCGCCCTACGCTACCTGGGACTGCGGCCGCCAGTTCGACAAGCGCCTGGACGGACCGGCCTGGTTCCATCACCAGGGCCGGCAGTTGGTGGTGGCGCGCAAGCACCTGCCCGGGAGCCACAAGCGCACGGCGCTGTACGAGATCCTGGGCGCCCTGGACGACCCCCTAGCGCCGCTGGAGCTGAAGGAGCTGTTCGAGCTTCAGAGCGCCGGCGACACGTCCTACGCCAGCGTGATGCCCCTGGGAGGCGCCCAGTTCCTGGTCACCTGGTATTCCAGCGTGGTCGCCAAGGACGAGATCTGGCTGTCCGGCATGATCTCCCCGTCCGACATCTGGGCGGCCTGGATCGACCTGGACAGGTAGCGAGCGACCCGGGGACTCCGACCCTGGGCCAAGTACCCCGATCCTCAATTGCGCCACCGAATTTTCAGCGCGGCTTTCCAAGACCGGGCACCCATGCCTCCCTGCGGGCTCGACCCGGGGCCCGTCCTGCGGCATGATAACGGGGAGGTTGAGGCAGGGGAGAGAATCTTGGTGAAGCCATCCGTCGCGTGCAGCCTGCGGCGTGTCCTGGTGCCTGGCGCCCTCGCCTGGGCGCTTCTTGCCACTGGCTGCGCTTCCCCTACCGAAGCCACGGCCGATGCCGAGGTCTGGGCCGAGGCCGGCCCGGACTTGTCCGACGTAGCCTTGGCGGAGTCGGACGCGGACGTGGCGGGCGAGGAGGCCGCCACCTGGGACTACGGCGTGCCCCTGGACCCTGCCAGCCCCTGGCCCAAGTTCCGGCGGGACGCGGCGCAGACCGGCGCCACCCCGCTGACCCTGACCGACGACGGCGCGGCCCCCTGGGTCTTCCGCACCGGCAAGGGGATCTTCAGCTCGCCGGTGATCGGGGCGGACGGGACCGTGTTCGTGGGCTCGGCCGACCGGGTCTTCTACGCGCTGAACCCTGACGGCACGCTCAAGTGGTCCTTCGAGACCGGCGAGATCATCGACTCCGCGGCGCTGCTGGATGACCGGGGCCGGCTCTACGTGGGCTCGGGCGACGGCTTCCTGTACGCGCTCTCCCAGGCGGACGGGAAGGAGCTGTGGCGCTTCCAGGCCGACGATCCGTCAGTAAACCATGCCTTCATCCGCTGGTTCGAGGGCAACGTGGCCATCGCGCCGGACGGGACCCTGGTGCTGGGCAACGACAACTGGTTCATTTACGGCGTGGATCGGGACACGGGCGAGATGCGCTGGCGCTTCAAGGTGCCGGACCAGACCTGGTCGCTGCCGGCCGTGGACCTGGCCAGCGGGGACCTGTTCGTGGGCAACAACAACCTGCTGCTGCCGGCGCAACTGGGCAACGTGTTCGCGCTGGACTCGCAGGGCCGGCCGCGGTGGCGCGCCGGCACGCTGGGGACCAACGCGGCCAGCCCACTCCTCACGCCGGGCGGGCTGGTGGTGCTGGGCGGCTTCGACGGCTACGTGCACGCGTTCGCCGCGGCGGACGGACAGGAGAGGTGGAGCTTCGGCGCGCGCGACCACGTGTACGCCAGCCCGGCCCTGCACCAGGACGGCAGCGTGATCCAGGCCGGCGCGGACGGCACGGTGTACAGCCTGGACGCGTCCACCGGCGCGGTGCGCTGGGCCTACGACTGGGGCAACCCGCTGCGCTCCTCTCCGGCGGTGGACGGCGCAGGCAACATCTACCTGGGCACCGGGGACGGCCGCCTGCTGGTGCTGAACTCCGACGGCACCCTGCGCTGGGCGCTCAAGCTGATCTCGGAGGACCGCGACGACGTCAACGCCTCGCCCGCGCTGGGGCCCCACCGGATAGTGGTGGCCGGGGAAAGCGGCGAGGTCTTCGGCGTGCCCTTCGACTTCTGCCTGCGGCCGGCCGAGGCCGCCAACCCCGGATGCCTGCGCGGCGCGGGCGAGCCCCTGCCCGACGACGGGGCCTTCGTCCTGTTCACCACGCGCTACGGCTCCACGCTGCCCGAGGCCCCCGCTGCGGTGGTAGCCCACGAGCCGCTGGCCTTCTCGCTGATGGTGCGGCAGGGCGGGGACAGCCTGCTGGCGCTGATCGACACGCCCACGCTGCAGGTCGAGGCCACGCCCCCGGTGCCCCTGACCGTGGAGGTTTCGGCCGCGCGCCAGTTCTTCACGGTCCACCCGGACGCGCCCCTCCAGGCCGGCGATGACGGACTGGTGCGCCTGCACGTGAGCGGGCGCTACCTGCTCGACCCGGAGCGCGAGGGGCTGGCCTTCAAGGGCGGCACCGACGGCGGATCCTTCGACCGCACCTTCACCTTCGCGCTGGAGCCGGGGCGCGCCGGCCCCATCCCCCTGCCCGTCCCGGCAGCCCCGGGCGACGCGGCCGGCCAGTGGGAGCTGTCGCGCCTGGCGGTGCCGCTGCCCACCATCCTGCCCAGCTACAACCAGATCGGCTTCGACTCGCACCACATCCTGATCGGCCTGGTGGAGGGGACCGCAGAGCAGGCAGTGGCCTGGGGGTTGGAGGTGCAGCCCGGCGCGGGCGGGGCGCTGGCGGCCATCCCGGACACGCCGGCCATCTTCAACTTCGTGACGCGCTACGACCAGGGCCGCCTGACGCTGGAGAACACGCACGGCTTCACGCTGGGCATCCAGGGCACCACCATCGGCTTCCAGCTCTTCCGCCTGGCGGCCTCCCTGGACGCCGGCGGGTCGGCCGGCCAGGGCGCCACGCTGACCGCCACCACCCGCTGCGGGGACGTGCCGCTGTACGGCGTGTTCATGCGCGAGATGGGCCTGTGCCACCCGGAGACCGACCTGATGGTGACATTTGGCGCGGCGCTGCTGGAGCCGTACCAGGGCGGAGTGCAGCAGGCGCCGACGGGGGTGGGGACGGTCACGTTCCAGGCGGCGGCGGACAGGGTGCAGGCCACGCTGGAGGGCAGCGCGCTGAAGGCCGGCGAGCACACCCTGGGCCTCCTGCTGGTGGACGCCGGCACGGGCGCCCCGGTGTCGCTGGACTACGGCCACTCCCTGGCCCGCGCCGCCAACCCGGACGGCACCGCGGCCAGCGTGACGCTGTCGTTCAAGCGCGAAGAGGTCCCGGATAGCGTCCGGGCCTACCTGATGGTGGACACCTACCCGGCGGCACGCCAGACCCTGGACCTTCCGTACGACCCGGTCGACTGCGAGTACGCCATCAAGGTGATCAACCGCGCGATGAAGGACTTGGCGGCCGACCTGCCCCGCTTCGCCGCCCGGGACCTGACGCTCTACCTGAGCGTCAACGCCTCCCACGTGGGTGACGCCGATTTCGCGGCCCTGCTGGAGCAGGCGCTGGCGCTGGGAGTGCGCGTCAAGCTGTGGCCGCTGCTCAGCCCGGAAGAGGGCGCCTGGTGCAACGAGGACAACCTGGAGCCCTTCTGGGCCAACGTGTTCTCCATCCTGGACTACGTGGCAAGCGTGCCCAACAACGTCCGGACCGTGGTCATCAACTCGGAGCTGGGTTCGCCCAAGATCGACCTGATCCAGAAGTACTTCTCCGAGAGCAACTGGGACGGGCTGATCGAAGTCATCAAGGGCAACTACGACGCCGCGCGCTTCCTCCAGAGCCAGGCGCGGCAGCAGGAGATGGTGGATGAGCTGCACGCGCGCGGCTTCGAAGCCCAGATCACCACCTACCCCTACCTGCTGGACGACCTGCTGGACGGGGACCCGGACATCCAGGACGCGGCCAACGTCGTGCTGGAGGGGGTGGCATGGGACAGGCTGGCGTTCACCCCGTACAGCGCGGCGTACACCGCCGACTTCGGCAACCCGTACGGCCCGTACTTCGTCTACTCCTACGCGAAGCTGGCGCGCGAGCGCTTCGGGGACAAGGCGGACATCGCGCTAGGGCTGGTCGCGCCCGGTGACCCGCACTCCTACACCTCGGTCGAGCAGCTGGCCGCGGACGTGGCAGCCGCCAAGGCGGCGGGCGTCGGCCGCATAGACGTGTTCGACCTGAACGGGATGCTGTCCGGCGACCTCTTCGACCAGTGGGCGGACGCCCTGCTGGCAGCCCCCGCCGTGCCCCCAGAGGAGGCCTCGACCGTCCAGTTCCACAAGCAGTTCAAGGCCGCCGATGTCCTGCTGGACTCGCTGCACGCCCCCGTCACGGGGACTCCGTGATGAGACGGAGGCTCGCCATGGAGACAGGACGCACGCGGCTGCCGGGTGGCCTCGTCGCGGTGACGCTGTTCTCCGCCGCGCTGGCCGTGATCAGCGGGTGCTCCGGCGCGGAGCCCCAGGCGCTCGACGCCGCGGCTGACGAGGTCGTCCCGGACGTAGCGCCGGCCCCTGACGCGCCCTCCACCGCGCTCTGGCCCCACCAGGCGCCAGACTGGTACGTCGCCCAGGGCCTCAAGTACTTCGACACGCTGGACGCCACGGCGGACCCGGAGAGCATCCCGGCGTACACGGAGCTGGTCGCGCGCTGGGAGTGGCCGCCGTGGCTCAAGCTGACAGCGTACGGCCGGGACCAGATCATCGACATGGACCACCTGCTGGTGCAGCTGACGCCGTCCACGGTCCCGGTGCGCGACTGCCGCGCGTTCCCGGTGCAGCCGTTCGCGCGCTGCCGAGTGTCGTTCGACTACGGGGGGAAGCCCTGCCCCATCTACGAGGAGTTCACCTTCAACGACCAGGGGGAGATGACCTTCATCGAGGCCTGGAGTGACCTGCCGGGCCTGCTGCCGACCGCGGACCCGGCCGACGCCTGGGCCGAGGGCCCCGGGGTCGAGCGCCTTTCGACCCGCCTGCCCGGCCTCGGCAACGCCACCGGGCGCATCGACCTGGACGCCCCGTGGATGGCGCAGGCGGCCGCCGCTGACCCCTTGATCGCGGACTTCGTGGCGCGGGCCAAGGACTTCTGGCCCACCTGGAACGCGGAGATGAAGGCCGCCGGCGCCGACCTGATGGTGCGAGGGTGCGGCTGGTAGGCCATGGCTGGGAAGCTCAACTCCCACCCCAGGCCCATCCTTTGATCGGCTCACAAACTCGACCTGCAGGCCCACGACCGGCAGCCCTGATTCGAGAATAGTGCCGTCGGCCGGATCGCGAGGCCGATAGCGGTGCTGTCAACCAGCCAAACCCGGTGTGCCTCGCCAAAACCGTATCGGGCCCATGTAGGGGCGCTCAGCGTGGTGACCGACGCGAGTGGATCGCTGGGCGACGACGTCATCTGGCCGGTGATGAACGTGGCGAACGTGTCGGGTGAGGCAGCCGCGCGAGAATAGGGACGGTTGTCGCCATGGCGATCAGGTCGACCGCGTTCAGCGCGTCGAAGCGAACGCCCGAGGGGCTACGCCGCGTCGCGCCACTCGTACCGATGATGCACGCCACCGACCCGTGGGAAGCCCACGACCTTCGCGTCATCGGCCGGTCGGCCCGTCACCGGGCGCCCAGCGGGCGTCTCCTTACCCAGACCCAAGTGCGTGCGATCGTCGTGATAGTAGCGGACGTAGGCCAGGAGCAGGTGTCGCAGATGGGCCTCGCCGAACGGCACGACGTGATCGAGCAGTTCGCACCGGCAGCTCCCGATCCAGCGTTCGCACAGGCCGTTCTGCCACGGGCTCCTATACGACGTGCGCTTGGGCGTGATGCCCATCGAAGTGACCGCGCCGTCGACGAGGGCGGAGAAGACGCTGTCGCGGTCGTGGATGAGGTGGCGTGGCACGTCGTCCCCGGGAAACGCCTCCCGCAATTGCTGGACAACCCATGCCGAATGCGGGTTGGCCGTCACGTTGACGTGCAGGACGCGCCTCGACGCGTGATGGATGGCGACGAAGACGTAGAGAACACGGAAGGTGGCTGTGGGCACGGTGAACAGGTCCATGGCGGCGATGGCGGCGGCGTGGTTCCGCAGGAACGCGGTCCAGCGCTCGACCGAGCCAACGGGCGCCGGTCGCTTCGGCATGTACCGCTGCACGGTCCGCTCGGCTACGTGGAACCCGAGCATGCGCAGTTCGCCGTGGATCCGAGGCGCACCCCACGTTGGATTCTCGGCGGCCATACGCCGGACCAAGTCGCGCACCTCCGACGCGATCGGCGGCCGACCGGGCTTCCCGCGCGCGCGGGACTTCCAGCGCCAGTAGAGCCGGAATCCGGCGCGATGCCATGCCACGACGGTCTCGGGCTTCACGATGATGAGGGCGTCGGCCCAACGCGGCCAGGACTGCTTCAACGCGACCCAGAGGAGGCGGTCGGCCGCAGTCAGGCTCGGCTTCGGCCTCTTTTCCTTCAGCACGGCCACCTGCTGGCGGAGAGCGAGGTTCTCGATCACGAGATCGGCCCGCGTCGTCAGTACGGCCTTCACGACCATCACGAGGATGCGCAGTAGCGTCAGCATGGTGCCGGAGGATACGACCGCGCCCGCCGAGAACGCAACGATCTCAACACCGATGGGATTTTGGCCAGGCACAGGGGTTGGGCGACGCTAGGTACGTGATCGCGGTCTTGGAGGGTGGGAAGCGCGGGACCGCCTACAGTCAGGCCGCGGTGCGCGTTATCGGGTTGGGCGGAAACGAAAACGCCCTCCTCGCGGAGGGCGTTTTCTCATTGGACGTTCGGTGGGGGCTAGCGGAGAAAACGTAGGTATCTCATGTACTTACAACGCGACTGGCGTTCTCGGCGGAGCCACTGGATGGTCACGAGGCCCTCGATCGCGTGGAACTCCGGGTCGGCCGTGACCAGCGTGGCGGAGCGATCGAGCGCCAGCGGGCAGCCATGCAGTCGGCGAACGATATGGGGTGCTCGGCCTTCAAGCAGTCCTCAGGATCCTGAGACGGAGAGCGGCGGCCACGCAGACGGGTTGTTCTCCTCCGACCAGCGCGCGTGACTTGACACAAGCGTCATGCAAGACTACTTTGTCTATTGGGGCCATCGGATGGGAGCGGCGATGACGCTGCCTGCATTTACGCCTGAGGGACTGCTGCCGCCGGGGGACTACGTGATGACGTTCCGGGAAGTGCGCGCGTCCGCGCTCGTGGCAGGACCGGGGTCGGGCTTCCCCGACTGGGATCGGGCCTGGCGCGCCCATCTGGTCGACAACCTCGAGATCCTCGTCGGCCAGCTCTGGCAGGCCGGGATCGACGACGTGTTCATCGACGGCTCGTTCGTGGAGGACAAGGACCACCCCAATGACATCGACGGGTACTTCCTCTGTGACCTGATGGAGTTGGCGAGCGGGCGACTCGCGCAACGCCTGAACCTGTTGGACCCGTTCAAGATCTGGACGTGGGATCCGGCGTCGCGCCGGCCGTTTCGGGGCTACCCCAAGCGGCAGTTGCCCATGTGGCACCAATACCGCGTGGAACTGTACCCGCACTTCGGTCAGCCGTGCGGTATCCGCGATCGGTACGGGAACGAGTTGGAGTTTCCGTCGGCGTTCCGGCTGTCGCGCCGGGACGGCAGTCCGCGGGGCATCGTGAAGCTCAAGAAGGGAGGTCAGCCATGATTCGCAACGAGACGGAATACCGGGAGGCGGTCCGGAGGCTCGACGAGGAACGCGAGCGCCTGGCGCAGTACGGGGCCCGGCTCGACGAGATGAAGCTCTCGGCCGACGATGTCCAGCGCGCGCTCGACCCGATGCGGTCCTTCCACGAGCAGTTGGCCGAGGAGGTGGCGAGCTACGAGCGCCTGCGCCGCGGCGAGCTCGGCGAACTGACCAACCTGCACGGCCTCGGACAGACGTTGGTAGCGCTGCGCATCGCGACGGGCCTCACCCAGCGGCAGCTTGCCGAAGTGCTCGGCGTACACGAATCCCAGGTGTCGCGGGACGAGCGCAACGAATACCACGGGATCACGGTGGAGCGGGCGAGCCGTATCCTCGACACGCTGAAGGTCCACATGCGAAGCCGCTTCGACGAGCCCGTGTCGCGTCGCGAGCCCGAGGACAACGGCCTGGCGGCGGTGGCGCATCCGTAAAAAAAGAAACGCCCTGGGAACCTGCGCTCCAGGGCGTCGGGCCGGCGATACTCTCACCGGCGGGGCTGCGGGGTATTGTCGCGACGAGGCGTCCCACATGTCAATCTCTTGGTACCACGTGCGGTGATCGCCTCGGCACGCTCCCGAAACCTGCACGCGCGGTCGCCCGCGCCCTGCCCCGTGGTCCGCGAAAATGTCGTCCGCATTGATCCTGCTTGTGATTCTCCGGTGAGGTCGGCATGCTCGGCGGCATGGACTACCTCCTCGTAGCGATAGTCATCCAGGCCGTGAACATCGTCGTCTTCCTCCACTTCCACGGGACAGCCGCCGCGCGAATCGTCGCCCTTCGACATCAAATCGGCGTGTACGCCCGGAAGACCAAGCGCGCGCCGGTGAAGGAC
>Ga0172371_10011381_pt1 | contig 11866 bp, 7 predicted proteins | sample Lak12m_FD_114543 | JGI IMG/M metagenome (GOLD analysis project Ga0172371, IMG submission 114543) | Freshwater microbial communities from Kabuno Bay, South-Kivu, Congo - kab_022012_12m | ecosystem: Environmental > Aquatic > Freshwater > Lake | place: Democratic Republic of the Congo: South-Kivu...
AACTCAGTGAGGCGCTGAACCCCTCACCTTCCCTCACGTACTGAGCTTCTTTCTGTGCCGCCTGATAACCGCGCAAGCTGCCGGTCAACGGGAAATCCAGCATCCAGGGGTAGGTCAAAGACGCCTCATAATTGTTTCGCCGGCCAGACATGTTTGCGCGGGCGTTCGCAATGATTCCCATTCCGAACAGATTACGTTCTTTAAGATCGACGTTGCCCATCGCCCCATCCTGGGAAGAATAACCCAAGCCTGCAGCCAAAGACCCTGTCTTCTTCTCCTGAACCTCCACAATAACATTCATGGTGTCAGGCCTGGAGGCCTGGTCAGTCTTGATCTTTACAGCCTCAAAGAAATCCATGGCTTCAAGATTCTTCTTCGTCGCCTCAAAACTGTCCGCGTTATATAGGTCACCTTCGTTGATTTCGAGAGCCCGCCGAATGACCTTGTCGCGAGTGCGCTCGTTACCTGCGATGTCGACCTTAGCGATGCTCACCTTCGGGCCCTTGTCGATCTTGAAGACAATGTCCAGGAAGTTGTACTTGGTATTGGCCTGTTGCATAGGATTTACATCGACGTAAGCGTATCCGAGATTGTTATATATTTTCTGGAGCGTGTGGATGTCCTCTGCCAAACTCGATCTCTTGACCCAAGTCTTCGGATGGGTCTTGAGGCTGGCAAGAATCTTTTCTTTGGGCACCAGAAGATCGCCCTCCACATCGACCTTTCTCACCTGAAAGCGCTCGCCTTCCCGGATCGGGAACGTCAGCTTGACCTTGCCGTCATGAATGTTCATTTGAGGCGCGCCTACCTGGACATTCATGAATCCGTGGTCGAGGTAGTACATGATGAGCTTGGTCCTGCTATCTTCGAGTTTCTCCCTCGAGAAGAGTCCGGACTCATCAAGGAACCAAAACCAGCTCTTTTCCTTTATGTCCAGGATCTTCTTCAGCTCTTTCTCGGACAGTTTCTTTCGTCCCTCGAACACTAGCTCCGTGAGGTAGCTTTTCCTCCCCTCGTCTATTTTGAAAATCAGGTTGGCTTCGTTTCTGGATAGATCCTTTATCTCGTAATCAATCTTAGTCTGATAATAGCCCTGGGCTTCGTACATCTTCTTAATCTTCTCGATATCGTTACGGATCTTCTCCAGGCTGGCAACCGAGAAACGCTTTTGGGTCAATCGATCGATGATTTCGTCAGTGGATAAGATTTTATTACCGCTAATCTCAATCTTGTTGATGGCGGGACGTTCCTTCAGTGATATGTGCAGATCAACGGTTCCGCTGGCACCTTCTTCTGCACTTATCTTCACATCGTCAAAATAGCCCATGGAGTAGATGTCTCTGATCTCGTCGCTGAGGGCAGATTTGCGGAACGGACTGCCGGTCTTCATTCCTATCTTGTTGAGGATGACGTCCCGCTGTATCCGGCGGTTGCCCTCAACCTTGATCTCTCCGACCTTGGGCCTGTCCAGAACGGCACCACCAATATCGCCGGCGAGATCTTTCATGCCTTTGAGAAGCGCCTCCATGTCCTTACCGGTAGTGGTGAAGAGTCTCGGTTTATCCGGCCGGTTACGCTGCAACAACCAGACTTCCATAGAGTAGCCGTCGTCCAGCTTGGTGACAGTTCCCCAGGCGGCGGCATCGCCTCCAATCCGTGCAATTATGCGCGCCACTCTCATAGGGTCGACGCGCCGTTCCTTCACCACCGCGGCAAAAGGCTCGCCCGAGGTGACGCTGACATCGCCTTCGCGACTCAACTCGGCACCCAGGGCTACCCCGAGTTCGTTGGCAAAGGCATCCGCCGCACCCTGTTGAGCGAGCTTGAACGGAAAGAGCACGATCCTTTTCTGATTCGGCTCAGTCTGTTGCGCAGCCGCAGCCAGGGGTATCAACAGTACAAGCGTGATTAATCCCAGAAGCCTCTTCATTGAAGCTCCTCGAGCTTTCCGCTCACCAGGCCGACGCGTCGGTCCATGGCCCGGGCTAAGGACTCTTTGTGAGTGACTACGATCAAGGTGGTGTTGCATACGTTCTTAAGCTTTTGGAGCAGGGATTCCACTTCTTCACCGGTATCCGGATCCAGGTTTCCGGTAGGCTCGTCTGCCAGGACAACCCCAGGGTTCATCACCAGGGCCCGCGCTATGGCAACCCTCTGCTGCTCGCCGCCCGAAAGCTCTCCAGGGCGGTGGTCGGCTCTACCGGCCAACCCTACCGCGTCAAGCAGATCCACGGCTTTCGCTCTTAATCCGTTGCGCGCCTCTCCCGCGATCAGACCGGGCATGACCACGTTTTCAAACGCGGTGAATTCGGGCAGCAGCTGAAAAAACTGAAACACGAATCCTATGCGTCTGTTTCTCACTCTGGCTCGAGCGGTTTCTCCGAGTTCCGAAGTGTCCATGCCGTCCAACAGTACCACACCAGTCGTGGGCCGGTCCAGCAGACCGAGGATATGGAGCAGGGTGCTCTTTCCCACACCCGAGGGGCCCGTTACGGCCACGCTTTCGCCGCACCGCACAGTAATATTGATCCCCCGGAGGACCTCCACTGTCTTGGTGCCGTTTGAGTAGCTCTTCCACAAGTTCGACACTTCGTAGAGCACTGGCTCACTCATAGCGCAGTGCCTCCACGGGTTCCAGTCTTGCCGCCCTGAGCGACGGGTAAATCGTGGCCAGAAAACAGATGGTCAAGGCCACCACGCATATAATGGCTACATCAGCGGCGTCAATGGCCACGGGCAAAGTGGTTATCGTATAGATCTCCTCTGGTAATTCTATGATGGGGTACCTGGTCAAGAGAGCCGCGCCGCACAGCCCGGCGGCAGCTCCCAGGCAGGTCCCGACAACGCCTATGACGATGCCTTCGGCCATGAAAATCCTCATGATGCGTTTTGACGTAGCTCCTAACGCCTTGAGGACGGCTATATCCCTGCTCTTTTCCATCACGAGCATTATCAGAGAGATCACTATGTTGAACGCGGCCACCAGTACTATGAAGGTCAAAATGACGAACATGGCTATCTTTTCCAGCTTCAAGGCGCTGAAAAGATTCCTGTACATGTCTTGCCAGGTCCTTGTCCAGAAAGGCGAGCCGAGAGACGCCTCGATGCGAGTCCCGAGCTTCGGCGCCTGGTAGATGTCCTTCAGGTGTACCTCGATGCCGGTGACACCGTCTCCCATTTCAAAGAACTTTTGTGCCTGGGGCAACTCCATGTACACCAGATTCGAGTCGAACTCGTACATTCCGGTTTTGAATATGCCCGTCACTCTGAACGTCTGCACCCGTGGGATGGCTCCTATGGGAGTCCGCTTCCCCTGAGGCGAGATGAGCTGGACTACGTCTCCAACCCTTATGGAACTCGCCACGGCCAGCTCTTTGCCGACAAAAATGCCGGCTAGGCCGTCGCGTCCCGCAGCAAGGTCGCTGACCGAACCGTCGATCAGATACTTGGGAAGCGAAATCACTCTTCCCGCGGACTTGGAGTCGATCCCCCGCACCACTACTCCCCGGACCCGGCCGTGGGTGGAAAGCATCGCCTGGCCGTAGATGTAAGGAGTCGTCGCCTTCACACCGTCAAAGACATCTATGCGTTTCATCAAAGCGTGCCAATCGGTCAATCGCCTGCTGGAATGGCTCATCACAACGAGATGAGAAACGGTTCCAAGGATTTTGTCTTTAAGATCCCTTTCAAAGCCGTTCATGACGCCCAGCACTATAATCAGGGTCATCACGCCCAGCATCACACCCAGCACGCCAAACGCGCTGATCACGGAAACAAAACCCTGTTTCCGCTTGGCCTTCATGTAACGAAGGCCCACACTGATCTCGAAAGGGAGACTCATCCGCCCCCTTTTTCGGGCCTCATATGAGGAAACAATATCACTTCACGGATTGACTGGCTGTCGGTCAACAGCATCACCAGCCGGTCTATTCCGATCCCTTCACCGGCAGCTGGCGGCATGCCGTACTCCAGTGCCCGCAGGAAATCTTCATCGAGGAAATGAGCCTCCTCGTCCCCCGCGGCCCGCGCCAGCACTTGCTGTTCGAATCTGGACCGCTGATCGAATGGATCAGTCAGTTCGGTGAACGCGTTGGCAGTTTCTCTGCCACAGATGTAAAGCTCGAAGCGATCAGTGACAGTGGGGTCCTCGTCGTTCCGCCGAGCCAGAGGCGAGACCTCCACGGGATATTTGTGTATGAAGACCGGTCCCCAGAGGTGTTCCTCCACAACCTGGTCAAATAGGGCCATCCACAGTTTGCCGAGCGATTCGTCCTTGGAGACTTCAATCCCTGCCTCCACAGCCTTTATGAAGACAGCGTTTCTGTCGTCTATCTGCTCCGCAGAGACGCCCCCGAAGCTCAACAACGCGTCTCTCACCGTCATGCGGGGCCACGGAGGAGTAAGATCCACCTCTCTTTCACCGTATTGGAGCTTACAGGCGCCGGTAATCTCCACAGTCAGGCCGGAAAGCATCTCTTCGGTCAGTAGCATCAGATCCACGTAAGTACTGTACGCCTGATAAAACTCCAACATGGTAAATTCAGGGTTGTGTTGCGTGGAAATCCCTTCGTTCCTGAAATTGCGGTTAATCTCGAAGACCCTCTCGAATCCGCCGACCAGCAGCCTCTTGAGATAAAGTTCCGGAGCGATTCTGAGGAACAATTGCCGGTCCAAGGCATGGTGAAACGTCTCGAAGGGCCGGGCTGTAGCGCCTCCGGGAATGGGCTGCATCATCGGGGTTTCGACTTCCAGGAAACCGCGCTCTGAAAGAAAACGTCTCACATAGTCGACGATACGGCTTCTGGTGACAACTATCTCTCTGGCCCGTTGGTTGACGATCAGGTCCACATATCTTTGCCTGTAACGGGTTTCCACGTCGGACAGGCCATGCCACTTCTCCGGCAGCGGCCTGATAGACTTTGTGAGGATCACGACGCTATCCGCCAGTATGCTAAGCTCTCCTGTTCTGGTCTTAAACGGTCTACCCCGAAAACCGACGATATCGCCGACGTCCAGTCTTTTTACCAGCTTGTAAGGTTCCGCGCCCAGTGTGTCCCGTGCCAGGTACGCCTGAAAATAGCCAGAAGCATCCTGAACTCGGATAAAGGATGCCTTCCCCAAAATGCGAAGCGCCATTACGCGCCCTGCCATACTAACCGGCCCGTCGTCATCGCGGAACGAGTCGGCCCCACCGAACTTCTCTCTGAACTGGGCGGCAGTCATATCCGGCACAAAGCCGGTGGAAAACGGGGCTATGCCCGAGGCAGCCAGTTCTTGTACCTTGTAGAGCCTGGCTTCAATCAGAGAAGAAGTGTGAGGATTTTTCGCTTTTGGTGGGTATTCCGACAACTTTTTGGCTCTCCTGAGTTTTCCCAAGGTCAGACCGGGTTTTTATCCTGTCCCCCCTAAAAAGTCAAGGTCAACGCCGACCGGGGAATCGCCACCCCAAAAACGAAAAAAAAAAGAGGCTTAACCAGCCTCTGGAATGTATCTTGGCCGACATGGGCCCTAATCGACCGCTTGCAGTGGCTTTGTCCGGTCAGTCCGATTTGCCGACAACTCCGGCCATGGAAAAGACCGGCAGGTACATGGCTATGACCATGCCGCCGCAGACGCCTCCCAGGAAGACGATCATGATCGGCTCCATCAACTGGGTCAGACCTTCCACAGCAGCGTCAACTTCTTCGTCGTAGAATTCCGCTATTTTTGCAAGCATCGCGTCAAGGGCGCCGGTAGCTTCTCCGACCGCGATCATACGCACGACCATGCCAGGAAAGACACCTGTCTCCATGAGCGGCTCCGCGATAGTGCGTCCTTCCGCGATCGCGGTCCTGGTGTTCATGATGGCAGCCTCTATGATGACGTTTCCAGCAGTCTTGGCGGTTATCTCAAGCGCGTCGAGAATCGGGACACCACTTGAGATCATCGTGCCCAGCGTCGAGCAGAACCGGGCAACAGCGACTTTTCGCAAGAGTACCCCGAAAACCGGGATACTCAGAAGAACTCTGTCAACGATCTGTCTGCCCTTCTTCGTAGCGTAGAACCTGCGAAAGGCAAAGATGATCAGCCCCAAGAGTATTAGAATGTATATGATGTACTTTTGAATAAACTCACTCATGGCCAGAACCATGAGCGTGGGACCCGGCAACTTCTGTCCTGCGCCCTCGAACATCTCTTTGAACACAGGAATGACGAACAGGAGGAGCACCGTGACGACCGCCATAGCGATGGTCACGACCACCGCCGGGTATATCATGGCGCCCTTGACTTTTCGTTTTAGGGCCTCGTTTTTTTCCAGGAAGACCGCCAATCTCCTGAGTATGGTGTCCAGAATACCTCCGGTTTCTCCAGCGTGAACCAGGTTGACGAAGAGGTTGTCGAAAATTTTGGGGTGCTCTTTGAGAGCTTCGGCGAATGTACTGCCCCCTTCAACGGTGCTCTTTACACTGCTTAGCACCTTCTTGAAGGTTCTGTTCTCCTGCTGGCTTGCCAGAATTTCGAGACACTGCACCAGCGGGAGACCGGCGTCAATCATTGTTGCAAACTGCCTGGTAAAGATGACCACGTCTTTAGTGGTGACTTTGGGCTGGAAGATTTCGACATTTTCCAGGAGGTCCTTCGGTTTTTTCTTTACCTTGATGTTGGTGTAGTTCATCTTGCGAAGCTTGGTGACTACAACCGACTCGTTGACCTCGCTCATCTCCCCCTTCAATACATTTCCAGCTGTTGATTGCGCTTTCCATATGAACTCAGGCATGCGTCATTCTACTTAGGACCCTGACCGACAGACCAGACACAACATCAGGGCCGCACCCCCTTCTTGATAGTCTTGGCAACACCCGCCATCATCTGTTTGAGTTCGTCCGGATCCGGCGAGCGTGCCATAGCATCGTCAAAGGAGATAACTCTCCGTTGATAGAGCATCAGCAATGACTGATTCATGGTCTGCATACCCGATTTGGCCTGCCCCACCTGGATCTGCGAATAGATCTGGTGGACCTTATCCTCACGTATGAGGTTCCTAATGGCCGGATTGGGCACCATTATCTCCAGACACAGGGCGCGTCCGCGCCCGTCCATTGTTGGAATGAGCGACTGGCAGAGCACTCCTTCCAGGACAAAACTGAGTTGAGCGCGCACCTGCGGCTGCTGATGGGCCGGAAAGACATCGATAACCCGGTTAATGGTCTGCACGCATGAATTGGTGTGAAGCGTCCCAAACGTCAAGTGACCCGTCTCGGACACCGTCAGGGCCGCCTCGACGGTTTCCAGGTCCCGCATTTCACCGATAAGGACGACGTCCGGATCCTGCCTTAGAATGGACCTGAGGGCCTGATGAAAACCCTTGGTGTCTTGGTGCACCTCCCTCTGGTTCACAATGCAGGATTTGTGTTGATGCGTGAACTCGATGGGATCTTCTATAGTAATTATGTGTTCCCGCCGGTCAGTGTTGATCTTGTCGATCATCGCTGCCAAAGTGGTCGATTTCCCCGAGCCGGTAGGTCCGGTGACCAGAATGAGACCCCTGGGTTTGGAGCAGAGATCGTTGACCACCGATGGAAGTCCCAGATCCTGAAAGCTTCTGATCTGATACGGTATCAACCGAAAGGCCCCGGCCAAAGCACCTCGTTGCATGAATATGTTAGCCCGGAACCGGCTGAGACCTCGTACGCCGAAGGAAAGGTCCAGTTCCTGGTTTTCCTCGAATCTGTGCTTTTGCGCGTCGGTGAGTATGCTGTAACACAATTGGCGCGTTTCCAAAGGCTTCAGAGGCGGGTATTCCAGGGGGATCAACTCCCCCCGGATTCTGATCATCGGCGGAACCCCCGGCGTGATATGGAGGTCAGACGCCCCGCGCTCTACCATTTCTTTAAGAAAATCATGCAAACTGGCCAAACTAAATTCCTTTCAGCAGTGAAATGGGTTTGATGGTGCATTCCGTTGTACCGACAAAAATCGTAACCATTCAGTTACACGGGGCCGTTTGGCCGACCCCTGTCATTGCTTCGGGCTTGCGCCCTCGCAATGAAATGCCCTAGAGAAGGTGCTCCCCCACGGAAGGGAATGCTTACAAAAGATCAACGCATCCATTCTCAGCATTACGACGGGCCTCAAGCAGGTCTTTCGGTCTCCCCGCTTGAAGCGTCCTAGTCCGCCATTGTACTGCGTGCAACCTCTTGGATTGTGGTAACACCTTCCTTGAGTTTGTTGACTCCAGCCATCCTCAACGTGTCCATCCCCAGTCGGATGGCTTCACGCTTTAGCTCCATGGCCGATGCCCCGGCGAGGACAAGCTCTTTGATTTCATCGGTAATCGGCATCACTTCGTACAGTGCGACGCGCCCTTTGTACCCGGTATTACTGCAGGTCATGCACCCCGTCCCCTCATATACCGGGAACGTGCCGATCTCCTCCATTTTCACCCCGAGATCTCGCAGGGCTTCAGCCGGCGGTTCGATTTCCCTTTTGCAGCTGGCGCAGATTCTTCGCGCTAGCCTCTGGGCGATAATGCAGTTGACGGAACTGGCAACTAGAAACGGCTCTACGCCCATGTTCAGTAGCCTGTTTATTGTCTGCGGCGCATCGTTGGTGTGAAGCGTCGACAGGACCATGTGGCCTGTAAGTGCTGCCTTGACGGCTATTTCAGCGGTCTCGAAGTCTCGAACCTCCCCGACCATGATTATGTCAGGATCCTGTCTGAGAAACGACCTCAGCGCCGACGCGAAAGTCAGTCCAATTTCTTCGTGCATCTGCACCTGGTTTATCCCATGGAGGTTGAACTCCACCGGGTCTTCCGCCGTGGACACATTTACGTCGGGAGCATTCAGCTCCGAAAGAGCGCTGTACAGTGTGGTGGTCTTTCCCGACCCTGTAGGACCGGTTACCAACACCATCCCGAACGGCTTGTGGATGGCGTCCTTGAAGTGTTTCAAGGGACCTTCCTCAAACCCGAGTTTGGTCATGTCCAATTGAAGATTGGATTTGTCCAGCAGCCGCATGACCACCTTTTCGCCGTAGAGAGTCGGCAGAACGGAAACTCGGAAATCCATGTCCCGACCCTTACCCAGCTTTAACTTGATACGGCCGTCCTGCGGCAATCGACGCTCAGCGATGTCCAGCTTGGCCATGATCTTGATGCGGCTCGCCACAGGATTCTTGAGTTTCAACGGCGGTTTCATCAACTCATACAGATGGCCGTCAATACGCAGTCTGACGCGCATGGCTTTTTCATAAGGCTCGATGTGGATGTCGCTTGCCTTCTTATTGATCGCTTCCCGAAGCACATAATTAACTAGCTTGACGACCGGAGCGTCCTGTGCGGCTTTGGCCGAGTCAATATCATCGAAGTCGCTGGAGTCTGCAACCGACTCCATGTCATCGTCCTGGAATTCGTCCAGCATTTCCTGGGCATCCACACCTGTGTCGTAGAAGCTGTCCAGGGCCTTCTTTATCTGGGACTCGGTGGCGATGCTGACCTCGATGGCCAGGTTGGTCATGAACTTGATGTCGTCTATCGCGTTGAGATCGGTGGGATCAGCCATGGCCACGTGCAATGACGAATTCATCTGCGCGTACGGTATGACCATGAACTTTTGAGCTTTGTCAGGAGCGACGAGTTTCACCGCGTCCGGATCGACGTCAATTTCATCGAGGGATACCGTGGGCAGACCCAGCTGCCGGGAAAGAAACTCGAGCAGGTCGTCTTCCTCTAGAAACTCCAATTTTATCAGCGCGCTCGATACCCTGCCCCCCTGAGACCTGACATAGTCTATGGCCTTCTCGAGCTTCTCCTCGTCGATAATACCTGCTCTTAAGAGCATTTCGCCGATGCGATCTTTCATGGTCGGCTTCTTTTCATTAACTTATGGACGCTGGCTCGGAAAAAAATGAACTTTACACCGGAATTTATCAATCGGACTAAACTGCAGAGCCAAATTTCTTTTTCTGCACGCAGCGCCTTCGGTGCCCCAAGGGTTATCTCTATTGAAGTCACATCTTGAGCCCTCAAGCCACGGGCGCGGCTGACGGGCCTTCACGGACACGGGACCCTTTGCCGACTCTCCTCGGAGAACTGCGGACTGGAAATGATCCCAAACATGACGCCACTTAAATGTTACCGCGTAGAGCACCTTTTTTCAAAAGAATTTTCGCAAGCATTCCGCGGCGAGATCCTCCTTTCTAAAAGCGGCATTTCCACAAATCACCCCCAACGACGCGATGCTTGCCCGCCAGGGCAACCATTCTGTTATACGGGGCCGTTTCGGTTATCCTTGTCATTGAGAGCGAAGCGAAGCAATCTCCTCACCGTGAAGGTAGGGTGATTGTTTCGGGCTTGCAACCTCGCAATGACATACCCCGGAGAAGGCTCTCCGCCGTGAACGTGAATGCTTTCCCGGATTGCACGATTTCTTGTTGTGGTTTCGCGTCCTCTACGACATAATCTTTGGACATTTTTATGACTTCAAATCCCAGGAGAGTTACTGGTGAGTTCTACTGTATATTTTACGGATTTGTCCGCAGGCTGGAAAAAGAACCTTCTCGCCAAGCTGTCCGATCTGTTCGAGCTGCTGCAGCCGGCTCAGCGCTTCAACCCGGGCGACCTCGTCGCTGTCAAAATCCATTTCGGGGAAGCCGGAAGCACCGCCCATATCAGGCCGCAGTACGTCCGCCGGATTGTTGAAAGGCTCAAAGATCTCGGGACCAGGCCGTTTCTCACCGACACCAACACGCTCTACGTTGGATCGAGAGCAGAGGCGTGGTCCCATCTGGCCACGGCCTTTGACAACGGGTTCACCCGGGAAGTGACCGGAGCTCCTGTCATCATCGCGGACGGCCTGCGAGGAAACAGCCGGGTAGAAGTTCCAGTGAATGCTAAGCACGTTGAGGCTGCCCACATTGCGTCGGATATTCACAACGCGGACGGGCTAGTGGTTCTGACTCACTTCAAGGGTCACGAGCTGTCTTCCTTTGGAGGAGCCCTGAAAAATGTCGGAATGGGATGCGCTTCCCGCGAGGGAAAACTGGAACAGCACTCAAACATTTCTCCGAAAATCAGCAGCAAGCGATGCATCGGCTGTGGAGAATGCGTAGTCTGGTGCCGCGGGGGTGCCATAGAAGTGCAAGGCGAAGGTAAAGAGCGAAAGGCCCGTATCAACCCCGAAAACTGCGTCGGTTGCGCGGAATGCATCCTCACCTGCCGTCAAGGCGCGGTTCAGATCCAATGGAACCAGTCCATTCCCACGTTCATGGAAAAGCTCGTGGAGTATTCCAAGGCCGTCTTGGATCACAAAAGTGGGAAGATCGCATTCGTGAGCTTTGTGACCGACGTTTCCCCCTTATGCGATTGCACTCCGTTTTCCGACCGGGCAATCGTGCCGAGCCTCGGAATCCTCGCGTCGCTGGATCCAGTGGCCATCGACCAGGCTGCAGTGGATCTGGTGAATGGAGCCCCGGGCAACCCTGTATCCTGCCTTCAGACCGCGCTGGCCCCGGGCGAGGACAAGTTCCGGGCGTTGTATCCGCAAATCGATTGGCCACACCAGCTGGACTACGCCGAAAAACTTGGTCTGGGAAAGAGACAGTACACTCTGATCGATCTCAAGGACGCTAAGACTGAATAACTGGCGATAACAGCCTGGCCCGCCCTGTCAACAGATCTGGATGCCTTCCCAAACTTGTGAGACGGAATACCGTGCTCACGGCACGGGGGGAATCAAAGCAAGCTTCGCCCGTGCTTGAAAGTGAGCAGGACGTCGCTTCGCCCCGCGTTCCTCTGACACACCGGCCCGCCGGATCAAACTGTTTTGCATTTGAGTTGTCTAAAAGTGAAAAAGGGAGCCAGCACGATTTGTATGTCAGCGCACCA
>Ga0172371_10011382_pt1 | contig 11865 bp, 9 predicted proteins | sample Lak12m_FD_114543 | JGI IMG/M metagenome (GOLD analysis project Ga0172371, IMG submission 114543) | Freshwater microbial communities from Kabuno Bay, South-Kivu, Congo - kab_022012_12m | ecosystem: Environmental > Aquatic > Freshwater > Lake | place: Democratic Republic of the Congo: South-Kivu...
GCCCTTCGGGGCGTCCGATAAGGGCGCATTCGCTGCGTCGGCAACTCGTTGATATACCATTAGTATAATCAACATCGTCGCCGCCTTGCGTATGCACCCTTCTCGAACGCTCACGGATTCAGGCGGTTACAAAAATTTTGCCCGGCCGGGAAGAGAGAAACGCTCCCGGCGGGATGGTTACGATAAACTTATTGTTTCTGCCCGGTTTTTCAGGTTTATATGTTCGCGTTGCCGCCATTGCCCGCCCATGAAACCTGCACGGACCGGAGCGCCATGCCAGCCCGAATATTTCTTTTCTTCTGCCTCGCTCTTTTCTTAAGCCCGGTTTCTTCCCCGGCCACGGCGCCGATGATCGAAATCGGCGCCCAACCGGGACCGGTCTCCCTGGCAGGGCATCTCGAACTCCTGGAAGATCCGTCCGGAGCCATGACCATCAGCGAGGTGTTTTCTCCTCCGGCCGGCAACAAATTTACCGGGGCCGCCGGCGAAGCGCCAGGCTTCGGCTTCACCAAATCGGCGGTCTGGGCCCGTTTCAGGATAAAAAATACCTTGCCCCGGCCCATTGAGTACTTCCTTGAAGTCAAATACCCCCTCCTGGACCGGATAGATCTGTATCTTCCCCAGGAAGAGGGCGGATTCACCATTATCGAAGGCGGCGACTCCCTGCCTTTTGCCGCGCGATCCATCAAACACCGGAATGAAATATTCCCGATAAGTCTGGCCCCCGGTGAAGAAAAGACTCTCTACTTCCGCTGCGCAACGACCAGTTCTCTCAACCTGCCGCTCACCCTGCACTCCCCCGCTTCCCTGGCCGAGGAAATCAGCCGGGAACAGACCATGCTCGGCATCTATTACGGCATCCTCCTGGTGATGATGCTCTACAATCTCTTCCTCTACATAGGCCTTAAAGACATAACCTACCTTTATTATGTCCTTTTCGTTTTCACCTACATGCTCTTCCAGCTAAGCCTGAACGGCATGGCTTTCCAGTATTTCTGGCCGAACCTGATCTGGTGGGCCAACAACTGCACCCCCTTATTCATTTTCATAGCCTACATCTTTGCCACCCAATTCACCCGGAAGCTCCTCGACACCGGCAGAAACACACCCCGGCTCGACAAGTTCCTCCGGGTCTGTATCGGCCTGTCCATGGCCGGCAGCCTCCTTACCCTGATAATCGGCTACGAGCTCAGCATCCGCCTGGCTACCTTTATGAGCCTGACGGTAATCGCCCTGATTCTCGCCGGCCTGATCTGCATGCTCAAAGGCTACCGCCCGGCCCGCTACTATTTCCTGGCCTGGTCCGTTTCCCTGCTGGGGGTGACGATCTATGCCCTTAAGAGCTTCGGCCTGCTGCCCCACAACTTCATCACCCACTGGGGCATCCAGGTCGGCTCGGCCTGGGAGGTGATCCTGTTATCCATGGGCCTGGCCGACCGCTTCCAGCTCATGAAACAGGAAAAGGAAAGAATGCAGACCATGTATGCCGGCAAACTCGAAGAAGCCCACGCCGAACTGGAAAACTCTTTCCGTTATCTGGAAAAATTCAAGAACTCCCTCGAGGCCCTGGTTGAGGAAAGAACGGCGCAGCTCAGCCGGGCCAACGAAGAGCTGGCCAGGGAGGCCTGCAAACGCCAGGAGGCGGAGGCAAGGGCCGAGGCAGCCAGCCGGGCCAAATCCCAATTCCTCGCCGCCATGAGCCACGAAATCCGCACCCCGATGAACGCCATCCTCGGCATGGCGAATATGGCGGCAAAAATGGCCGAAGGCGAAAAGACGGCAACCGGCCACAACGTGGATCCCACAACAGGGAACGGACCGGAACAAGCGATTGCAGGGCGCCAAAGATTGCGGCAAGTCCTGGCCATCCTCCAGGAATCCGGCCGTTCCCTTCTCTCGCTGATAAACGATATCCTTGATTTTTCCAAAATAGAAGCCGGCCGCCTCGATCTCGAATGCAGCGACTTCGCTCTCAGGGAAAGTGTGGCGAGCATTGCCGCCCTGTTCGGCAGACAGGCCGAAGACAAGGGTCTTGCCCTGCTGATCGAAATAGACGAAAACACCCCGGACAATATCCGGGGCGATGCCCTCCGCCTGCGTCAGATTCTCGCCAATCTGCTCAACAATGCCATTAAATTCACGGAAAAAGGCTCGGTGCAGATAAAAGTGCATTGTGAAAGCCGGCAGGAAGATCAGGCAGTGCTTGCTTTCTCCGTGCAGGATACCGGCACCGGCATCAACCACGAGCAGATAAAACAGCTTTTCCGTGAATACACCCAGGCGGACAGCTCCACCGCCAGGCTTTACGGCGGGACCGGCCTGGGTCTGGCCATCACCCGGCAACTGGTCAATCTCATGGGCGGAGAAATCAGCGCCGAAAGCGAACCAGGCCGGGGCAGCATCTTCCGCTTCACCATCAGGGTCGGGTTGCAATTCCATTTCTAAATCAAGATGGTAACGCGAAGGCGAGTGAGCAGCGACGAGACAGTACAGGTAGTACGGCGAGGAGCCGCGCAGTGAAGCCGACAAAGTTAAAGCTGAGTTGAGCAGCTTGTCGGCTCAAACGAAACTTATGCCCTCTGGGTATAACGCTTGATTTAGAATTGGAATTAGCCGGGGAAGGACGGAGACCGGGTGATTGCCAGTCAATTCTTGACAAAGATCCGCATTCCGAGGAAATAGCGAACGATGGTCAGGAAATTAACGGAGACACATGACCCCTTCCACCACCAACCTGAATCAACTGCTCGCCGAAAGCGCCGAGGTTTACGGCAATCTGCCCTGCGCGGGCTTCGCCTTTGAGCCTGCCGTAACCTACGGAGACTTCTACCAAAACACCCTGGACCTCGCGGCAGCCCTCAAAGAGCGCGGGATCAGAAAGGGCGATCTGGTGGCAATCCTCGCCGACAACTCTCCGCAATGGGGGATGAGCTATTTCGCGATCATCCGCCTGGGCGCCGTTGCCGTACCCATTCTCCCTGATTTCCCGGAAGCCGATGTCCGGCATATCCTGACCGAGACCGGGGCAAAAATTATTTTCACCAACCGGCGCCAGCTCGATAAGCTCTACGACCTGGGCTGCCGCCTCAAAATGGTGATAACCCTGGATGACGCCGACGACCCGGGCAAACTTCTGCCCCTGGCTACCTTCACCCGCTTCCTCGCCGAGGACAAGAAAAAGCCGGGCCGGGAGAAAATACCTCCGGCCGATTTTTGCGCCGCCGACGACCTTGCCTCGATCATCTACACCTCCGGAACCTCCGGTCATGCCAAGGCGGTGATGCTGAGCCACGCCAATTTCCTCAGCAATGTCCGGGCTACCTTGGCCATCTTTGCCGAAAATGAAGTACGGGAATGGACCTTTCTTTCCATCCTGCCCATGTCCCACGCCTACGAATTCACCAGTAGCTTCCTGACCCCGCTGGCCAGCGGAAGCCGCATCGTTTACGCCGGCAAGACCCCTACCCCCACCGTGCTGGAAAAAATCTGCGCCGCGGAAAAGCCGGACATCATGTGCCTGGTGCCGATGGTCATGGAGAAAATTTACAAAAAAAGAGTGCTGCCGGTAATCGGCGGAAATGTTATTATCCGAGCCGCCATGCACATCCCTTTGTTGCGGCGGAAGATCATGGGCAGGATCGGTCGAAGGCTCCAGGCCTTTTTCGGCGGCCGGCTCAGGCTTGTCGCCATCGGCGGGGCTCCCCTGAACATCGAGGTGGAAAAATTCCTGGCCGAAGCGAATTTTCCTTATCTGGTGGGCTACGGGCTCACCGAGGCATCTCCCCTGGTCAGCGCCGGGCCGTGGCGCGATCCGGAGATCGCCCTGGGTTCGGCCGGAAAGCCGGTGCAGGGGGTTGAGGTAAAGATCGCCGCCCCTGATCCGGAAACCGGCCTGGGCGAGATCATGGTAAAAGGCGCCAATGTGATGCCGGGCTACCGCAACAACCCGGAAGCCACCCGGGAAGCCATTGACCAGGACGGCTGGCTGGCCACCGGCGACCTCGGCTCTTTGGACCGGCATGGCAACCTTTTTATCAAGGGGCGGTCAAAAAGCGTGATCGTGCTTTCCCACGGGGAAAACATCTACCCGGAGGCCATCGAGGAAAAGCTGAACGCCTTCCCCGAGGTGGTGGAATCCCTGGTCCGCGAACAGGGAGGCCGGGTGGAGGCCATGGTCTATCTCGACTATGAACTGCTGAACGCGAAAAGCAAAAGCCAGGACGAAACAAAACAGATGGAGCGGATCAGCGAGGTGCTGGCCCTGCTCAAAAGCTCGGTAAACCGGCAACTGCCGGCCTACGCCCAGCTCGCCCGGGTGCGCGAACACCGCGAGCCCTTTGTCAAGACCGCCACCCACAAAATCAAGCGCTACCTCTACAACAGCGCCGCCTGAGAATAAATGGACTCGCGAAGATTATAAATCTTCGCGGTTTGCCGTAAGAAAATCAAAAGGTTATATAGTTACCCCGTCTGAATCGTGGCTTTGTACGGTTCAGACAAAATAAACTTGCAGCCCGGAACAAATATGATTGACAGCCAGGTGGGTTCCACCTCCGAATACCCTGCCGATGTCCATTGCCTGACCCTGGACGGCCGGGAGATATTCCTTGTGGGCACAGCCCATATCTCCAAGGAATCCGTGGACCTGGTCCACCGGGTTATCGCCGAACAGAGGCCGGATTGCGTCTGCGTGGAACTCGACGAAAAACGCTACGAGGCCCTGGCCAGACGCAAGACCTGGGAGCTGCTCGACCTGAGGGAGATCATCCGCAAAAAGCAGCTCGCCACTTTGCTCATCAACCTGGTGCTCGCCTCCTACCAGAAACGGCTCGGCGACAAGATGGGGGTCAAACCCGGCACCGAACTGCTCGAAGCGGTGCAGGAGGCCGAAAAGCACGCCATTCCCGTGGCGCTCTGCGACCGGGATGTCCGGGTAACCCTGCGCCGGGCCTGGCACTCCACCTCGTTCTGGCGCAAGAATTATCTCCTGGCCAGCATTCTCACCGGGATGTTCGAGGAAAGCGAGATCAGCGAGGAAAAGCTCAAGGAGATGAAGGAAAGCGATGTGCTTTCCGAGCTGCTGGCCGAGATGGGCCAGGCCCTGCCCGAGTTGAAAAGGGTGCTCATTGACGAACGGGACACCTTTCTGGCCGAAAAAATCAAGGCCGCTTCCGGGCAAAGGCTGGTGGCCGTGGTCGGGGCCGGGCATGTGGCCGGAATCAAAAAGGCGCTTGCCGAGGACCGCAGCGGACAGATGGAGGAGATCAGCGCCATCCCCACGGTTTCTCCGGCCTGGAAAGCGGCGGGCTGGCTCATCCCGGCGGTCATCGTCATTGCGCTGGCCATGATCGCGGTTACCAAAGGCACGGCCGTGGCCGGCGACAACCTGCTCATCTGGGGCCTGGCCACCGGCCTGCCCGCCGCCTTCGGCGCGGCTCTGGCCCTGGCCCATCCTTTCACCATCCTCGCCGCCCTGGCAGGCGCCCCGGTTACCACGCTGCTCCCGGTCCTCGGGGTTGGCCATCTAACCGCCCTTGTGCAACTGATGGCCCGGCCCCCGCTGGTCATCGAATTTGAAACCGTTTTCAACGACATGGCCAGTTTCACCGGCTGGTGGCGTAATCGCCTGCTTAGGCTTTTCCTGGTCTTCACCCTGCCAAGCTTCGGGGCAGTGGCCGGGATGTGGGTGGGCGGCTCGAAAATAATCGCAAACCTCTTTTAGAGAGCTTATCCACAAATAAGCGCGAAGGAACTACGATGGACAAGAAACTTTATCTCACCGGCGCCCAGGCCCGCCATCTCAGAGGTCTCGGCCACAGACTTTCCCCCACCGCCATGATCGGCAAGGAAGGACTCAGCGACAACCTCATCGCCACCACCGATGCGGTGCTCACCGCCCACGAGCTGATCAAGGTGAGGATCCAGGACGGCTGCCCGCTTGAACGGGGGGAAGCCGCGGAACAACTGGCCAGGGCCACGAAAAGCCGGATCGCCCAGCAGATCGGAAAAACCTTTCTCCTATTCCGGGAAAACAAGGAGTTGAAGGAAGAAAAGAAGATAGCGCTGCCGGCGATGAAAAAGAAATAAGGCCGTCTCTCGGATTACAACATCCTGAATCCGTGACGGCTTATTGCCGGTTATGCTGTTATCCAGCCGTAATCACAAGATAATGGCAAGAGTTTGTGCGAATACTTCGATTCACCCGCCGCCCTTCGGGGCGTCCGAGAAGGGCGCATTCGCTGCGTTGGCAACTCGTTGATATAACATTAGTATAATCAACATCGTCGCAGCCTGGCGCCTGCTCCCTTCTCGAACGCTCACGGATTCAGGAACATGGAGACACCCTGTAGGAGCGAGCTTGCTCGCGAAATCTTGCCGCATTGCAGGGTCTGCGCGCAAGCGCGCTCCTGCCCCCACCATCCAAGACCTCAATAACCCCATGCCCGATTATCTCGATTTTCTCCCCAAAGCCCGCAAGGATGCCATCCGCGCCAACCGTGCGGCGACCGCCGATCGGCTCGGCCAGGACAAAAAGGGTTTTCTTCGCTTCCGCGAGCCCTATGAATCGCTGCGTCATATCCGGGCCGGTTTCACCGATTTTTCCGGCGATGCGGTGACCATCGGCCGGGCCGGGGAACTTAGCGAAGCGGACCAGGCTCTGGTTTACCGGGCGATGCGCGATTTCATGCCCTGGCGCAAGGGGCCGTTTAATCTCTTTGGGATCGAAATTGACGCGGAGTGGCAAAGCTTTCGCAAGTGGGACCGGCTTGTCCCTGCCCTACCCGATCTGGCCGGCAAGGTGGTGGCCGACATCGGCTGCAACAACGGCTACTACATGTTCCGGATGCTGCCGCGCCAACCGCGCTGCGTGCTTGGCTTTGAGCCTTTCTTGCAGCATTATTACTGCTTCAAGACCCTCAAACACCTGGCCGGCGCGGAGGAATTACTGATCGAGCTGATGGGGGTGGAGGATGTGGGCCTGTTTCCGGCCTGTTTCGATGTGGTCTTCCTGATGGGGGTCATCTACCACCGGATCTCCCCGGTGGAGATGCTCAAAGAAATCCGGGCCGCCATGCGTCCGGGCGGCACGCTGATCGTCGAGAGTCAGGCCATCCCGGGCGAGGAGCCGGTGGCCCTCTTCCCGGAAAAATGCTACGCCAAGGCGCCGGGCACCTATTTCGTCCCCACCGCCGCCTGCCTGCGCAACTGGCTTGTCCGCGCCGGCTTTGCCGAGGTGGAAATCTTTGCCCGCCATCCGATGAGCAGCGAGGAGCAGAGAAAAACCGGATGGATGACCTTCGAGTCGTACCGCGATTTCCTCGACCCCGGCAACCCCGGCCTCACCGTGGAAGGCTACCCTGCCCCATGGCGGGTGTTTGTCAAGGCGGTCAATCCCTGATTCTTTAACGCTGTTGGGCCATGAGCCTTTCCCGAGCTTCCTGCGGGAAAGGCGCCGGGACGATTTGTTGCCGATCGGCAAAGGAAAGGGCCTTCACCGGGCAGTTGACCACGCAGTTGCCGCAGCGCATGCAGTCGGCGCTTTTAACGAAGCCGGCCGCCTTGCGAGACCCTGGATCGGTTTCGATGGGGCAAACCTTCGCGCAGCGGCCGCATTCCCGGCAGGCCGAAGCAACGGTGAGCAGATGAGTACCTGGGGAAAGCAACCCCTGGAACAGAGCCATGGGGCAGAGACCGCACCATGATCTCGGCCGGTAAACGAGACCGATGAATACCGCGATGGTGGTGGACACCGTCCACATCAGGGTGAAAACCGCGCCGGTCTTCGCCGCATCCCCCCCGGCCGCGATGAGCCGCGAGACCATCAGGCCGATCATCAGAACAAAAACCAGCCATTTGAACCAGCTTTCCTTGAACAACCGGGGCATGGGCCGGTTAAGGCTGATCAGCCCGAGGAGGCGCTCAAAAAACGCGCCCATGGCGCAGAACCAGCCGCAATAGTAACGCCCCTTGAAAAGCGACAAAGCGGCAAGGAAAATCATCATCGTAAGGGCGATGTAGCCGAAATAGGGCCAGAACCAGCCGCCCACGATAACCAGAGGCAGGAGAGGAAAGAAGAGGAGTTGGATATTCTTACGGTTTTTTGCTTCCTGATACTTCATGACTGTCGCGCACCTGTTGCCTTGGGAGAATGAAATCGTCTGCTTTCCGGGTCCCTCCCGGACAGACAAGCATATAAGAATATGCTTAATAGTCTGCGACAGAATATAAGCTGAAGATTAAATACCGTCAAGCCCGTTTCTTTGCCCGCCGCTTTTCCCGCCCCCCCCCCGGCCGCGGCAAGCAGGAAAGGGAGCAACCAGGGGGGCGTCCGGATCGGACTCGCCGTTTTTTCCTTGCTCTTTTCTCGCCAAGTAATAAATAGTGGGCTCTCATCAGACAGGGAGGAGTAATGGGCAATCCAACCGGTAAGGAACCGGCGAGCGGCAAACTGAGTGTTCTCGCCTTGGCCGCCCTCGGGGTGGTTTTCGGCGACATCGGCACCAGCCCCCTTTACGCCCTGCGCGAGTGCTTTCACGGCGAGTATGCCATCGCGGTCAGCCAGGCCAATATCCTGGGCGTCCTTTCCCTTATCTTCTGGTCCCTGCTCCTGATCGTCAGCTTCAAGTACCTGGGCTTCATCCTCCGGGCCGACAACGAGGGTGAAGGCGGGGTGTTATCACTGACCGCCCTGATCAAGCCGAAGAACGTCAAGCCCCGCACCCCGCAGTGGGCCCTGGTGGGCCTGGGGATATTCGCCGCCTGCCTGATGTACGGCGACGGGATGATCACCCCGGCCATCTCGGTCTTGAGCGCGGTGGAAGGGATGCAGAACATCACCCCGGCGCTGGCTTCCTGGATCATCCCTGCTACGATCATCATTCTCGGCGGGCTGTTCATGATCCAGAAACGGGGCACCGCCAGGGTCGGCCGGATGTTCGGTCCGGTGATGCTCGTCTGGTTCTCCGCCCTGGCGGTCAGCGGCCTGGTCCAGATCGTACAAAACCCGGCGGTGCTGGCCGCGATGCTTCCCTGGCACGGGATCGGCTTCCTGATGGTCAACAAGGTGCAAGGCTTCGTGGTCCTGGGCGCGGTTTTCCTCGCGGTCACCGGGGCCGAGGCCATCTATACCGACATGGGCCATTTCGGCAGGAAACCCATCCAGATGGTCTGGTTTTTCGTGGTCTTCCCGGCCCTGCTGTTGAATTACTTCGGCCAGGGCGCCCTGTTGCTGGTCAAGCCGGAAGAAGCCTACCATCCCTTTTACGCCCTGGTGCCGGACTGGGCGATGATCCCCATGGTTCTGCTGGCCACCTGCGCCACGATCATCGCCTCCCAGGCGGTGATCACCGGCTCCTTTTCCCTGACCCGCCAGGCGATCCAGCTCGGCTACCTGCCCCGGCTAAAGATCACCCATACCTCGTCCGCGCACATGGGCCAGATCTATGTGGCCCCGGTCAACTGGGCTCTGATGTTCTGCACCATCGGCCTGGTCCTGGGCTTCCAGTCTTCAAGCAAGCTGGCCGCGGCCTATGGGGTGGCGGTAAGCTCCGACATGCTGATCACCAGCACCCTGTTTTTCGTGGTTCTAAGCAAACGCTGGGGCTGGAAAAAGCCTGCTGCCGCCCTGCTTACCGCGCTGTTCGTCACGATCGAACTTCCCTTTTTCGCCGCCAACATGAGCAAACTCTTCCACGGGGCCTGGTTCGCCCTGGCCATCGGCGGCGCCTTTTTCACCGTGATGCTCACCTGGGAACAGGGCCGGGAAATCCTCGGCAAAAGGATGCGGGCCCTGACCCCGCGGCTCGACGACTTCAAAGCCTGGCTCGCCAGGCAGCACATCCAGCGAATCAACGGCCAGGCCGTCTTTTTGACCAGAAGCCACGACATCGTGCCCGCGGCCATGATGCACAACCTGAAGCACAACAAAATCCTCCACTCGGAGGTGGCTTTCTTGAACATCCGCACCGAAGAGATTCCCAGGGTGCCTAATTTCGAGAAGATCGAGGCGGAGAAACTCGGGGCCGGACTTTATCGGATCATCGCCCACTACGGTTTCATGGAGGAGCCCAATATCGGGACCATCTTCGCCCTGGCCCGCAACAAAGGCTTCAATCTGGAAATGAAGAACGCGAGCTTCTTTTTGGGCCGGGAAAAGCTCGCCATCGGGGATAAGCCGGAGATGTGGCGCTGGCGCTCGCACCTCTTTCTCTTTTTGGCCAGAAACGCCATGGACGCCGCGGCCTTCTTCGACATCCCCGCGGATCAGGTCATCGAGGTGGGGATTCAGCTCGAGCTTTAAGGGTTGCGGTCAAAATGGGAATTGCGCAGATACAGACCGATGTCGCCGGCCACCATCAGGCCGTTTAGCGCATAAAGCCAGATAACCGGGTCCGGGCTGTAGAAGACTTTGTGCATGATCCCGGCAAGATAGCCCAGAAGGACCACGACGAGAAAGACCACGCTTTTCCCGGCATTGGTCCGGGCCAGGTAGGAGCGGCGCAGGGAAAAGGGCCAGGCCGCCCCGAAGCAGATCAGCATGAAAATTTCGAAGATGCTCATGGGGTTCCAGTTAGTGCTGAGTTCTGAGTACTGAGTGCTGGGCATTTCTTTAACATTTGCCCGGACTTTCTTTCCACAATTTTTCCCTCTGACCTGAAATGCTTCAAATCAACTTCATCGCCGCCCAAGTGAGTTTCCTGCCGGGTGATGCTGTCGCGGTATTGGCTGCGTCGCCCCGTCCAGGGATGGACGGGACAGCAGACACCTCGGAGAAAAACAGGATGTTTTTCGAGAATGAGCGACAGTATCTCCCGGCAGGAAACGGTTCCTTCCTCCACTACTGTTCGCCCCAATGAGCAACTGGCAAAGGCTGCTTTCCCGCAGCATCACCACTCCGGCTCAACTCAGCCGCCATTTCGGCCGGGACTTCTCCGCCCTGGCCCCGGTCTGCGCCCGTTTCCCCCTGCGGATCAACCCCTATTACCTGAGCCTGATCAAAAAGCCGGGCGATCCTCTCTGGCGGCAGGCAATGCCCGATCTGCGCGAACTGTCGGACCCGGTAGGCCTCGACGACCCCCTGGACGAGGAAAACCGCTCCCCGGTCCCCAATCTGGTCCACACCTACCCGGACCGGGCCCTGTTTCTGGTTTCCGGCCAGTGCGCCATGTACTGCCGCTTCTGCACCCGGAAAAGAAAGGTCGGCACCCCGCAGATGCAAGCGAGCCGGGAAAACATGGAAAAAGCCTTCGCCTACCTCCGGGCGCACCGGCAGATACGCGACATTCTCGTCTCCGGCGGCGATCCCCTCCTGCTTGATGACGCAACCCTCGCCTGGCTGCTCGGCAATCTCCGGGCCATCCCCACGGTGGAGATCATTCGGATCGGCAGCCGGGTACCCTGCACCCTGCCCATCCGGGTCACCCCAAAACTTGCCGCCATGCTCAAAAAATTTCACCCCCTGTACCTGAACACCCATTTCAACCACCCGGACGAGCTCACCCCCCAGGCGGCCGGGGCCTGCGCCAGGCTCGCCGACGCCGGCATCCCCCTGGGCAACCAGACCGTGCTTCTCAAGGGGGTGAACGACGACGCGGCCACGATCACCCGGCTGATGCAAGGCCTGCTCAAAATCCGGGTAAGGCCCTATTACCTCTTTCAGTCCGACCTGACCATGGGGGTCAACCATTTCCGGACCAAAGTGGAAACCGGGATCGGAATCATCCGGGAGATGGTCGGCCACACCTCGGGCCTGGCCGTGCCCACCCTGGCGGTGGAAGCCCCGGGCGGCGGGGGCAAGATCCCCCTGGACCTGGGCTACCTGACCAGCCTTGGCAAAACCGTGCAGCTCACCAATTACCTCGGCGC
>Ga0172371_10011383_pt1 | contig 11864 bp, 11 predicted proteins | sample Lak12m_FD_114543 | JGI IMG/M metagenome (GOLD analysis project Ga0172371, IMG submission 114543) | Freshwater microbial communities from Kabuno Bay, South-Kivu, Congo - kab_022012_12m | ecosystem: Environmental > Aquatic > Freshwater > Lake | place: Democratic Republic of the Congo: South-Kivu...
TAAGAACCATTCGTATGTTGTTTTAATGCCATCTTCCAGCTCAATCTTGTGGCGCCAGCCCAATTTTTGCAGTTTGGTTACGTCCAGCTGTTTTTTGGGCGTGCCGTCAGGCTTTGACGTGTCATTCACGATTTCTCCGGCAAACCCGACTGTTTCTTTGATCATCGCGGCCAGTTTTTTGATCTTCAAATCCTTGCCCGTCCCAATGTTCACAATTTCACTGTCATCGTAGTTGTTCATCAAAAAAAGGCACGCGTCCGCCAGGTCGTCCACATGCAGGAACTCGCGGTAGGGTTCCCCGGTTCCCCACATCACCATCTCCTTGGCACTATTTATTTTTGCTTCGTGGAATTTACGCAGCAATGCAGGCAGAACATGAGAAGAATTGAGATCGAAATTGTCGCCTGGCCCGTATAAATTGGTCGGCATCACTGAAATAAACTTTGTTCCGTATTGCCGATTGTAAGATTGGCACATTACTATTCCGGCTATTTTAGCCACCGCGTAAGCCTTATTGGTTTTTTCCAGCGGCCCCGCCATGAAATATTCTTCTTTAATCGGCTGGGGACACTCCCGCGGATAGATGCAGGAGCTGCCCAAAAAAAGCAGTTTTTTTACCTTATTTAAATAGGCGTTGTCTATAATATTGGTCCCAATGGCCAGGTTTTGATAAATAAACTCCGCCGGATGGTTATTATTAGCTTGGATACCACCTACTTTTGCCGCGGCTAAAAAAACGTATTCCGGCTTTTCCGCTTTAAAAAATTCCCGGGTGGCTTTCTGATCGACCAGATCCAGCTCTTTGGAAGTCCTTAAAACAAGATTGTCGTACCCCTTTTTTTGAAGAGCTCTGACAATAGCCGACCCAACCAGCCCTTTATGCCCCGCGATGTAGATTTTAGAGTTTTTATCCATAGTTTTTCTTAAAAACCCCTCTGCCCTCGAAGACTCGGACACCTCCTCTTCGTAAGGGGAGGATGAGGTCATCCCCTCCTTAGAAAGCATGCCCCGTCGAATGACGGGGGAGGGGAAAGAGGGGAGGTTTATTTATTTCCCAGCCTTCACTCCTTCATTTTTTAAATCCGCTTCCAGCATTATCTTGGCCAATTTTTTAAAGGTAGTCTTCGGCTTCCATCCCAATTTCATTTTGGCTTTTCCAGGATCGCCCAACAGCAAGTCCACTTCCGTCGGACGATAGTATTTAGGATCTATTTTTATTAAAATCTTTTTGGTTTTCTTATCAATCCCGACCTCTTTCCCGCCCTCGCCTTGCCATTCAAAGTCGATCTTTAGAATCCGCATACACTCTTCGACAAATTCCCGCACACTATGGGTTTCACCAGTAGCCAGCACAAAATCTTCCGGTTTTTTTTGTTGAAGCATCAACCACATGCCTTCAACATAATCCTTGGCATATCCCCAATCCCGTTTCGCGTCCAAATTGCCTAAGTAGAGACATTTTTCCTTGCCGGCCAAAATCCGCGCCAATCCGCGGGTGATTTTTCTGGTAACAAATGTCTCACCACGCCGGGGCGACTCGTGATTGAAAAGTATTCCGTTACAAGCGTATATGTCATAACTTTCCCGATAATTCACCGTTATCCAGTAAGCGTAGAGTTTCGCGCAGGCATAGGGCGATCTGGGGTAAAAAGGAGTTGTCTCATTTTGGGGAATTTCCTGAACTTTTCCGTAGAGCTCGCTACTTGACGCTTGGTAGAATTTCGTTTTCAGACTCGATTCCCTGATCGCGTCTAGCAAGCGCAGCGTTCCTATGCCGACTATGTCGGCAGTGTATTCCGGTATGTCAAAGCTTACCCGTACATGGCTCTGAGCTCCTAAATTATAAATTTCGTCCGGTTTGATTTTATCCAAAAGCCGGGCAATGTTGCTGGCATCGGAAAGATCACCGTAATGCAAAAACATCTTGACTCCGTTAACATGAGAGTCTTTGTATAGATGGTTGATCCGGTCAGTGTTTATACTGCTGGAACGGCGAATTACGCCATGCACTTCGTAGCCCTTCTTCAGAAGTAATTCCGCCAAGTATGATCCGTCTTGGCCGGTAATGCCGGTGACTAAAGCTTTTTTCATATTAAATTATGAAACATAAAACTTAAAACATGAAACACAAGATGTGACAATACTTTCGGATTCATCTCCGTATTTTTCCCCGTGTTTCAAGTTTCAAGTTGTGAGTTTCAAGGTTTTTCAGCGCGTCTTTTCTGGTAAGCTCGGATATTTGAAGTTCCAAACGCTCAATGGCCGAAAGCAGCTTGAAAATCATCAGAAACACCAATATAAAACCGGTGAGAATAACTGCGTTAAGATTGCCTTCTATGCCGATCACTCTGGCCGCCCAAAAGGTTATCGCGGGAAACAAAGCAACGGTGGCCATTCCACCCCAAACAACAATCCTCACTGCCAGCTTCAGAAAGGTCGGATGATTTCTTCCCTTAATATAATTACCAATGCCCTGATAGATCATCGCCATGGCAATCGCCGTAACGACAATTTGGTAGAAATGGAGATTAAACATTGTAAATTATCAATCGACCTAAGAAAGTATGTTCCAAATCATTCTAGCAGCTGTTTTCAATCCATTCAAAAAACCTTGCTTTTCGATTTTTCCCATCGAGTACTCAGAATAACGGACTTCTACCGGCACCTCGACATACTTTAATTTATTCTTGTATATTTCCCTTATTATTTCGCTATCGTACTCATAACGGTCACTGCGGGTGTCAATCAGCTTAAGCGCTTTTTTTGAGTAAGCCCTGAACCCCGACTGGCTGTCCGTCACCCAAAGACCGTATAAATACCAAGTAAAGAAATTTCCCGCGTAGTTGTAAACAACCCTGCTAAGAGGCATGCCCTGCCTTCTGATGAGGCGCGAGCCCAGCACGACATCATAACCCGCCCGGATTTTTTTAATCATTCTTCCGATGTCCGCCGGATTATGCTGGCCGTCACCGTCTATTGTTACCGCGATTTCAACTCCCAGTTTTTTCGCGGCCTCAATTCCCGTCTTCACTGCCGCGCCTTTTCCCCGATTGATTCTGTGTCCTAAAGTGACGGCTCCGGATCTTTCAGCCTCCGCGCGAGTGTCATCGCCGCTTCCATCATCCACAACAATAACGTTTCCGTAACCCGCCGATTTAATTTCCGAAATAACTTTTCGGATGATTTTTCCCTCGTTAAAAGCGGGTATAATTAAAAATATACTCATATAAGTACTTTTCTCACAATTAAATAAAAAATCAAGCCGCAAGAGCGGAGAATCAAGAATTTCGTTTCGCGAAAAAAGGTGTTATCTTGGAGAAAAATACAAAAAATTATGAAAAAAATTGGATACATATCTATTACTTTTGTTACCGGCCTCGCCGTGTGGGTTCTTAGCGGAGGCATCTCGTCTTCACGGGAAAAAATCGTACCCCAGGCTCTCTGGAAGGCGGTAAGCAGCAAGGACGCGCAAGACAACGCTGACAGCGACAAAGACGGCCTTACCGACACGGAAGAGAAAAAACTGGGAACCGATCCCAATAAGGCCGACACGGACGGTGACGGCTTTATGGACGGCCAAGAAGTAAAAAAAGGTTGCAATCCCTTGAAACCGCCGCCGGGAGACTGCGCCGCAAACAACAACAGCAACGTTAATAATAACAACGGCAACTTTAACGGCAACAATAACCGAAACAACAATCAAGCCGGTATAGTGATTAACAACAACTCCTCCGGCACAGCGGCGGAAGGGAATTCTTCCGCCACCACGTCCTCTCCAAAGGAAAACGTCGCCGACAAGGAAAACGTCACCGAAAAGGTGGCCTTAAAAGTCGACGAGATAATCGCCAAATACAAATTGTATTCAACCCCCTACAACACTTTGAGCGAGGACACCAGAACCGAAATTGAAAAAAATCTCAATGAATTTGCCGAAAATATTTTGAAAAATACCAATCTCGATTTTGCTTTTAATATTCCCCGAGAAAATTTAAGCTTGATTGAAACTGAAGAAAAAGACAAAGATCAATATATCTCTCGGGCAAAAGACATTTTGCGCCAGCATAATCTTCTTTCAGAAAACCAGACTATCGAAGAAGGACTGCGCGCGATTTTGCTTTCCCTTTCCAACATGAGTAAAAAAGACATTGAATGGGAAAAAACCAACAATTGGAAGCGGGAAATAGGCCTTGCCCGCCAAGAACTTTTGGCGATGCCGGTAAACCCCGCATTGGAAACGCCTCACGTTCGACTGCTCCGGGTTGTGAATTCGCTGCAGATAGTACTCGATAATTTAAACGAGGGAGATTATTTCCGTTCTTTTCTGGCTGCAGGGAGAGCCGAGAAAATTAACGTGGAACTGGATAAATTTTCGGAAGAAGTTAAATAAATTTTAAATTAAAAATTAAAATTTATGTTTCAGAAAACAAAATTTCTATTGGCAACAATAACATTTTCTATAGCCGCGATTTGGGCCAGTTATACCCATGCGGTTCAACTTCAACCGGATCAGCAGCTTTTTTCTCCGGACAGCCAAATGAACGTCGGCGCGGGCCAAGCTCAAGCTCCCGACGCTTTTCACGAACCTCAGTCGCGGCTCTCTCCCAACCAAGTGCCGGAAAAATTGGAGTTTGTCTTCCAAGGACACCAATACGGCATGCAGCGCATGGGCGAAACTTTCGTAAGCGACTATCAAACATTGCTGCAGGACATCGAATACGTTAACCGCAACGCTTGGAGGGATCTGTATAACCGTTCGCAGGACGAGTTTTTGAATTACTCCAGTCCGGGAACGCCCGCCACTCTGGCAAGCTCTCCGGCAGGCGCTCTCGCGATCGCGGCTCTGGACAATGCCGGAGCGGTGGGCCGCCAAAACGTCCAGTTCGGCGTGCCATTCTTGTTTCAAGGACTGGGTTTACAGGACGGCAGCGACTGTCAGGGAACCGTCCGGGGAATGCTTGAAGGCAAGTGTAAATGGGGCACCCCGCCGGTCATTTTGGACGCGATTTTTTCAAACATTATCGGAGGAGATACCAATTTGAACCAACTGAACGGCGCCTATGAAGTGTGGGGCGTCGCTCCCGCCCGCGCGACTTTGATCAGTTTAATATTCAACCAAGGACTGTTCGATTGAAATTTTCAATCCTTGTCAATTTACAATTTTTCCGTCAATGGTTATTGATTATTAAATGAAAATTGATAAGTATTGGTGAGTATTGAAAATTTTACTTTCTTAGCCTTTCCCACCACTCTTGGTTATTCTTGTACCATTCTATCGTCCGATCAATTCCTTCCTCAAAAGAGACGGTCGGTTTCCAACCCAACTCTTTCTCGATTTTTCCCGCGTTGATGGCGTAGCGGCGATCGTGACCGAGCCGATCAGCAACAAACTGAATGTATTCTTCCTTTCTACCCAGTTTTTTAACCAGCAGCTTGGCAATCTCGATGTTTGATTTTTCACTGTTTCCGCCAACACAATAAGTCTCCCCAATTTTTCCCTTTTCGATCACCGCGCCAACAGCCCGGCAGTGATCTTCGACGTAAAGCCAATCCCGCACGTTGAGACCGTCGCCATAGAGCGGAACCGGTTTATCTTCCAATAAGTTCGTGATAAAAAGAGGGATGAATTTTTCCGGAAATTGGTAAGGCCCGTAATTGTTCGAACAGTTGGTTATCGTAACGGGTAAACCGTGGGTATGAAAATAGGCCCGCACGAGATGGTCGGAAGCGGCTTTACTGGCCGAATATGGGCTGCGCGGATCGTACGGCGTTTTTTCATCAAACTTCTTTTCGCTGTCCAGTTTAAGGCTGCCAAACACTTCATCGGTGGAAATGTGATGAAAGCGAATATTTTTTCTCCTGGCGCATTCCAGAAGCACATGAGTACCGAGTACGTTGGTTTTCACAAACACGCTTGATTCTTTAATGGAGTTGTCCACGTGGCTTTCCGCCGCAAAGTGAACGATGACATCCGCTTTTTCCTGATCTAAAATCGTCTCGATAAGCTCGCCGTCTCCTATGTCGCCTCGGATAAATTGGTAATTCTCACAACTCTCCACGTTTTTCAGGTTTTCCAAGTTGCCCGCGTAGGTCAATAAATCCAGATTAATAACATAATCGCGGGGATGTTCTTTCAGCCAGTAGAGGATGAAATTGGAACCGATAAAACCGGCACCGCCAGTGATGAGGAGCTTCATTTGAAGGAGATTTAAGATTTACGATTTAAGAATTACGAGAGTTCAACTTCGTATTATCTTAAATCTTAAATCTTACCTCTTAAATCTTCCTTTCGCGTACCCTGTGTTTTTCCTGCAATCTAATGTCGTGGTTCCGACGTTTTCCCTCCAAAAATTCCTCCGCCTTGCGTTTTTCCTCAGCCAAAAAACCGGGGTTGTTTTTTTCGGCCAGCCAGAGTCCTTCCGCCAGACTTAATAGTTTATTTTTATCGTTATTTTTAGGTTCGGCAATGATCACCGCCAGCAGTACCTCAAGGATACTGCCGATTTGCGGACCGGGCCTGGTTCCCAAACTTTTCATGATGTCGTTGCCGTTTATTTTAAGCTGTTTTAGAGACACCGGGTCCGCTGAAACTTTGTCGATCAGATATTTCAATTTGCGCAGTTTAAAAACTTCCCCTTGCTTACAACCGCTTCCCAGCCGATCGGCAATGCGAATCGTAAGCAATTTTTTTATTTGTTCGCCGCCTCCCACCCGGTGAAGCAGGCGGCGTACCGTGCTTTCATTGTGCAGCGCCGGATCGAAATTGAACATATGATGACGAATGAGATGGGCAACGTCATCAATCGTTTTAGCCGAGTAACGCAAATCGGCAAGCGTTCGCCTCGCGATCCTCGCTCCTTCAACTTCATGAAAATAGAAAGTGGCTTTTCCCGCTTCTCCAACTCTTTTCACCCTGGGTTTAGCCGCGTCATGCAGCAGTGCCGCCAACCTCAATTCCAAAGCGTCCGAAAAACAAAATTTTAGCGATAAAACCGAGTGTTTATAAACGGAGTAAATGTGGTGCCAATTCTGTTTGACTTTTATCCCCTCACCTAGAACCGGCATTATCTCGTTCAGTAAGTCCAGTTTTCTGAGCATTGCCACACCCTCCGCCGGCCAGTCGGAAAGCAGAATCTTACTGAATTCATCCCTGATTCTCTCGCGGGAAATGTTGCCGAGCAAACGGGCATTGTTTTTCACGGCAAGAGCGGTGTTTTTTTCAATTTTAAATCCGAGTTCCACGGCAAAACGCACCGCGCGAAGCAATCTCAAAGCGTCTTCTTGAAATCTCGCTTCGGGATCACCGACCGCTTTAACCATTCCTCGTTCAAGATCGGAAAGCCCCGAAAATTTATCGATAATCAAACTGTTTTTAGTTTTCCTGTCCAGTTGAGACAAATCCACGCGAGCAATAGAAAATTTTGGATAACTGCCGAAGCCTAGACGGGGAATTTCTCTCACGGTAAGCAAATTCTTTTTCCCGCCCTCAATGCCGGGACCGCGATTCTCCGCGTTTTTCGAAAGCGATTCTTCGAAAGTGATGGCTTCTTGGCGAAGTTTCATTTCTCCCTGTAGAGAAGCATCGCGATGCGTCTCTACAGAAAGATTTTTGAAATCCACCGCCAACGCGTTAATCGTGAAATCCCGTCTTTCCAAATCATCCTCCACAGTCTTGGCAAAAAAAATTTTATCCGGGTGGCGAGAATCGGAATAACGGCTTTCTTTGCGAAAAGTTGTAATTTCCACCACGCCCGGCTTGATTTTTACTCCCACCGTACCAAACTGGTTATTATAAAAGCTGTCGGGAAAAATTTTAACTATTTCTTCGGGTAGCGCTGAGGTGGTAATATCCCAATCTTTAATCTCCCGATCTAAAAGTAAATCTCTCACGCAGCCGCCAACTAGATAGGCGGAGTAGCCGGATTTCAACAATTTTTTTCCAATCCGGATAACTGATTGGGGAACAGTATTTTGAAATTTGTCGTTTATCATTGTTTGTGGTTATATTATTTGTATAGCAGAAGAAAAAAGGTAGGAACAGGATACATCAAGAATTTTACAATTCGATTTTGCAACCGTTTGATCCTGTTCTTGTGAGACGCGTGCTTTTGCAATTCTTCAAAAACCTAAGTAAAATAAAACAAAACTATTAATCCGGAGTAGGACTTGCACATTTAGTACGGTTCAAAGAACAAGCGAGGAACCCTCCTTCGCTAAAGCTAAGGAAGGGCAAGGCGGAGCACCGGCTTGTCCGCTGAAGCTGACTAGCGCGGGCGGGAGCTTGTGACGAAGAAATGTGCTAAATGTGCGAGTTCTATAAAATATAAAATGAGAAGAAGTGACATTACAGTTGGTCTAGACATAGGATCGAGCGTTGTTCGCTTGATAGTCGCCGCGAAAGAAGAAGAAAGATGGCGGGTGCTGGGCAGCAGCAAGGTACCCTGCAACGGATTACGTAAGGGAGTCGTGGTGGATATAGAAGAAACCACCAACGCCATCAATAAAGCGGCTGAGATTGCCGAAAGGATCGCGGGAGTCCCCATTGAAAAAGCGATCGTGAACATTGGAGGCAGCCATGTTAGCGCGCAATCGGCTCGCGGAATCGTTTCGGTAAGCCGCGCTGACGGGGAAGTGAGCCAAGAAGACGTGGAGAGGGTTCTGGCTGCCGCCCAGTCGGTCATCTCACCAGAAACGGCCGCTAACAGAGAAATCATTCATGTGGTACCCCGCAGTTACAGTCTTGACAACCAATCGGAAATTCGCGATCCCGTCGGAATGAATGGAATGCGTCTGGAAGTGGATGCCCTGATCGTGACCGGATCAATTCCTTTCATTCGCAACTTAAGCAAGTGCTTGAGTCAAGCGGGAATTGAAATAGAAGGCGTGGTGGCTTCCCCGCTGGCAGCGGCTGAATCGGTCCTCAACCGCAGACAAAAAGAGCTGGGAGTAGTGGTGGTGGATATCGGTGTCGGAACATCGGACATAGCGGTTTTTGAAGAAGACCAACTGATCTATATCGCGACGCTTCCCATTGGAGCCGGCCACGTGACCAACGACATCGCCATCGGACTCAAAACCTCCATCGAAGTGGCGGAAAAAGTGAAAAAAGAATACGGCTCGGCCGTAGCGAAAGACGTTTCTTTGAAAAAAGATATCAACCTATCCCGCATCAGCAAGAACGAAGAGGGAACCATTAAAGCTAAAGAGATAGCCGAGATTATAGAAGCCCGTATGGAGGAAATATTTCGCCTGATAAACAAAGAACTTCGAAAAATCAAACGGGATGGCATGCTGCCGGCAGGCATAGTGCTTACGGGAGGTGGAGCCAAATTGCCGGGAATTATTGATTTAGCCAAAAAAGAACTGCATTTGCCCGCTCAAATAGGATTTCCTTTGCGAATGGAAGGAGTGGGAGAAACTTTAGACGATCCTTCTTTCGCGGTCGTCACCGGATTGGTTTTGTGGGATCAGACTGAAAAAACCGGCGGCATAGGCAGCAAAATAGACATCGCCCGCATCACCGATAAGCTGCCTGAAGTCATGCGGTCAGTGAGTAAAATCAAGGATTGGTTTAAAACCTTTTTGCCCTAAATTTGCCCTAAAAACAAATTAAAATATTTTAAAATAGGTCAAGAAATCCAAACGCAGGGAAGAAAATAAATATTTTGAAATAAAAAAATAATAATTTATCGAATTCCGTAATTTTATTCATTTTAACAAGCACAATCGCTCGTCTCTTTCTGTCGAATTAAGTTTACCTACCCTGCTAAACGTTTTTTACTTTCTGGTTTTGATAAATAATTTTCTCTTGAAATCACTTTATCGCCGGATTTTTCCTCAATATCTTTTCTGGTTCTACCAGATACCCCTCCTCCGTCCTGAGAATCTTGTCTCAATTTAGGAAATCCTTGCGAGTCTCTGTCTTTGGTAAATTTTGTAGTGGTGGCTTCACCGAGCATAGTTAAAATCAGCTCTAAATCATTCATGTGATCACGTAAATTCTCTCTGCTCAATCCTTTAAATTTTTTGTAGTCACTAACTTTCATATCAAAAGCTCCTTGCATAATTTCGTTGGTAAGAATAGCGTACCCCAATTTATTCTTTACTCCTCTGTTCCCCCATTCGTCAGTTAAATCTTGCCTTACCGCAATTCCTCTTGCCCGTTTTTCGATCCATTCTTTGGAATAACCTTTTTTCTCGTAGATTGATCTCATTCTTTCCATAGCCAGTTCTGGATTGTTTATTTCGTCTATTCGCTCTCTGCCGACTTTCGCAAGCCACAACTTGAAAGGCTCTGCGTTGGGAGAGGGAACTGATTGAATTAATCTAAGAACTGTCTCGGTATCAGCTACGTCGGTAAGATAAAATTTTCCATCCATTGCTTGCATTTTCAGTTGGTCACACCTTGTGACCAACTCACTGCCCTCTTCTTTTAAACGGTTTTTCAACGTAGTCCAATAACTCTGCGCCTTTCTGTGTTCGAGCTGATTTGTCAAAACGGTGATGATGTCAACGATGGAAAAGTACCACCTTTTTTGCTTTTTATTCCAATGGCGGCGGATTTTTCTACCTTTGAAGACAATCAACTTTTGGACTCTTGATTCGTTCGTCATGAATTTGGCATTATTTCTTAATTTTAATTCATTCTAACATATAGAATATTAAAAAGTCATAAAGAAATTATTAAATAAGGAACACTTGGAAAAACCCGCATGGAAGCGTACTCGGATCAAATAGCCAATACCTACCATCCAAATAATCCAAACGGTCCGGGAATGCCGGAATGGATGCCCAAAGAATGGCAACAACGAATTGCTGAAACTCCTTTTGACCCCAAAGGGAACACATTAAGTCGCGAGAACGCCCAACTTGTCGAAAACACATTTCGGAAATATGGTGCGGAAATACCCAATTCTCCAAATTTAGTAACAGTTCAAGATAGAGAGCTTGTTGTTCCTACGCCCAGACCATCTATAGATCAGCCTCAAGTTCCGGGATTTAAAACAGCACCGACAGATCCAGGGGAATACGATAAATTTGCTGGGCGTCTAATGCAGGAAGGAGTGGCACCCGAATCTGTTCCTCCTCCAGGATCCACTTATACAGATCAGGGAACACTTGCGGGATATAGTAGGGGAATCCTTGAGACGGCGGCTACAATTGCTGCCCCCCTGGCAGGTGCTCCACTAATAGCCAGAGATGTTGTAGAGTGGATTGCTAACCTTCCAGAGACATTATCAAAGACACTTGGTACCGAAAGTTCGCTGCAAGAACCAAAACCAATGGTTACGGATGATCCAGGGTCTTTTACTGGAGGCTCGCAACAGTCAATAGTCACAGATGATCCAGGGGTCTTTTAAAGCTGCCACCGCATCGATGCCACCAGACCAAGCTGGGCAGACACAAGAAACAGCCGGGCAAACTGCTCGGATTCCTGCTCCCAGTGGGAATACCAGGACGGCAGCAAAAACTGATACTCACCCCGAGGAACCAGGACAAGGATGGGATACTCCCGCCGAAAAGGGAGGAAAATCAGAATCAGAAAAACCAGAAGAACCACAGAAAGAAAAACCAGGCAAGGAGGAGCCAGAAGAAGAGAAGAAACCAGAACCATGGGAAGAAAAAGACAAAGAAGAACCGACAGATAAAGAGAAACCGACAAAAGAAGATGATGAACTAATAGAAGAAGAACCAATAGAAGAAGAAGATGAAGAGGAAGAGGAAGAGGAGGAAGAGGAGGAAGAGGAGGAAGAGGAGTCAGAAGAAGAAGATTAAAGCTAAAAGCAGTAACGATTACAAGAATTATTTCTAAAATAATTAATACTAGATTCCCGCCTACGCGGGAATGACAAAAACATGACAGACGA
>Ga0172371_10011385_pt1 | contig 11862 bp, 15 predicted proteins | sample Lak12m_FD_114543 | JGI IMG/M metagenome (GOLD analysis project Ga0172371, IMG submission 114543) | Freshwater microbial communities from Kabuno Bay, South-Kivu, Congo - kab_022012_12m | ecosystem: Environmental > Aquatic > Freshwater > Lake | place: Democratic Republic of the Congo: South-Kivu...
AGGATATCGCCATCGACTTCTTCCTGCCGTCTGAGCTTGCCGAGCAAGCTCTGAAGTCCGGCCTGTGCAACCGACCGCTTGCGGCCGTCAGCGCTCAAGTCGGAGGCTTGCCCTGGACTGCAACTGGTAATCCAGACGATTCTGTCTTCTGGAGCCACGACGAGGAATTTGGCCGACTGCGTGTCATCTTCACGCTCGGGGATAACTGTGCAACTGATCTTGTATGCGGTCATGACGTCCTCCCTCCATTACCCTGTTTATGCCCTGACGATACCGATCCTACCAATCGAACGGTTTTATAAAACGTCCTCGTTACCGTTCACGGTAATCCTTTCGGCATCGCATCAGCGGCACCTGAGTATTTCTTCAAATTAACTATTAGACGTCTCGAACGAGCGTTAGGTTCAGGTTTTGAGACAAGATTGCCGGTGTGGATTGCAGGGAATCCTGGGTCTTTTTGCGGCAGAAAATACGGAATGTTTCTGGTGGGAAGGCAACAAAAAAGTACTTGCAATTGCAGCGGGATCACTCGCCATAGCGCTTCAGATCAGGCGTTTTCTCCCCGGGACTGTTGCAGGCATTCAATAACTTCCTCATCGGATACCTGGTCGAAATTACGATAGAATTCTCCCACGGCTCCGAAATATGATGGCGTCATAAGACATTCGACTACGTCAGCGTTCGCTTCCAGTTTACGCATAACCCGCGGTGATGCCACGGGCGTGACGCAGATGATCTTTTCCGCTCCCCGATGACGCAAGGACTTAAGGGCGGCCAGCATAGTAAAGCCGGTGGCGACACCGTCATCGACTACAAGTATTGTTTTTCCCTTGACTTCGGGTGGTTCCATGGTACCGCGGTAACGTTCATAACGCCGCTGGACCTCCGCCGCCTGCTCTTCAGCCATCTCGCGGATGTAACGGTCGCTGATTTCATAGAGCCGTACAGAATTATCGTCCAATAAAAGATTGCCGTCGGAATCTATGGCCCCGATGGCAAGCTCCGGATTCAGTGGCGCGCCGATTTTACGGGAAACCCAGACGTCAAGCGGCAAATCCAGCGCCAGTGCTATCTCCAGTGCTACGACTATGCCACCTCGCGGCAGTCCCAGGACCAATGTATCTTTCTGACTCCGGTATTGTTCCACTAGCGAAACCAGGCGTTCTCCTGCATCTTTGCGATCCTCAAAAAACATTTTCTGTCACCTTTTCATTGATTCGTCAAAACCGAAACCATGGCCATAACCCATATAGTTTACGAGAAATGGGGATGATTCCCTGCTGCCGAACCCTGTTTTCAAATGTTGCCGGGTGCTTTCCACGTTCTTCCCGGTGCCATCAGGCGGCAAACCCACCCGAAGCTACGGCTCCTATAGACAGGAACGCGGGAAAGGGAATGGCCGGGATATACCTGGCGGCGCTGGCGATCATGGCGGCGTTATCAGTGCAGAGCTCCGGGGGTGGAATGAAAAGCCGGAGGCCTTTGTCTTCACATTGGCGGGTCAGACGCTTCCGCAATTCCGTGTTGGCGCTGACGCCGCCGGACAGGCAGATCTTTTCGCTACCGGCGGTTGCTGCGGCGGTCAGGGTTTTTTTAACCAGAGCCGTGACCACGGCAGATTGGTAGGATGCGGCGATATCGGCGCGGTGCTTGTCGATATCCTGGGGAGCTGAATCTCTTAAAAAATAGTAGAGGGCTGTCTTGACTCCGCTGAAGCTAAAATCCAGAATGCCCCGCCTGTCCAGTCCAACCGGAAAAACAAAGTAGTCAGGATCACCATCCATGGCCAGTTTATCGAGCTCGGCGCCGCCCGGATAGGGCAATCCCAGCAGCCTGGCACCTTTATCGAGCGCTTCGCCGGCGGCATCGTCGAGAGTCTGCCCGAGCAGTTCGAACCGGCCGTATTCGCGTACGGAAACAATCGAGGTATGGCCACCCGAAGCGATCAGGCAGATAAAAGGAGGTTCAACCGGGTCGGCTGGCAGATAATTGGCGGCGATATGTCCCTGGAGGTGATTGACGCCGACGAAATCAGCGCCGAGCGCGTAAGCGACTGACTTCGCGGTCGCGACGCCGACCAGCAGGGCGCCGATAAGGCCGGGTTCTGTGGTCGCGGCCACACGCTTTATTTGCTCTACCTCAATGCCAGCTGTGTTGACAGCCTCGGCGATCACTGGATTTATCAGCTCAAGATGATGCCTCGAGGCAACTTCAGGGACGACGCCGCCATATAATGCATGGAATTCATTTTGTGAGGAGACGATATTCGCCAGCAAGTCGTCGCCGTTAAGGATAGCGGCGCAGGTGTCGTCGCAGGATGTTTCAATGGCGAGAATCAAGCCAGCATGTCTTCGGAGTCTTTCCACATGATTAGGGCATCCTCACCATTGTCGCGATAGTAACCCTTGCGTATGCCCGTACATATGAATCCGAAGCTCTCGTACATCTTGATCGCACCCCGGTTTGATTTCCTTACCTCGAGTGTATATCCCCGGTGCTTCTCAAGACCGGTGAGCTCGAGTAAACGCTGGATCAGGTCGGTGGCGATGTACAGTCGCTGGTAATCGGAGTGCACGGCGAGGTCGAGGAGGTGCCACACTTCGACATATTGGGTGGCGATGAGATAACCGATAAGCTTGGCCTCATCAAACGCAACCAGACACAGGCTCGATTCTTTGGCCAACTGCGTGATAAAGGCGTTCAGCGACCACGGCCGGGGAAAGGAAGATTCCTCGATCTCAAGGACGTACTTGAGATCGGAAAGACGCATGGGTCTTATTTCAGCCAAGGCTCCTTCTTTCTCAGCAAGATAGTCCGATCGGCATCCGGCTCCCGCACATACAAAGGCAGCACCTCAAGTAACTGTCGCGGTTGATAAATTGCGTCTTTGCTCAGCGCCTGGAAATGCCAGATCGCACGAACGCGATTGGCTGGATGATCCGCTGGCAGAAGTACCAAATGACTCGAAGCGCCGAGCTGATCATGATACGCAACGGCGCCGTTGCCGCCGGCTTTTACTTTTCCGGGCGCAATCTGCACGAGCTTGGCCGGAAGGCCTTCTGGGCTGATGCACAGGACTTCAGATTCGGGTACCACCCGGTCTTCTCCTTCCCGGCGGTAAAGCTGCGTAAAGATCTGGCCTCGCTTGGCGTCGATAATCGGCAGTAGCATCGGCGTCGCCGCGATTGCATCTTCCCCGGCCAGCTGCAGCGCCACGGCTTCCAGGGTATTAAATCCGGCCAGAGGCACCCTCAGCATCTGGGAAAGAGCTCTGGCTGTGGCTATACCGACCCTCAGTCCACTAAAAGTACCCGGACCGGTGCCAACAGCGATAGCCTCGATGTCCGTTATCGATTTTTCATATTCCTGGAGTAAATCCTGAATTTTCGGGAGCAGCAGTTCGAGATGGTGCCTGCCGGCATCGAGGTTGGATTCCGCCACGATACCGCCATGCTCGCTAATAGCCAAGGCTAATACATCGGTCGCGGTATCAATCGCCAGTGCTGGCAAGAAGCTGCTCCAATCCCTTTTCAAGCCCGCTCCGCGCGCATTCGATCGAAATACGGCGGCTGTTGATATCGATATGCTCCATCCTGACAATGACGTCGGGATTTTCAATGAAAGGTTCGGCTTGCTCCGGCCATTCTACGAATGTTACGGCATCACTTTCAAAATAAGGTTCAAAGTCCGCCGCATCAACAAGATTGAACTCTGTAATCCGGTAAAGGTCAAGATGATGCACTCTGATGTTGCCCTGGTAGGTTTGGGCCATCGTGAAGCTGGGGCTCGTTACCGGTTCGCTGACCCCGAGGCCCATGGCGGCGTGCCGGATAAAAAATGTTTTTCCGGTTCCAAGTTGTCCGATCAGAAATACCAGATCACCGGGGAGCAACAGCCCGGACAGGCCAGAAGCCACGGCTGCCGTCTGCTCGGGAGAGCGTGAAATATATTCAAGCGGCATTTCTAATTAGAACAGGCCGAGTTGCTCAGGCTCAGCCTGACCTTTGTCTGGCTCCACCGTCGCTTTAGCTTCGGCTGGTAAAGTCTCTACCGGTAGTTTAGACATGGGCTCGCCAAGAAGCGCCGGCAGCCTGTCAAAATCGGCCTCCAGCGACTTGAGGTTGGCTGGTGTATACAGAGCCGCCGCCGGATGATAAACAGGGAATAGCAGCACTCTATCGTGACCGGGCAGATCCTGCTGCTGCCCGTGAATACGCGAAATTCCTTCACTGCGGCCAGAGAGCAACTTGGTGGAAAAATTGCCCAAGGTGCAGATTACCATTGGCTTGATGATCGCAATCTGTTCATCCAAAAACGCACGGCAGGTCTGGATCTCGCTAGTCAACGGATCGCGGTTGTCTGGAGGGCGGCATTTAAGAACGTTGGCAATATAGATCTGATCGCGGTTGAGGCCGATTCGTTCCAGCAGCTTAGCCAGAAGCTGACCCGCTCTGCCCACAAATGGCAATCCCTGCTGATCTTCGTGATAACCGGGGGCCTCGCCGACAAACATCAGTTTTGATGAAGAGCTACCAGATCCAAAGACGACATTTGTTCGCGTCCGTTCCAGTTCGCACAGGAGGCATTTTCGCACCCGTTCCTGTAACTCCGCCAGGCGCTTTTGTCTGTCCGCCGAATCAGCCACAGCTCGTACAGGAAGACTTGGAACAGGAACCGCAGCTTCGCCCGCCGCTGCTCGCAGGGCCGGAACCTCCCGGTGATTTAAATGAGAAGTTCGACAATAACCGCTTCACTTTTCTGGAGCCACATTCGGGGCACTCCACAGACCCGTCATCGTCATCAGACGAACGCACTAGCTCCTCGAATGCAGTTTTACATTTAGCACAACAGAATTCGTATATTGGCATGATAAAAGTACCTGCAATAAGTGATAATTATCTTCACCTGGCCGCAGCCGCAGACGGCAATTCAACTTTAGTTTATAGCCCGGTTCTTTGCAAGGAACGGCTGGCTGCTGCTATTCTCTTTGTACATTTTACCGGCATCGACCAAGGTCTGGTATCCCTGAGGGGAACTGGAACGGAGGAAGAGTGTGATGGTTTACAAGCTCAATTTTTACAGGTGGCTCCCCCCGCGCTGCTTAAAATCAAGATCCTTCCAGATCTGAGCCATGGCTTCGCCGGCTGCTGACTTTTCAAAAACCGGTAGCGGGGATGCCGCTATCCCCATGGTTTCCTGTACTATCTCTGAAATCCGGGAAATAATCGCCGGCATCAGAAGTAATCCCGAAGCGGTAGTAGGTCTGGTGCCGACGATGGGGTTTTTCCACCAGGGTCATTTAAGCCTGATGCGTGCCGCCCGGAGGGATTGCAGTTTTGTCGTTGTCAGCATCTTCGTCAATCCGGCGCAGTTCGGTCCCGATGAAGATCTCAACACTTATCCACGTGATCTGGATACCGACCTCAAGCTTGCCGGGCGTGAAGATGTAAACCTGGCTTTCGTTCCTACAGTCGAGGCGATATATCCTGATGGCTATGATACTTATGTTGAACCTGGAGCGATAGCTCAGGGTCTTTGTGGTCAAAACCGGCCCGGTCATTTTCGGGGAGTGGCGACTGTGGTGGCCAAGCTTTTTAATATCATCCAGCCAGACCGCGCCTATTTTGGCCAAAAGGATGCCCAACAGGCAGCCGTAATCAGGCGAATGACTGCCGATCTGGATTTCGATGTCGAAGTCATCGTCCGGCCTATAGTCCGCGATGTGGACGGCGTGGCGCTCAGCTCGAGAAACTCGTATCTAACCGAAGAAGAGCGGGCGCAGGCGCCAGTGCTTTTTCAAGCCCTGAAAGCCGCCGAACAGGCCGTTGCCGAAGGTGAGCGGGACGCGGTTAAGATCCGCAGGCTGATGCGACGGACGATCGGTCAAAATTATCTGGTGGAAATGGAATACGCCCGTATTGTCAATCCGGAAACAATGGAATCGGTGCCCGTTGTCGATCGCCAGGCTCTGGCGGCAGTCGCCGCCAGGATCGGCAAAACCAGGCTTATCGACAATCTGTTGATATCACCGTAGGGGAGGAAATATGCGGCGGATTATACTGAAAAGCAAGATTCATCGTGCGACCGTTACGGCCGCCAGCATCGACTATGTGGGGAGTATTACCATCGACCGGGAGTTGATGGATGCGGCCGATATCGTCATGCATGAGCAGGTTCATGTGCTCGACATCGATAACGGCGCCCGTCTGGTCACATATGCAATTGCCGGTGGACCCGGTGAAATCTGTGTCAACGGAGCCGCGGCCCGGAAAATCGGTGTTGGCGATACGATTATTATCATTTCCTATGGAGAATTCAGTCCCGCTGAATTAAAGGAGCATCAGCCTTCCATCGTCCTTCTCGGCGATGACAATCGCATCCGCAAAACTGAGGGAATCAATCAGCGCGCAGAGACCGTTAAACAAGCCGTTCATCGTACTTTTGAATTGAAGGGAGAATAAGCTTCATGTCCGCAAAAAAAGAGGCAGCGACCGCCAGCGCTACGGTACATGTAGTCAGTCGTAAACTCGAGTTCCCGATGCTGGAGGAGCTGGACATAATCAACATAACTGATGAAATCGGCCAACTGGTTCGGGACGGTGGCATGAAAAGTGGTGTGGTCACCATATTCGTTCCCGGAGCCACCGGGGCCGTCACCTGCCTGGAATTCGAACCCGGTGTCGTGGCTGATTTCAAGGCGGCCATGGAAAGGATGGCCCCACGTGACATTTCTTACGATCACAATCTTTATCAGGCTGATGGCAACGGCCACGGCCATGTGCGCGCCGGTTTGCTAGGTCCCTCGTTGGCCGTACCTTTTTGCGACACTGAATTAACGCTCGGCGTCTGGCAGCAGGTCGTGCTGGTAAATTTTGATAATCGTCGCCGCACCAGGCGTGTGAATATCCAGATCGTCGGCGCCTGAGAAAGACGCGAAGATATGTCATCCACAATTCTGCAACTGGCGTTAGATTTCCTAGATCTGCCCAGGGCGATGGCTGTTGCCGAAGAAGCTCTCGGTGGCGGTGTCGACTGGATTGAAGCCGGCACGCCACTGATCAAGAGTGAAGGCCTGGAAGCCGTTCGTGAAATGAAACGGCGCTGGCCCGACCGGGTTATTCTCGCCGATCTCAAAACCATGGATGCAGGCCGCTTCGAAATGGAGTCGGCAGCGAAGGCGGGCGCCCGCATTGCCGGAGTGCTGGGTGCCGCTTCGGATGCAACCATCGCCGAATGCATCGAAGTCGCCCGAAATTATGGCCTGGAAATTATCGTCGATATGATCGAGGTTTCCGATCCAGTCGAGCGCGCTCGCCAGGTAGAGGCCATGGGTGCCGACTATGTCGGTCTTCATACTGCCATCGATCAGCAGATGCAGGGAAAGGCATCTCTCGATCTTGTCAAAAAGGTCAAGCAGGCAGTTTCCATACCTGTGTCAGTTGCCGGTGGCATAAATTCAGAGACGGCAGCTGAAGCAGCCGCGGCCGGGGCCGACATCGTCGTTGTCGGCGGAGCGATTATCAAGGCCGCAAACGCCAGAGAGGCCGCACTCCAGATCCGGAAAGCGGTCGATACCCGTGAGGGCATCAAGACGAACTTATATAAGCGCGCCACTGCTGAAGACATTCGCTCGATACTGGAGACCGTTTCCACCGCCAATATATCCGATGCCATGCATCGCGGTGGTGAACTCATCGGGCTCAAGGCTGTATCGGATGACATCAGCATGGTAGGCCCCGCAGTAACCGTCCGGACCTATCCGGGCGATTGGGCTAAGCCGGTTGAGGCAATCGACCGGGCTGGCGAGGGCGATGTTCTGGTAATCGACGCTGGGGGCGTCGGCCCGGCTGTCTGGGGAGAACTTGCCACTCACAGTGCTCGTCAACGCGGGCTTGCCGGGGTGGTCATTAACGGCGCCGTGCGCGACACCCCCGAAATACGCGAACTCGGGTTTCCCCTGTTTGCGATGGAATTCACGCCGACTGCCGGTGAGCCAAAAGGGTTTGGCGAGATCGACGTACCGGTTTCGATCTCAAGAGTGAAAATCCATCCCGGCGACTGGCTGGTTGGAGACAATGATGGCGTGGTTGTGATTCCCAAATCCCGATCGGTGGAAGTGGCGAACAGGGCCATGGACGTGCTCGAGCGGGAAAACCGGTTGCGGCGTGAGATTCTGGACGGCAGTACCCTGAGCCAGGTGGCATATCTGCGGAAGTGGGAAAAAACCTGAAGCGGCAGGCCGGACGGCAGGCCTATTCGTCCAGCTGAATTATTTTATGCAGCCTCACCTGAACGTCTCCGGGAAGTTCCTCTCGGGGAAGCTCACGATAGAGGGTCACGGTCCGCCGGAGAGTATTAACCACAACCCTGCAGTTGTGGCAGTCCTTGAGATGCTCTTCGATCTCCCGGCAGGTCTTGTCGGCAAGATCCTTGTCGAGGTAATCGGATAGTCCCTCGAGTAAATCCCGGCAATTCATGGCTAGATCAATTCCTCCGCGACAAAATAGTCAGAAAGTTTGTTACGCAGATAGAGCCGCGCCCGGTGCAAGCGTGATTTTACAGCAGGTACCGTTAAGTTCAAGACTTCGGCCACTTCTGAAGCCGGCAACCCCTGCACGTCACGCAAAACGAAAACCGCGCGGTAAATCTCAGGCAATTCGTCAATAGCAGCTGACATCGTCCGCCTGGCTTCATCGTCGAGCAAATGTTTGACCGGTCCATCAGACCAATCGACCATTGGTGTCTCGGAGTGTGACATATCCTTCACTGAATAAACCTCGTCGAGAAATTCCTCTTCACTCTTTTCACGTCGGCTTTTTTGCCGCAAACGCGTCAGGGCCGCATTTGTTGCCACCCGGTACAGCCACGTGGAAAAACTTGACTTGCTTTTAAAGCCGCTCAACGACCTGACCACATTCAGGAAGGTGTCCTGAAGGACATCTTCTGCGTCTTCCTTGTTTCCCAGCATCCGGTATGCAAGGTTGTAAACTTTGGTCTCGTACCGGGAAACAAGCTCATCCAAGGCACCCGTCCTGCCTTGCCGTATTTCCTCGATTAACTGGTTGTCAGTGGGAACTGTATGCTCCATTTGTTAGACTAGGGTCGGTAATAAAGGGTTCGTTCGTCGCACAAGTGACTTAGTTTAGCATTTATAGAGCTGTTTCTCTGCGTCTGAATCCTTTATTGACGCAGAACATCAAAATACTCGTAAGCAATGCCCGGACTTTTGCATGGCGTGAGCAGGGTTCATGATTCGGAGGTGAATGGAAAGTGGCTATATACGATCTGAAATGTGATGATTGCGGTAAGCAATTTGAAAAATTTGTCACCGGTTTTCTGTCTGAAGAGGACAAGGAATGCCCGCGGTGCCATAGTCACCGCATATCGCAGAAGTTCAACAGTTCTTTCGGAATTGGTTCTTCTTGTTCCAGCAAGGGCGGCGGCGGGTGCTCCACTCCCCCGTCTGGCGGGTTTGGCTGAGGTTAATTTGCAAAGCCCGTAGGGCTTTATTGGAGAATTACTGGCGGTGGTTGATTTGCTGTTAGCGGAAGTTAAAACTGAACGTTGTGATGGGCACGAAAAATGCCCGGCAAGGAAAGCTTGCCCCACAAAAGCCTTGTTTCAGATGGATCCCGGTGAAGTGGTGACGGTAAATGGATCGCTTTGCCGGGGTTGCGGTGACTGTGTGACTGCCTGCCCAGCGCGGGCAATCACGTTAAACCAGGTTTAAACGAAGCCGGCCGGTGGGTATTCGACCGTGTGAGTCTAAACAGCAGAAAGGAGAAAAAGTTGTCTGCAGATGTTCTGGAAGTTACAGACGCCAATTTCCAAAGTGAAGTACTGGATTCCGAAGTCCCTGTTATTGTAGATTTTTGGGCTGCCTGGTGTGGCCCGTGCCGTATGGTTGGACCGATTGTCGAGGAGATTGCTCAGGATCATTCCGGAAAGGTAAAGGTCGCGAAACTCAATGTTGACGAGAACAGGGAGACCGCAACCAAGTACGGGATCATGAGTATCCCGACGATCCTGCTCTTTGATAAAGGCGCGGTTGCCAAGCAGGTTGTCGGCGCGATGCCAAAGAGCGCTCTGGTTCAGGAGTTGGGCCTAGCCTGATCTGACGGATCAGATCAGTAGTGAATCGACACGATCGTGCCGATTTGCGTCCAGTTAAACAGATACTCTGCCTGATCGAGCGGCAGGCCGACGCAACCGTGGCTGGTGGGAGTGCCAAAGTTGGTCGACCAGTAATTGCCGTGGATCGTGTAATCACCGTTAAACATCAGTACCCAGGGCACATTAGGCGCAAAGTACCCCTCCCCCCTCATGTCGACTTTTTCAGCCTTGGCGTAAACCGCATATGTCCCCGTCAGGCTTGGTGTCGCTTGAGAACCGCTTGAGCAGATCAACGTCTTCACCAGCTGGTCATTATCATAGAGGTAGACCTTCTGTTCGGTCAGATTTACTTCGATGGTTTTCGACGGTTTGGCGGTGAATGAACTCTCAACATCCTCACGCAGGTAACTGCCGCTGATCCCCCGGAAAGCTTCAGTGCCGCCCTTTAGTTTAATGGTGGCTTTTTGTCCCTGCGTCCAGTCGCTTAAAGGTTTGAACTCGATTTTGTCCGGCGCTATCCATTCCCAGGTGCCTAGAACCGAGGGGTCAAACGCGAGGATTGATTCCGCGATTTCTGGGTTCTTGATGTCTTCACTGAATGTCAATGAGGGCCGTTCACTGAGACTGACTCCGGATTCGCCATCACCCGGTGCGAAGAATATTCGCAGGGGTTTTGTTGTCGAGACCTTCTGCGCATATGGATGAACCATATTCGAATCATTTTGAGCTGTGGCTCCAGTAATGGTCATCGTGTAATCTTTGCCCTGTTCGTAGCCATCAAATGAGATCAATGCCCGGGTTGGGTTACTCTCGTCGATTGACGAAGTGGATTTTAATTCGGGGTCGATCGTATATGTGAAGGAACGGATCGGCGTATTGAACTCGACGATAATAGGTTCGCCGATAGGTACGGTTTGTGTATCCTTTGAAAAAACCGGCGCCGGCGTGGTTATGGTCTGGAAAGTGGCATGCTCGGTCACGTCCCTGCTTTGTGGACCGGTCAGGGTGAGATCCGTCAGTTGAGCTTCAACCGTTACCTCGTAACGCGCATCAGCGTGCAGCACCGGTTCGCCGTCATTGCGCGTAAAGATGCCTCCCGCTAGCTGCCCCTCGATTTCCTTGCTGCCTGTTGCCGAGCCCAGCGGATCGAGGTTAACCTCTTTCACCGATACGTTTTTGATATCTCCCCGCATCCAGCTCGTCGCAATCTGAAGCTCATTATCTACGCCGATATCCTTACTGCCGTCTTCGGGGCTGATCTTGACCGAGGGCGGAAACAAAGCCGCAAATGCGACATAGCCCATCAAGCAGACGGCTAAAACCGTGAGGGCGATAATGATAATTGCCTTGCGATGATTAGCTGCATCGGCTAATCGCGGTTGTTGCACTGGCGTAACTCTGCTCATCTAACCTGGCCCTGATAGGAGTACTCTCATTGTGACTTATTATAACCATCCTTATACAAAGAAAAAAATCATTTGCTTCCGCATGGAATTTTCGTAATCAGCTTATTTCCATGATTTGAGGCAATAATCGCCTGAGCTTCGTTTGAAGGAAACCAATGGAGCTATGTAGAAAAAGTTTTCGCGGTATTTGGGACCCCGTTTTGTTGTAACCCCAGATAAGAAGCAGATGTTTTCGCGAGCCCGAAATTCCAGGCCCGGCTTTGGATGGGGTTGCCGTATTTACCAGGCTTCAGGGCAGGAAAAGGAGATTGATGGACATTCAAGAGATGATAGACCAGCGCAT
>Ga0172371_10011387_pt1 | contig 11861 bp, 7 predicted proteins | sample Lak12m_FD_114543 | JGI IMG/M metagenome (GOLD analysis project Ga0172371, IMG submission 114543) | Freshwater microbial communities from Kabuno Bay, South-Kivu, Congo - kab_022012_12m | ecosystem: Environmental > Aquatic > Freshwater > Lake | place: Democratic Republic of the Congo: South-Kivu...
CCCCACCATGCTCTCCACCCCGAGGGCCCTCCCCAGCTCGGCGGCCAGCGGGCGGATGTAGGCGTCGTAGTTCTCCTTGGTGCGCAGCCCGCCGCCGCCGGTGACGATCACCCCGGCGTCGGTCAGCTGCGCCGTCGCCTGCACCGGCTCGAAGCTCACCAGCCGGACCCCCGCCCGCTCCTCCGACAGCTCGGGGGTGTGCTTGATCACCTCGCCCCGCCGGGAGTCGTCTCGCGGGAGCGCCTTCAGCACCCCCGGGCGGGCGGTGGACATCTGGATCTGGGCGTTCTGGGTGATGATCGAGGCCATGATGTTGCCCCCGAGGGCCGGCCGGGTCTGGCGCAGGATCCCGGTGTACTCCTTGCCGGCCCGCTTCAGGTCGATCAGGTCGAGGGCGGTGCAGTCGGCGGTGAGCCCCGAGTTGGTCCGGTAGGCGACGCGGGGAGCCAGTTCCCGGCCCAGCGGGGTGGCGGCGAAGAGCACGATCTGCGGCCGGTGGAGGCCGATCAGTTCGCCGATCGCCTCGGTGTAGGGCATCGCCGAGAAATCGCCCAGCAGCGGGTGCTCGGCCAGGTAGACCTTGTCGGCGCCGTGGGCGATGAGATCTGCGGCGAGCCCCTCCACGCCCGAGCCGGGCAGTACCGCCGCCACCTTCTCGCCGAGGCTGCGAGCCAGCGCCGACGCCCGGCCGAGCAACTCGAAGGCGGCGGGGTGCAGCCCGCCCTCGTCGTGCTCGGCGTAGACCCAGACCTCCCCCCGGAAGGTCGGCGTCCCGTCCTCGGGAAGCCGATACTGCTCCCCCACCTCCTCCTCCGCGCCCTGCGACGAGAGCCGGGCGGCGTAGAGGCGCCTGATCTGGTCGGCGAGCCGGCGCATGTCGGTGACGTACTCGCAGTTCTTGGTGCTGACATCCTTGGGAGAGAAGATCCGGTTCACCGTGGTGCGGGAGCCGGTCAGGCCGATCCGCGCCGGGTCGGCCTCGACGTCGGCGGCGCTCCAGGTGACGATCTCCTGGTCGAAGGCCCAGGCCGTTCGGCTGAAGGAGGCGAAGGGGGGCTCGGTCCAGCTGGTGACGGTGACCAGCGCCGGGTAACGGCTGGGGGCGAGCACCTCCTTGCCGTTGCGGGTGATCCGCGCCACCTGGAGCTCGCCGCCCTCATACCGGAAGGATGTGGCGTAGGCGATGTGGGGAATGTCGAGCTCTTCGGCCACCTGCGGCGGCACCTGGGCGGTATCGCCGTCCACCGACTGCATGCCGGTGATGATCAGGTAGTCCCGGTCGCCGTCGAACATCTCCTTCTCGATCTTGCGGATCGACTGGCTCAGGGGGTAGGCGGTGGCCGGGGTGTCGGCGCCGCCGAGCTTGCGGTCGGTGAGCAGCACGGCGCGGTCGGCGCAGATCGAGAGGGCGAAGCGCAGCACTTCGGTGGCAAAAGGGGGACCCATCGTCAGGACGACCACCTTGCCGTCACGCTCCCGCCGCAGGGCGGCCGTGAAGGCCAGCGCCTGGCGGTCGAGCTCGTTGCAGACGGTGTCGAGCATGCCCCGCCGGAGTGTGCCCTTCTCCCAGTCCCAGGCGTCCGGCGGGATGTTCCGGATGTCGGGGACTTGCTTGATCAGCACGATGTAGTTCATGAGCGCCCTTCACTCGTGTCTGCAGCCCGGAGCCCGGCCCTTGGGAGGGTGCCTTGCCGGTGCGGCAGGCGAGTCATGCTACGCGAAGGGCACGCGGCCCGGGAGAGGCCGCCCCGGCGCCCACCAGACTCAGGCCCCGCCGGCCTCAGCCAGCCCGGGTGGCCCAGACCTCGGCCACGGCGTCGAGGGGCAGGGCATGGGCCGTTCTCCCCCGGTAGCCGGTCATCGTCTCGGCGGCGCAGAGCGCGTTCAGGATGGCCTCTTCCACCGCTTCGGCGGTCCCGGCGAACAAGGGGTCCAGACGCTCGTGGTCCAGCATCACCAGGTCGCGGCGCGCCCGATGCGCCGGGAGACGGTTGCCCGTGGCGAAGGCCAGGAAGAGGTCCCCGCTCCCGTCGTGGCCGACCCCCCCGGCCCGCGCCAGGCCCACGGTGGCACGGCGGGCCAGGCGGGCACACTGGGTGGGGATGAGGGGGGCGTCGGTGGCCACCACCACGATGATCGAACCTCCGGCACTGCGCTCCTCGGGGAAGGGGCTGGGGACCCGGGCGTACCCCGCCAGCCGCCCCAGGGGCAGCCCGTCGAGGCGCAGGTCGGCCCGGTCCCCGTAGTTCGCCTGGACCAGGGCGCCCACGGTCCAGGTGTCGCCGTCCACCGCGCAGCGCCGCGACGACGTGCCGATGCCCCCCTTGAACTCGTGGCAGATCATCCCGGTGCCCCCGCCGACGTTGCCCTCGGCGACCGGGCCGGGGCCGGCGGCGTGGAGCGCCTCCAGGGCGTCCCCCTCGGTGAGGGAGAAAGCGTCGATGTCGCTGAGCCAGCCGTCCCAGGTCTCGCCGACCACGGGGAGAATGAACCCCTCCACTACCCCTTGCTCCACCGAGTAGCGCACCAGGGCGTCGCGCACCAGCCCCACCTGGTGGGTGTTGGTGATGCCGATCGGCGAGCCGAGCATGCCCGACTCCTCCAGCCAGGGAAGCCCGGTCATCTCGCCGTTGCCGTTGAAGCCGAAGTAACCGGCGAAGCAGTAGTCGTCCCACACAGTGTTCTCACGAGGGACGACCATGGTCACCCCCGTGCGGGCCACCCGGGGCTGGTCGCGGATCACCGTGGCGTGCCCCACCCACACCCCGGGCACGTCGGTGATGGCGTTGTGCGGGCCCGGCGGCAAGGAGCCGACGGCCGCGCCGAGGTCGCGGAGGCGGGGCCGGGTCATGTCGCCTCCTGCCCGGTTTGGGATTCGATCCCGGCCAGCAAGCAGGCCGCCCACTGGTTGGGCCCGGCCTCGGCCATCGCCGGGTCCACCAGGCGGCAGCGCTCCATGGCTCGAGGGCAGCGCGGATGAAACCGGCAGCCATCGGGGATGTGAGCCGGATCGGGGGTCTCCCCCCGCAGGATGATCCGGGTGCGGCGGCGGTCGGGCCGTGGGACGGGCACCACCGACAGCAGGGCTTCGGTGTAGGGGTGCTGCGGGTGCTGCAGCACCTGGAGGGCGGGGCCGCTTTCCACGATTCGTCCCAGGTACATCACGGCGATGCGGTCGCTGTAGGCGGCCACCGTAGACATGTCGTGGGTGATCATCACCAGGGCGATCCCCTTGTCCACCGCCAGGGCGCGCAGCAGGTTGAGGATGTCGGCCCGGATCGACACGTCGAGCATCGAGACCGGTTCGTCGGCCACCAACACGCGCGGCTCCAGCGCCAGGGCGGCGGCGATGACCACCCGCTGGCGCTGCCCGCCCGACAACTCGTGGGGCCGGCGCTCCAGGAAGATCTCCGCCGGGCGCAGGCCGGCCCACTCCAGGGCCCGAGCCACCTTGTCGTTCTGCTCGGCGCGGCTCCCGGCTTCCCCGTGGACCCGGAGCGGCTCGGCCACGATGTCCCCCACCGTCATGCGCGGGTTGAGCGACTCGTAGGGGTCCTGGAAGACCATCTGCAGGTGGCGCCGGGAGCGGCGCAGAGTGGAGCGGCGCAGAGTCGACAGGTCCACCCCCTCCAGGATGACGCTGCCGGCGGTGGGGGGGAAGAGGCCGAGCATGAGGTTGGCCGCAGTCGTCTTGCCGCAGCCGGATTCGCCGACGATGGCCAGGACCTCGCCGGGTGACACCTGGAGGGTGACCTCATCCACGGCCCGCACCACCCCGGCCGGCCGCCGCCGCAGGGCGGCGACGATCCCCCGGGGGCGCGGGAAGTGCTTGCTGGCGTCACGCAGGACGAGGACCGGCTCAGCCATCGCCCACCTCCTGGGGGCTGCGCTCCACGAGGAAGCAGGCGGACTCGCGCCGCGGGCCCAGCGGATAGCAGGGGGGCCGCTCGGTGTGGCAGCGGTCGAAGGCCTGGGAGCAGCGAGGGGCGAAGCGGCAGCCGGGTGGCATCTCGTCGAGACGGGGCGGAGTCCCCGGGATCGAGGCCAGGAGGCGTCCGGGCTCGTCGATGTCGGGGAAGGCGGCGAGCAGCAGCCGGGTGTAGGGGTGCTGGGGGTCGCGGAACACCTCGGCGATCGTGCCCTGCTCGACCACTACCCCGCCGTACATAACCACCGCCCGGTCGCAGGTCTCGGCCACCACTCCCAGATCGTGGGTGATGAGCACCAGGCTCATGTTCATCTCGGCCCTCAGGGAAGCCAGCAGGTCCATGATCTGGGCCTGGATCATCACGTCGAGAGCGGTGGTGGGCTCGTCGGCCACCACCAGGCCCGGCCCACAGGCCAGGGCGAGGGCGATCATGGCTCGCTGGCGCATGCCCCCGGAGAACTCGTGGGGGTAGTCGCCGGCGCGATCTCGCCCGATGCCCACCGTTTCCAGCAGTCGGCCGGCCTCGGCGTCGGCCGCGTCGGGGGATACCTGCGGGTCGTGCTGGCGGATGGCTTCGGCGATCTGCCAGCCGACCGTCTTGACCGGGTTCAGCGCGTTCATCGCCCCCTGGAAGACCATGGAGAAGTGGCGCCAGCGCAGCGGGCGCAGCTCATCCGGGGTCAGAGCCACCAGGTCGCGCCCGTCGAGCCACACCTGGCCGCCGGCGATGGCCCCCCCCGGGGGGAGCAGGCGGAGGGCGGCGAGCATGGTGGTGGTCTTGCCACAGCCCGACTCGCCCACCAATCCCACCGCCTCGCCGCGGTGGACGTCGATCGACACCCCGTCGGCGGCGACCAGCGGGGCATGGCCCACCTCGAAACTGACCTTGAGATCGCGGATGGACAGGAGCACCTCGGGCCGGTCGGGTGGTGAGCCGGGCTCGGGCTTCGGCGGGACCTCCTTCTCCAGGTGATGCCGGCCGAGGCGGGGGTTGAGCATCTCCTCGAGGGCGTTCCCCAGCAGGGTCGTGCCCAGCACCACCCAGACGATGGCCATGCCGGGCGGGATCAGGGCCCACCAGGCCCCGGCCGACACGGCGCCCCGGCTGAAGGCGAAGTTGAGCATCTGCCCCCAGGAGATGAGGGTGGGGTCGCCCAGCCCGATGAAGGCCAGCGTCGACTCCGAGAGGATGGCCAGGGAGATGACCAGCACCGTGTTGGCCAGCATCAGGGGCAGGACCTGGGGCAGCACGTGGCGCCGGAGGATGTAGAAGTCCGAGCCCCCCACGGCGCGGGCCCGAAGCACGAACTTGCGCTCCCGAACGGTCAGGGTCTGGGCTCGGACCAGGCGGGCGGTGGTCGTCCAGCCCAGCACGCCGATCACGATGATGATGTTGCGCAGGCTCTGGCCGAGGATGGCGACGATGACGATCTGCAGGGCCAGGTCGGGGATGACCAGGAAGAAGTCGGTGAACCGCATCAGCAGGTTCCCGGTGTGCCCTCCCCGGAAGCCGGCCACGAGGCCGATCACCCCGCCGATGAGCACAGAGATGAAGGCGGCGGAGAAGCCGACGATGAGCGAGACCCGGGACCCGTAGATCAGGCCGGAGAGCACGTCCTCGCCGCCGTCGTCGGTGCCCAGCAGGTGCGCCCCCGAAGGCGAGTCGTAGATGTCCTCGATGGTGGGGCTGGAAGGGGCATAGGGGTCGTAGGGGGCGAGCAGCGGGGCGAAGACCGCCACCAGCACGGCGAGGAGCAGCATGATCGCCCCGGTCATCCCCATCTTGGAGTGGCGGAAGCGGTTGAGGGCCTTCATGCCTCGGTCACTCTCGGGTCGAGCCGCAGGTAAACGAGCTCGGCGGCGAGGTTGGCCAGCACCACCGATATCGCCAGCATCAGGAAGGCGCCCTGCAGCAGTGGGTAGTCGCGCTGGGCCACGGCGTCGACGGTGAGCTTGCCCAGCCCCGGCCAGGAGAAGACCGTCTCCACCTGGATGGCCCCCGACACGGTGAAGCCCAGGTTGAGGGCGATCAGGGTCACCAGGGGGAGCATGGCGTTGCGGAAAGCGTGGCGCCGGATGATCTGGAAGGTGTTGAGGCCCTTTGCCTTGGCGGTCAGGATGTAGTCCTCGGAGAACACCTCCACCACGGAGGAGCGCATGATCAGCATGTACTCCCCGAGCAGCACCAGGGCGAAGGTGAGAGTGGGCAGGAGCAGGTGCCTGAGGACGTCCCCCGCCGTTGCCCAGAACCCCTGGTCGAGCCCGATGGTGACGCGGCCCCCGGTGGGCAGCCCCAGGTAGTGGCTGCCGAAGAAGAGCAGCAGGATCCCCAGGAAGAACGTGGGTAAGGCCCAGGTGAACAGGGCGAACATCAGCGCCCCGACGTCGAGCTTGGTGCCCCGCCGCCAGGCGGCCACCAGCCCGAGCAGCACCCCGAGGATGATCGCCAGGATGTCGGCGGGGAGCACCAGCCAGAGGGTGTTGACCAGGGCGCTGCCCAGCAGGCTGGAGACGGGCTGGTTCTTGTAGGCGTATGAGGTCCCGAGGTCGCCGTGGGCCAGCGCCCCCAGGTAACGGAAGTACTGGCTGTCGAAGAGGCCGCCTTCTCCGGTATTGAAGAGCACCGGCTTGTCCAGGCCGTAGCGCTCCTGCAGGTTGGCGACCATCTCCGGGCTGAGCCGTGGATCCTTGATGCCGGCCTTGGCGGGATCGCCGGGGAGCACCCGGAACAAGAAGAAGTTGAAGGTGATCACCACGAGGATGGTCACCAGGGCCCAGAGGGCCTTGCGCAGGAACAGGGAGCCACGAGTCATGGGGGAGGGCCCGGGGAGGGGCGGTTACGCCCCTCCCCGGGCTTGTTCCTGACTATCCGGCCGGACGTATCACATTCAGGCTCGACGGGTCCTCCAGGGCCAGCTTGGTCGCCGTGTCGAGCCAGCCGACGAAACGGTCGTTGCGGTAGGCCTCGCTCGAGAGGGCGCAGTAGGGGATGATGTAGGGCACGTCCTCCCACAGGATCTGCTGCATCTCGTGGATCATGCCGATGCGGGTCTCCAGATCGGTCTCCACAGCCTGAGCGGCGAACAGCTCGTCGTAGGCCGGGTTGCAGTAGCCGCTTTCGCTGAGACCGGTGGGGATCTCGGCACAGGTCAGCGCACTCAGCAGGAACCCCGGGTCGGGGTCCGAGCCCCATCCCCAGAGGATGACGTCGTAGTCCAGGCTGGGGCAGCACACCGAAGTGAGCGTGTCCGGGTCGAGGACCTGGATCTGGATTCCGATTCCCACCTGCTCCCACCAGTCGGCCAGGGTCTGGGCCAGGCGGGGCCCGGTGTCGGAGTCGTCGGGGAAGTTCATGCGGAAGCTCAGCTCCGCCCGGTCCCCGCAGTCCATGCCGGCCGGGCATTCCCGCACCCCGTCGCCGTTGGTGTCCAGATAGCCGGCCTCGTCGAGGATCCGATTCGCCTCGGTCAGGTCGAAGGGGTAGTCCTCGATGGTGCCGTTGAACCAGATGCCCAGACCGGTGGGGACGATGGCGATGCCCGGAGTCCCCAGCCCCAGCAGCAGGGTGTCGATCAGTTGCTGCTTGTTGGTGGCGTGGGCCAGCGCCAGGCGGACCTGCCGGTCGCGCAGCGCCGGGTGGCCCGAGCAGACCCCGTCCTCGGCCGGGCAGTTCGCCGGGTCGGTGACGTTGAAGATGATGTCGGTCAGATCCGGGGCGAGGGGCTCCCCGGTGGCCACGGTGATGTTGTCGTTGGCTTCCAGGGTGGCGATGGCGGTCGCGGGGAACTCGGTGATCATGTCCACGTCGCCGTTGATCAGCGCCTGCACCCGGGCGTCGGCGTTCTCGTAGGTCTGGAAGATGACCTCGTCGACGACGGGAGCCCCCTCCCAGTAGTCCTCGTTGGCGGCCAGGCGCACGTACTCGCCCTGCCGATGCTCGATCAGCTTGAAGGAGCCCGAGCCGATCATCGCCGCGTTGTCGAAGGTGCCGGGATCCACTCCCTCCCAGATGTGCTTGGGAAGGATGTACATGAAGACCATGCGACCCTCGAAGCTGCCCGTCGGCACGGACTTGGCGATGGTCACCGTGGCGGGGTCGGGCGCCTCGATCACCTCGTCCCCATCGAAGTAGGAGGACATGTAGACGCACCAGTCGGCGCAGTCCCGGTACAGCTCCAGGGTGTACTTCACGTCTGCACTGGTCAGCGGGGTGCCGTCGTGGAAGGTGGCGCCCTCCACCAGGTGCATGGTCCAGGTGAGGCCGTCGTCGGAAACCGACCAGTCCTCAGCCAATTCGCCGACGTAGTTGCCGTCGAGGTCGAGGGTGATCGGGGTGTTGTAGGTCAGCTCGTAGATGGAGTAGTCCTCGGTGAGCTCCCCGAGGCCGGGGTTCAAAGAGCTCGGAGCCCCACCCCACCCGATGCGGACGGTGCCCCCCTCGGCTGCCGTAGGAGCGGTGGTGGTGGTGGTGGTCTCCTCGGCTCCATCGTCTCCGCAGGCAGCCAGGACCATGAGCAGCCCCAGCAGCACTGCCAGTGCGCGGTACTTCATGTTGCGTCCTTTCCCTCTGCGGCGCGGCGCAATACCCCGGAGATCCTCCCGGCGCCGCGCGGGGCGCTGACTGCCAACTGCCACCACCGACCCTACTCCGCCGGACGGCCGCTCGTCCGTGAGATCGGGGGTCTTGTGCGCGCCCCGGCTACATCAGGTGCCAGTCCAGGAACCTCTCCAGCCGTCGGTAGAAGTGCAGTTGCGGCTCGCGGCGCAGCAGGCCGTGGCCTTCGGTGGGATAGGTGACGTACTCGAAGGTCTTGCCCTCGCGGCGCAGCGCCTCCACCAACTGGGCGGATTGGCCGGGATGCACCCGGGTGTCGCCCTCGCCGTGGGCCACCAGGAGGGGGCGAGTGATGCCGGCCACCCGATGGAGCGGCGATCCGGCCCGGTAGGCCGCAGGGGCGTCGGCCGGGCGGCCCATCATCTTCTCCAGGTCCTCCCGCCCCACCCGGTCCCCCGTCGCCCAGGAGGTGGCGATGTCGCTGTCCCCGTACTTGGCCACGCCGCAGGCGAAGCGGTGCTGCGGGTCGAGGGCCAGCGCGGCCAGCGCCATGTAGGAGCCGTAGGAGGCGCCGAAGATCGCCAGGCGCCGCGAGTCCACCCAGTCGAGGCCGGCCAGGAAGTCGGCGGCGGCCAGGCAGTCGGCGGTGTCGGCCACCCCCCAGACGCCCCGGTTGGCCCTCTCGAAAGCCCGGCCGTAGGAGGTGCTGCCCCGGAAGTTGACGGCGAACCAGGCGTAGCCCTTGTCGATGAAGTACTGGGCGTGCCCGTCCCACTCGTCCCCGTAGAAGGCGGTGGGGCCGCCGTGGGGGTAGACCACCGCCGGCACCCGCTGGCGCGCCGCGGCCGGCGGCTTGAACAGGAAGCCCTCGATGGGCGTGCCGTCGGCGGAGCGGTAGGTGACCCGCTCCGGGGTGACGTGGGGGGCGGCGGCCACCGCGGCGGGCACCCCGTCCAACAGGGTGACCACACGCCCGTCGGGATCGACCCGCACCAGGCGGGGTGGGGTGCGGTGGTCTTCGTGGGTCGCCACCAGCGCCCCGCCTTCGGCCCACTGCGGGCGCGACCACACCCCGCCCGCGGCCACCAGGGTGACCGTGCCGTCGGCGGCGTCGACCATCACCAGGTCGGCGCAGCCCCCCCGGGTGCGCACCGCCGCCAGGGCGCGCCCGTCGGGCCGCCAGGCCGGTTCCGAGAAGTCGGCCGCCGCCGCGGTGAGCCGGCGCTCCCCCGAGCCGTCGAGGGCCACCAGGCACAACTCGTCCCAGTCGTCGCGCGCCGAGACGCAAGCCACCGTGGTGCCCCGGGGATCCACCGCCGGGCTGTGGTCGTAGCGCCCGGGGGCGCCGCACAGGTGCCGCCCCTCGCCGCCGTCGAGGTCGACCACCCAGAGGTCGCTGCGGTCGAAGTCGTCGGCCGGATGCCCCTCGACCACCACCAGACGGCCTCCCGGCACGGGGACCGGGGCGCCGGCGGAGAACCCCGGCGGGGTCAGGGGGTGCGGCCAGGGATCCTCCGGCCGGCACGAGGCGAGGCGGGTCACCCCGTCACGCTCGACGGTCACCAGCAGGCGCGGCTCCTCCGGCCAGGCCTCCGGGCCCGCCTCCACCAGGCGGCGGGGAAGCCCGCCGGCGGCGAGCACCACCGACACCCAACCCAGGTCGTCGAAGGCCAGCCGGGTCCCGTCGGGCGACCAGACGGGGGCGGCGTCCTCCCAGAAGGCGGTCGGGGCGCGGCCGGTGGTGAGGCGCCGCGCTCCCCCGCCCGCGGTGGGCACCGCCCAGACGTCGGTGGTGTCGCGGTCGAGGAGGAAGGCGACTTGGGACCCGTCCGGGGACACGGCGTTGTGATGCGGCCGCTCCACCGCCACCGCGGCTTCGAGGCTCCAGTGCGCCGCCTTGGGAGCATCGGGCCGGGGAAGGCTCGGCAGGCCGCCGTGCTCATCCTTGCCGACGAGAAGGGGGGTGGGGTCGCTCATCTCTTGCCTCCAGCAGCGGCGAAAGCCGACAGGGTGCCCACGACCAGGCCGCCGAGGCGGTCGAGGTCGTAGCCCCCTTCCTGTACGAACACCGTGGGGATGCGCAGCCCGGCGAGAGCCTCTGCGGCCCGCCCGAAGGCGGCCGCGCTGATGCCCAGGGGGCTCTCGGGGTCGCCGGCGGCGCCGTCCACCCCGAGGGAGACGACCAGGGCTTCGGCCCTGTGCCCCGCGGCGGCGGCGCAAAGGTCGTCGACGGCGGCGAGCCAGGGCCCGTCGCCGCACCCCGGGGCCACCGGGCGATTCAGGTTGGCGCCGTCGCCGGGGCCGCGGCCCCGCTCATCGGCGAAGCCGACGAAGTGGGGGAACCAGCCGGCTCCCGGGTCGACGTGCACCGAGGCGTAGAGCACGTCGGCGCGGTCGTAGAAGATGTCCTGGGTGCCGTTGCCGTGGTGGGCGTCGAGGTCGACGACCGCCACCCGCTCCTTCCCTCCGTCGCGCAGCGCCTGGGCGGCCAGGGCGGCGTTGTTCAGGTAGCACGAGCCCCCGAAGAAGGCCCGGCCGGCGTGGTGGCCCGGGGGCCGGCAGGCGGAGTAGACCATGGGGGCGCCGCCGAGCACCATCTCGGCCGCCGTCAGGGCGCAGTCGGCGGCGGCCACTGCGGCGGCGAAGGTGCCCGGGCCGATGAGGGTGGTGGTATCGGTGGTGTACACCCCGGCCCGGGCCGAGGGGGCCACCGGAAGCCGGAACGGCCGGTCGGCCACGGCCTGGGGCAGCGGGAAGACGTAAGGGACCACCCGGTCCTGGCCGGGGTCGCTGGGGTAGCCGGCGGCCATCCAGGCTTCGTGGGCGGTGCGCAGGTAGTCGACCAGCGCCGGCTCGTGGACGCGGTGTAGGGCGGCCGCCGGGTGGGAGGTGGGAGGGACGATCTCGACTCCGGCCGCGGCCAGCGCCTCGCGGATCAGGTCGCCGCGGGCGACCACCTCGGTGCCCGGGATCGGCACCCCCACCCAGACTTCGCCGCCGGGATCGTGCTGCCGGTGGAGCTCGGTCCACACTGCCGGGAACGTGCTCGGTGCCATGCCTCGACCTCCCCGGGCGAGCCTACGGGCCGTTCCCGGGGGCGTCAATCGCCGCCGGAACCCACCTCGGCGACCGCCGCCGCGAGGCGCTCGGCGGCCAGGCCGATCTCTTCCGGCGTGATGATGAGCGGGGGCCCGAGCACCACCACATCGCCGGCCACGCCGTCGGCGCAGCCCTTGGAGGAGTAGACGAGCAATCCCCGGCGGCGGGCGGCCGCCACCACTCGCTCGATGATCCGCTTCCCCGGCGGGAAGGGCTCGCGAGTGCTCCGGTCCGCCACCAGTTCGACCCCGGCGAGCAGGCCCCGGCCGCGGATGTCGC
>Ga0172371_10011391_pt1 | contig 11859 bp, 3 predicted proteins | sample Lak12m_FD_114543 | JGI IMG/M metagenome (GOLD analysis project Ga0172371, IMG submission 114543) | Freshwater microbial communities from Kabuno Bay, South-Kivu, Congo - kab_022012_12m | ecosystem: Environmental > Aquatic > Freshwater > Lake | place: Democratic Republic of the Congo: South-Kivu...
CCGCTTGATGAGCTGGTCACGGCTCGTATGCCGTCTGCCCCTGATCCGCTGCGCGATATCGCATTCATCGTGCGCGCCGGCGCACTGTTTCCTGTTTACCGCACGTCATCTCTGTTAGAGCAGCTCCAGCATAAAGTCACCATACCAAGTGTGCTGTTCTATCCTGGTCAGCTTGAAGGTGCTGCCGGTTTGAGTTTCATGGGCGTGTGTGATCCTGACCATAACTACCGTCCGAGAATCTTCTAAGGAGTGCAAGCCGTGATTGTAATGAAAGCTGTAAAAGAGCTCTTCGCGAATGATATTCATCGGCGAATTGAAGAGGTGATCAAGGTCGATCAGGCGGATGCGCAAATCATCCGCGATGAAATCGCCGAATATGTCGCGACGGATAGCATCAAGCGATACTTCGCCGAGACATTTGATCAATATTGGCGTACCTTGAACCATCCGCATGAAGGGATTGCCATCTGGGTTTCCGGTTTCTTTGGCTCCGGTAAATCTAGCTTCGCCAAACTCCTTGGCCTGGCGATTGACAACCGGCCTATACTCGGTGATGGCGCCGCTGATCTCTTTGCAGACCGGACGGGTGATAGTCGGATCAAAGTGCTGCTAAAGCAGATCACTGAGCACATCCCCACCGAATCAGTGATCTTCGACGTTTCGACTGACCGTGGCATTCGCACCGGCAATCAAAGCATTACGGAGATCATGTATCGACTGTTCCTACAGCATATGGGATATGCCCGTGATATCGATCTCGCTGAGTTAGAGATTATCCTTGAAGCAGATGGGCGACTGCAGGAATTCACGGACACCTATGCGTCGATGTTCGGCAAAGAGTGGGATATCGAGAAGGGCAAGGTTGCCTTCGCGATGGCCCAGGCCAGTCAGGTTATGCACCGCATCAGCCCTGAGAGCTTTCCCGCTGACGACACCTGGCTGCAAGCCGCACGCAGCCGGGCAGACATTACGCCAGGGCTACTGGCAGAGCGATGCAAAGAGTTGATGGCCAGGCGGCGCCCCGGTAAGAATCTGCTCTTCGTGGTTGACGAAGTTGGACAGTTCGTCGCCCGTGACGTGCAGAAGATGCTTGATCTCCAGGCTGTGGTACAAAGCTTGGGCCGGGTCGGACGCGGAAAACTCTGGATTGCCGTCACCTCGCAGGAGAAGCTCAACGAGCTTGTCGGTGGCCTGGATGATAAGCGCGTCGAGTTAGCCCGACTGATGGATCGTTTTCCGACGCAGGTGCATTTGGAACCGGCTGATATTTCAGAGGTGACCAGCAAGCGCATCCTCTCGAAGAACGCCGGCGCCGAACACGTCCTGCGCGACCTCTTCACTCAGCATCGAGGGCGGCTTACCGACAATACACGTCTCACGGCGGATATCCGGTTGCCGGAATTAACCGCAGAGAGTTTCATCGATCTTTACCCGCTGCTGCCCTACCAGGTGGATTTGATTATCCAGGTGGTGTCCGGCCTGCGGACGCAGGGGGGCGCCATCAAGCATGTCGGCGGCGCCAACCGCACGATTATCAAGCTGGCGCAGCAGCTTCTCATCCATCCTGATGTCAACCTGGCTGAGCAACCGGTGGGGAGACTGGTGCGCATTGACCAGATTTATGATCTGGTAGCCGGTAACATTCCCAGTGAGATTCGTGGCAAGATCGACGACATCCCCAACAAGGTAAATCACCCATTAGCCCAGGCAGTCGCCAAAGCAATTTGTCTCCTGCAATACGTGAAGAGCATTCACCGGACGGCAGAAAACATTGCGGCCTCGCTGCATGATGCTATCGATGGTGATTCGCGCCTGCCGGAAGTGCGGGCAGCGTTAGAAGAATTGGTGAGCCGGCACCAGGTACGTCTGGGTGACGATGGGTATCGCATTCCCTCGCCCGTGGAAGATGACTGGGAACGCCAACGTGGTGGGCTGGCGCCATCGCCGGCAGAGACGAATCGCATCCGGCGTGAGGTAGTGACGAGTCTTTGGCAGCCTCAGCCAGGGCATAGTTTCCTGAACGTCAAGCAATTCAAAGCTGGCCTATACTTTAATGGCCAACTTGTGGTCGATGGAGAGATTCCGTTCTATTTGACGTTGGCCGACGCCGGCAGTGACTATCAGCGAGAAGTCTTCGGCGTGCGTGAACGAAGCCAGCGCGAAACGCGAAGCATCTTTTGGATTAGTGCTATCGATGATGCCATCGACCGAGAAACTATCGAGTATTACCGCTCTTCAGAAATGGTGGAAAAGAAACAGCGCTCTGCGCAAACACGCGATGAGACTGCCCTGGTTGCGGAAGAGAAGAAACGGCGAGACCTGCACCTCGATGAGTTGAAACGTCGTATCAAGCAAGCGTTGCTCGCGGGATCGATCTATTTCCGTGGCAATGACCGGAGTCCAGATCCAAACGCCACGGAAATCGGCCACACCGCGGCCAAGGTGCTTGCACAGGCGTTACCTGACGTGTATAGCCGCTTCAAGGAAGCGGCGGCGCAGGTGAAAAGCACCGATCTCAACCGGCTAATGGAAACCGAAAATCTGCGTGGTCTGACGCCGGTCTTTACCGCCCTCAAATTGGTGCATGATCAAAATGGCAAGCCAGTCTTCACGACGGATAGCGGTCCGTTGGCCGAGGTATTGGTGCGCATTGAGAATCGCACCTCGCAAGGAGAATTGGCGAGCGGGCATTTCATCACCGATGAGTTCGCCAAGGAGCCGTTCGGCTGGGACTTCGATGTGGTGCGCCTCTTCGTCGTGTGCCTGTTACGCGCCGGGAAGATTGAAGCCACCAGCAAGGGTATAATCATCGATTCGGCGTTGAGCCTGGAGGCGATGAACACCTTCGGCAATAACAACCTGTTCCGCCAGGCATCATTCCGATTGAAAACCAGCGGGGTTGTCGATTTCGCGCAACTCGTAATCGCTGTTGATGCGTATCGTGATGTCTTCGGCAAAGAGATCCCGGAGATCGAACAAAGCGTGGTGGCAAAGGCGATCAAGGAGGAAATCGGCAATTGTGAAGATGCCCTACGGGAGACGTATACCACGCTCGTACAGCATAGTTTACCCGGCGCTGGCATTCTGCAGGAAGCCTGCGACCAGATGAAGGCAATGCGCCAGGGTCGCGATGATGTAGCCATCACCACATTCAATGGATCGTACAAGGAACTGAAAGAGGCGATCAAGCGTTCCGGCGAATTGCAGGGAGCGCTGGCTATTGAAAGCAATTTGGCGATTATCGCCAGTGCGCGACAGACGTTGACCGTGCGCTGGCCTTTCCTGCAAGGTGAGGCTGATCTGCTAGACAGCCTGACGGAACACGCAGCGAAGTTGACAGACCTGATGGACCGTGAGACGTTCTTCCGTGAACTGCCAGCGATAGATGCACATGCAAAAGCGCTGGAAGCAGAATATCAGCACCGATATCAACAGGCGCTGCAAGCACGTGTCGATGTGTATTCCGCAGCATTAGAGAAGCTGCAGACGACACCGGGATGGGCAGACGTGACCCCAGATCAGCAGCAACGAATATCGGAACCGCTGACTAGCCGGACGTCAACCACGGTGAACCAGTCGCTCAGCATCCCACTATTGCGCGCGGATGTCGAAGCCTGTTCGAGCCGATTGAATAAAGCCATCGAGGAAGTCTTACGGCTACTCGACGGCCAACGCGTGGTCACAGTGAGCGCCGGCAACTTCTTCTCAGGTGGCATTGAAACTGAGGAACAATTGGAAGCAGCCTTGACTGGCTTGCGTGATGAGTGCGAACGGTTGATCGGCGCCGGGAAAAAAGTGTTGGTGCAATGAGGGATATCGATGGATAAAGAGATCAGAAACCGCATCCAACGGGCAACGCAAGAGGCACGGCGGTTACTGGAGACGGAATATAGCGAGCAGCTGGCTGGCTCTTACGACATCCTGCAGGACGGAAGAATCCTGGCGGAACCCGGGGGTCATCTGGATGCCAACGGGCGACTTGTGCGCGAGAAGCTGGTGGCAGTGATCGAGCACAAGCGTGCCGGCGGCATGAAGCCAACAGAGGCGGTGGCCGACTACCTGCGGGAAGCCGCATTCACCACCCTTAACCGCTTCGTCGCGCTGAAGATGCTGGAGGCGCGTGGCCTGGTGTTGGAGAGTATCACGCGCGGGGATCAGTCTTCCGGATTCAAGGAATTCATTGGGTTGGCGCCGGCACTGGCAATGCTGGAGGATCACGGTTATCAACTGTATATCGAGAGCCTGTTCGATGAAATCGGACGCGAAGTCGGGGTGCTCTTCGACCGGCGTGATCCGGCTTCGCTGTTGTGGCCGCGACGACAGGCGCTGCAGGATTTGCTGGCGCTGCTCAATAGTGATGGTTTGGTGGAAATATGGGGTGAAGACGAGACTATCGGCTGGGTGTACCAGTATTTTAACAGCGACGATGAGCGTCGAAAAATGCGGGATGAATCCGCGGCGCCGCGCAACAGTCGAGAACTGGCGGTGCGCAACCAGTTCTTCACTCCACGCTATGTGGTGCAATTCCTCACCGATAACACGTTGGGGCGCACCTGGTACGAGATGCAACAAGGCAATACCAGGCTGAAAGAGACTTGCCAGTATCTGGTGCGGCGGCCGAATGAAGTCTTTCTCTCCCAGGGGCAAGAAGTGCCGGCGACTGAGGAAGAACATGCCGATTTGACAAAAGAGGAGATATTGCGGCTACCTGCCTACATTCCTTATCGCCAGCCGAAAGACCCCCGCGATATCAAAATTCTCGACCCGGCATGCGGCAGCGGGCATTTCTTACTCTATGCTTTTGATCTACTCCAAATCATCTACGAGGAGGCATGGGCTGTAGAATATGATGCCTCGAAATCCGAGGCGACAGGAAAGACTCTTCGAGAAGATTACGCTGATCTGCCCTCATTACACGCCGCCATTCCCGGTCTGATCCTGCGTCATAACCTTCATGGCATTGACATCGATCCCCGCTGTGCACAGATTGCGGCGTTAGCACTCTGGATACGCGCTCAGAGGGCGTACCAGGATGTGAATATTGCCCGCACGGCGCGACCACCTATTACCCGTACCAACATCATCATCGCTGAACCAATGCCCGGCGAGAAAGAAATGCTGCAGGAATTCGCCAATTCCTTGCAACCACGCGTCCTCGGCCAAATGGTGGAGATGATTTTTGATCGCATGAAATTGGCTGGTGAAGCGGGGTCGCTGCTGAGGATTGAAGACGAGATCACCGATGTCATTGAAAAGGCGAAGAGCGAGTTGCGAAAGCAGCGTTCCGCACCAGTAGCAAGCGCTCTTCCCGGATTGGAGAGTTTCTCGAAACCTCAGCAAAGTCAGTTCGATTTTACTGATATGCCGGGTATGGGATTCTGGGAAGATGCCGAGCGCCACATTGTTGATGCATTAGATGCCTTTTCACAACGCAATGGTGATGGTGGAATGTATAAGCGCCATCTTTTTGCTGATGATGCTGCGCGAGGTTTCGCTTTCATAGATATTTGTCGCCAACGTTATGACGTCATATTGATGAATCCGCCATTTGGACAGGCTTCACCGATGCTCGGTAAGTTATTAAGTGTCGGGCAGCTTGCCGGTGTCACTGACCTTGGAATGTGTATGGTCGAAGTCGCGACACAGCGTATAGTAGCCGATGGGCTTATCGGCGCTCTAACTAGCCGAACATATTTGGCAATTCCTACAGCGAAGGCATGGCGAGATAAAGTATTATTGGGCCCTCACCAGCTTCTTGTTTTGGCGGATTTGGGGTATGGCGTACTCGATTCCGCTATGGTTGAAGCCGCAAGCTATGTAATTGGTCAAGGGGGCCGATTAACGAAGGCAGCATTCATTGGAGCATTAGAAAATACAGAAAAGGAATCGGTTGTGAATGAGGCGATAACCTCGATTATACGTGGTTCAACTCATCCTACTTGCACATTCCATCACATGACCGAGTTCTTGGGACTTAAAGCGCATACAATTTGTTACTGGATTCCAACTGTTTTGTTGCAATCGTTATCACATTTACCGACTTTGTCAGATACTTTGGGGAAGGTTCAGACTGGCTTAAATACAGGTGATGATTTTCGATTCCTTAGACTTGCCTGGGAAGTATTACCAAACAGTATTGGGAAACGTGATCAAGTCTGGGCATTCTGCTGTAAAGGTGGAGAATATGAACCGTTCTATGACGACGTTGACATACTTCTTCATTGGAAAGCTGTCAGCGGGGAAATGCGGGAAGTTCCAGGTGCTCGAATCCTGAATACTGAGCTCTGCTTTCGCACCGGAATCGTTTACCCAATGCGGACAACTAGCGATATTAGTCCGCGACCGCTTGCTCCGAATTGTGCATTCAACAAAGGTGCGCAATATATTTCAGTGCGTAATCAAGAAGCCGCATCAGCCGCATTAGCAATATTTTACACAAGGCCTTTCAAATTACTAGTCGAAGCTGCTTATGGTGGAGGCGATGTGAGTGTTGCTGGTAGTGCTGCAAGGAATTATACCGGTGGCGTTCTTAACGACATACCATTTCCTTCTCTAAGCCAACAATCTGAATCAAGTATTGCGAACATGTACCGAGAAGCAGCAACCAAGATAATTCGCACGTTAATGCATGTTGAGACAAGTCGACATTTTATCATCCCAGCGCTACTCCGAGATGCATCATCAATACATGAGCTTGGAATATATAGGCTACATACGCGATTACAATTGCTAATCGAAGTCGGTGAAATTTCTGCTAACATCGATGCCCAAGTAGTTCGTTTGCTAGATTGGGCGGGAGAATCCGAGGCATCACTTAAGAGCCTTTGGGGAGAACACCCATATCGCTACCCCATGAATGTCACTAAAGGTTTGGAGGATGAGTTAGCATGTAGCATCCAAAAGGCAGTTAAACTATTTGGAATAGGTAATTGGAGTACAGATGATACTGTCGATGGCTCTAAGCGCATATTAACCAAGAAATCATTTTTCAGCGACCGTTTATTGGAAACACTATCGCATACACTGAGACTTCACCCAACCTCAATTATTGCATATCTATTACAGAATACAGATTTTCTACAGTTGAATATTAAGCACTTGTGTGAGGATTTAGTAGCTTATTCCCTTGGTATCGCATTCGGTCGCTGGGATATCCGGTATGCTACCGGTGAACACTCTGTTTTGGAGTCACCAAGTCCTTTTGACCCTATTCCTGTCTGCCCACCAGGCATGCTCAAGAACGCCGCAGGCCTTCCTGCCGAACATGGTGATGTGCCTGCCAACTATCCCATACGCATAACATGGTCTGGAATCCTTGTGGATGATCCTGGTCATGATGATGACATTGAAAATCGTCTAGAAGCGGTGCTATCCGTCCTATGGCCGACGCAATCTGAAGCAATCATTCAGGAAGCCTGTGCGTTGCTAGGGGTCGACTCTCTACGAGGCTTTGCGCGAGTGGGTCTGCTCACAGATCATATCAAACGCTATTCAAAGAGCCGCCGAAAAGCACCCGTCTACTGGCAGCTGGCTACGCCATCCAGCAGTTATTCCATATGGCTCTACAACCACCGTTTAACAAAAGACACGTTTTACCGAGTATATGCAGATTTCGTAAAGCCCAAACTCGATTATGAGGAGCGGCTGCTGACGCAAAAACGCCAGGAGTATGGGCCCGACACCACTGCCGGGCAGCGGAAAGAGATCATGGAACAGGAGAGCTTTGTTGAAGAACTACGTGCCTTCCGTGATGAGGTAGCACGAGTGGCGCCATTGTGGAACCCCGACCTTAACGATGGGGTCATCATCAACTTCGCTCCCCTCTGGCGCCTGGTTCCCCAGCACCGCGCCTGGCAGAAAGAATGTAAGGACTGTTGGGAGAAACTTGTCGCCGGTGACTACGACTGGGCACACTTGGCCATGCACCTGTGGCCAGAGCGCGTGGTGCCGAAATGCCAAAAAGATCGCAGTCTTGCCATAGCCCACGGCCTGGAGGAGACCCTTTGGGAGCAGGACGAAAAGGGCAAATGGCAGCCACGTGACATTTCGCGTACCCAGGTAGACGCATTAATCACTGAACGTTCATCAGAGGCGGTCAAAGCCGCGCTGCATAATCTGCTGACAGCGCCCATGCCCGGCGGACAGGAAAAGCGGCGGAGGAAGAAGTAATGCACGCACTCCATGATTACATCAGCACGCAACTGCGCGACAAATTGAAATCTCGCCGGGTGGTGGTCTGGTATGACCAGTACCAGGAATTTACGCCTTATTTTGAGGAACTCGGCAGTGGAGAAACACCGCTAGCCAAGGTTGCGATTGATAGTATCTCTGCGCACATCGCGAGATATTCGGGCTCATTCTATGCCCTCCGCCTGGCGGTTGAGCCGCTGGTCGCTATTGATAAGCCAGCGCCGCTGGTGATCTACCTTCCCGGCATCAAGCATGACGCGAAGAATTCCCCACTGATGGAACTGGAGAAAGCTGCAGATAAAGTCTGGGAGCCAGGGTTAAAGGGCCTGGCGCGACACGTGCTGCGCAAGCAGTATACCGACGGCGTGATTGACGAGATGCTGGCACCCGACCGCATCACCTACGGCGACATCGTCCAGTATTTAGCGCAAGGTACCGGTGGAGAGCAACCTTCCATGCTAAAGGCGATCTTTACCGAGTCGGACTCCCAATCCTTGCTGGCGTGTTGGCTGGTCAATAGCGAACATGACGAGTCGATTCTCGTCAAAGAGGCGACCGATGAGTTGTACAAACTCATTGATGCACGTCTGGGTCTTGCATTATCCCCTACGACCTCACTAGATGATGCGCGCGCAAAGACACGGCGCTATGTACTGGTCAATGAATTTCGTACTGACTTGCAGTGCGACCCACCATCATCGGTCGGTATGGTGCCGGCGCCCGCCACGCAGGAACTGCTCCAGCGGGTGCGCGCTCTCGCCGAACGGCTAAGGAAGACATATCCTGTTGAATACACTGATATCGCCGATACGACCGCGGCTGATCTGGGACTGCATGTCGCTGAAATCAAGGCATGCTATATGGGATCGGTCGATACCTTCCGCTTCGAAGAGCGGACGCTGCTCAGGTATTGTGGCGAGTTGATCGTTGAGGGGAAATATTCCGAGGCACTGCACCTGATCGACGAGCGTGGACACAGCTTCTGGGTTGATCGTGATGTGACGCGACAAGCACAGTGGGAAGTCTGCCGTCCCCTCGCGGAACTCGGATTAGCGATGCGCGACATACATTTACCCAGCAACGGTTCGAAAGGTGACCCACAGCAATGGGTGGATGGGTACGCACGGCGGGATAATGGCTGGTATCGACTGGATCAGATCCAACGCAAGTTAGAAGCCTGGGTCGCGCAGATGGATGATGAACCTGAAGTTGAACAGGCACTCTGGGTTATCCGACGCCAATACGAAGAGACGTTGCGGAAGATGGCCGAAGGTTTCACTGAGGTCTTCAAACAGGCCGGCTGGTCGATCTCAGGCATCCTTCCGCAGACCCGTATCTACCCTGAAGTCGTGGAACCCGGCGCCGGAAGTGTCGCCTACTTCCTGGTCGACGCCATGCGCTACGAGATGGGTGTCGAGTTGGCCGGGCAATTAACCGAAGCCGATGAACTCACACTCCGTCCAGCGGCGGCGGCGTTGCCGACCATTACGCAGATTGGCATGGCGGCGCTGCTCCCAGGCACGTCAGCCGGTTTCTCGGTCATCGAGCACAACCAACGATTAGCAGCCCGCGTAGATGGCATGAATCTTGCCAACGTGGCAGATCGCATGAAATATCTCCAGGGCAAGGTACCCGGCGCCATCGAGTTGACTCTCGGCAAAGTCCTGCAATCATCAACGAAGAAGCTGGAGAAGGAACTGGCGACTGCGCCACTGGTTGTGGTGCGCTCACAGGAGATCGACGCCCTTGGTGAGAGCGGTGATGACTTGACCGCACGGCAATTCATGGATACCGTGATCGGCAATATTACCCGTGCCGTGAAAAAGCTCGCAGGTTTGGGGATTGAGCGATTCGTTATCAGTGCCGACCATGGCTACCAGTTCACCATGCGCAAGGAAGAGGACATGCGCACCGATGCACCTGGCGGCAATACTGTTGAGCTTCACCGGCGTTGTTGGGCCGGACATGGCGGCGCCACACCTCCTGGTGCCGTTCGGGTTAGCGGTGCAGAACTCGGGTATGCGACTGATTTGGATTTTATCTTCCCGGTCGGTCTCGGTATCTTCAAGGCGCCGGGAGGGTTGAGCTACCACCATGGCGGCATCAGCCTGCAGGAATTATTGGTTCCTGTAATCGCCTTCCGGCTTGCTGCTCGCCACGATGATGACACGCCAAAGTTGAATATGCAGTTGACCTTCACCCCGGAAGCCATCACGAACCGTACATTCGGATTTCGGCTACGCGTCGAGAAAACACTCTTCGCCGGCGATGCCGTGCCGGTTCGGACGATTCTGCTCTGGAAGGAAGAGCAGGTAGGCCAGGTCGGTATGGCTATTGACGCTGTGCATGATCGCACGACCGGCCTTGTAACGTTGACACCAGGCCATGAGGCCAGTATTGGCATGATGCTGCAGCGTGATGACTGTGAGTGGGTGCGTATCCTGGTACTCGATCCGACCACCGATGCCGTGCTCCTGCAGTCCGATGAGATTCCCGTGAAGCTGGTGATATAACATGAGCATCGAACACATACCGGCCAGAGATAGCCTTGATGAAAAAGTCACCCGGGTTTTTGCCGGCAAGGTTGTGCGCAAAGACCTGGTGCGTAAGGTGAAAGTCGGCGCCAACGTGCCGGTCTTCGTGCTGGAGTATCTGCTGGGGAAGTATTGCGCCTCTTCGGAAGAGATGGCCATCCAGATGGGACTTCAGGTGGTCAACGATACGCTGGCCAACAACTATATTAGGCCTGACGAATCCACCAGAGCGCAAAGCCGGGTCAAGGAGCATGGCAGATACACCTTCATTGATAAGATCAAGGTACGGTTGGATGACTCCGACTACTGGGCGGAACTGGTGAATTTCGGGCATCGCTACGTCCATATCCCCGACCGGTATGTGCATGATTTTGATCGCCTACTCACCGGCGGCGTCTGGGCACAGGTCGAAATGCGTTTTGAGTATGATGAGGATACGCGGGGGAAATACCCGTTTTGGATTGATAAGCTCACCCCGATCCAACTGGCGTCTTTCGACCTTGATGAATACCGCAAGCTCCGTAGGGAATTCACAACGGGGGAATGGCTCGATCTGATCGTCCGCAGTATGGGGTATGAACCATCACAAATGGACGACCGGCTGAAGCTCCAGCTCATCATGCGCCTCGTCCCGCTCTGCGAATCCAATTTTAACCTGATTGAATTGGGGCCGCGCGGTACCGGCAAGAGCTTTGTCATTCAGGAACTCTCTCCGTATGCTGCGTTGATGACCGGTCCCACGACAGTGGCCAACTTGTTTGGTTACATGAATGGCCGGAAAGGTTTGGTGGAAATCTGGGATGTTGTCGGGTTCGACGAAGTCGCCGACCTGCAGAAGATGCCCAAAGAAGTGATCACCACCATGAAGACCTACTGTGAGTCAGGGCAGTTTCAGCGAGGTCAGGAAGCCAAAGCCGGTTATGCCAGTATCGCGTTTTTCGGTAACACCCAGCAACCCATTGATGTCATGGTGCAGACCGGGCACCTTTTCGCCCCGCTGCCAGATATCGCCCGGGACGACATGGCCTTCATCGACCGCTTACATTATTATCTACCCGGTTGGGAAATCCCGAAGATGCATCACTACCTCTTCACCGACCATTACGGGTTTGTCGTCGATTATCTGGCCGAAGCA
>Ga0172371_10011394_pt1 | contig 11857 bp, 9 predicted proteins | sample Lak12m_FD_114543 | JGI IMG/M metagenome (GOLD analysis project Ga0172371, IMG submission 114543) | Freshwater microbial communities from Kabuno Bay, South-Kivu, Congo - kab_022012_12m | ecosystem: Environmental > Aquatic > Freshwater > Lake | place: Democratic Republic of the Congo: South-Kivu...
CAAGGGTGCTGCAGACTCCCTGAAGTCTGCAGCATATATCAATATTACAAGTACTTGGCGAAGGGTGCAGGGACCCTGCGCCACTCCATAACAGCTATTAACAACTATATAATGACATCACCCGCTTCAACAGCAAATCACTAAATCATAATCTCCATCACTATCAAGGTCTCCAAAATCATGAGGATAATATGTACCCGCTCCGGTAAATCCAAGCCGAGGAGCTGCCCCCGGAGAAGGTTAGCGGAAAAGGATACTGTTCCTGCTGGAATTGGAGTTCCTGGGCGCAGAGCGGCAGAGAAAGGAGAAGAAGGGCAAGGAAAAAACAAGCGATTTTCATCGAAGATCTCCGGAAGAACTTTTTTTATTAAAAGATACAGGGAAAAAAGGGAAATGTCAATTTTTTCGGTGGACAGTAGTCGGCGGCCGGCAAAAACAAAAACGGAAAAGCGTTCATTTCAGAGGCGCTGAGATATGCAAAAAAAATCCCCCCGGTTTTTATGCCAGGGGGTATGCAAATGTCGGTAAAGTCGGGATAAACTTGCATCGCTTCCGCATCAAGCGCGCGGAACGCTTTTAGGCTTTTACATCCACACCGTCGGATTTGATTTTGTTGGCGTCGTAGCGCATATTTTCGATTTCGCGATGGCTGGCGCCTAAAGCTCTTTGAACTTCCAGCATATTGGCATCGCCGACGCCCACCACTTTGGTAATATCCACGGTTATGGTGTTGGGAAGATTACTGATAGTTTCCATTTTGCAGTTTCTCCTTCCCCCTGTTCAGGTTTCCGGAGAACCTCCTGTATTTTGTGATTGACGAATTTTCCAGACCATCTATAATAATTATCGGCAGATAAATCGATTTCTTTAGCGTTTGCGTAAGGTGAGGGAAATTTGGCGGAGATTTGGGGGAAAAGTGTCCAACAATAAGCAGCAAGCATCAAGTAACAAGTAATGGCGCTGGATCCAGTCTTTTACCTTGCTTCTCAATTGCTTTTACCTGAATTATTATATTCTCTCTGGACACTTGGGAGAGGAAAGCATCCACTGTTTTTTCCTTCCCCTTACCCTTAAGGGGAAGGGGAAGGAAAAGCATTTTTAAACAAAAAGGTGGCATGTTATCCTCCAAAAGGTTTGATTAAATAAACCTCAAAATTCACTAAAACTAACCCGGAGAATCCCATGTCCACCACCCAAAATTTACTGGAAAAAGATGCAAAAACAAATTAAACCTGCTGGAATTAGCCAAAAATTGCACAATGTCAGCCGGGCTTGCAAGTATATGCAAGTTCCCCGTTCCCAGTTCTATGAAATCAGACATCGTTTTGAATTGGGCGGTTTTGAAGCCTTGAAAAATCTTCCGCCCATACCCAAAACGCATCCGAACAAGAAAAGCGATTCGGTGACCGCTCGAGTGCTGGAAATAACCCTGGAACATCCCAGCTGGGGGAAAGACCGGCTGGCGGCGCAGGCGGTTCTGGAAGGGGTGTAAGTCTGCGCTTCCACTGTGCGCAGCATTTGGATTAAACACGATTTGAAAACGAGACATAACCGCTGGCTGCGCTATGAACAGGAAGTGCAAAAAAACGGCTTCATCCTTTCCGAAGAAGAGATGAAGGAACTGATCAAGCTTAATCCCTGTTTGAAAGAGCGGCATGTGGAAAGCAGTGCGCCGGGGTATTTAATATCGCAGGAAACCTTTTTCGTGGACTGCCTTAAAGGGATCGGCTGCATCTATATGCAGACTGCAGGGAGTCTGCAGCACACGGGTAGTGTCGATCTTCTGCGGTCGACACCAATACTCCTCGTTCCCACGCTCCGGTGGGGGGACTGAAGATATAATAAAAGAAAAACTGTGATAATAGTCAAGAAATGAAAAATATATTGGCCAATAGTCGTTAAAAAAATTGACAAATTTGTTAAAAATGTTATATTTTTTATAACTTAAACTAAAATCAATATCTAAAGAGGAAAAAATGGAAAACAGTCTTTATAATCAACTGGGTACTGTACCTATTGAGGTTATCAGGTCAATTGAATTAACTGAGAGAAGTATAGATATTTATGAAAAAACAATGATTTCAATGGGTTTATTATCTAATAACCTTCCGTGTACATCCAGCGTCAACCTTGAAAGTACACTTAATTCTGAAATAAGGGAGACTTATTATGCCAACTTACCAGAACATTATTGATTCTATAAAAACGCCTAAAGAATGCCTTGATAAAAGAATATATTTACTCAAAGAGATCGAAAAGATTACGGGTTTTCCACTTTTAGTATATGTTTCTGATTTTAGAAAACCAGACAATATTATCTTGCCGGAAGATAAAACCTATTTTTCAGATCTAGTAGAAAATATTACCAGTGAACGAGTGGATATTTTAATAAACAGTCCGGGAGGTCTTGCTGAAGTTACTGAAGCGATTGTAAGGTTTTTAAGAAGCAAATTTACTCATATTCGATTTATTGTTCCGAATTGCGCAAAATCTGCGGCGACTCTAATGGTACTTTCAGGGGATGAAATTTTAATGGATTATAGGAGTGAGTTAGGGCCTATAGACCCTCAAGTGCAATATCCTTCTTTAGATGGTTTTAAGAGAGAAGCAGCAGAAGATATATTAGATGGTTTCGAAGATGCGAAAGAAGCTCTTAAGAAAGAAGGTCCAAATGCTATCCCAGCTTATACTCCCTTATTAAGTAAATATACTATTGGTCTCCTAAGGGGATGCAGTAATGCAATTTTATTATCTAAAAAACTTGCAGTCGATTGGTTAAGGGATTATATGTACAGAGACGAGGTAAATTGCAAAGAACCTGAATCTATTATGGAATATTTCTCTTCTCACAAGAGAACTTTGTCTCATAATAGAGCAATAGGGATTGGTAAATGTATACAATTAAAAATGAAAATAATGGATTTAAGTATTCCGGATAATGAAATCCTTTCAAAAAAAATATGGGAATTATGGTGTTTATATGAATTACACTTTGAACGGTCCCCGGCTATAAAGATTTTTGAAAATTCCTTTGGTTGCACTTTACAAAAGCAACTTCAGCAATTACAGGTAATAAGTTTAGATAAACCTATACCAAATAAAGCATAGTTGCTTAAATTTAAACCCAGAAGTAATTTTTGTGAAATATAAAAAAGGCGTCCCGATCCACTTGAGACGCCTTTTCTTTATATTATTACTCTGCTATCTATTTATTATCATAATCCAACCACATTCGACTATCGACCATCGACTATCGACTAATACATCCCGTCCATGCCGCCGCCGCCCATTCCGCCAGCCGGCATCGGGGGTTCTTTTTCCTTGATTTCGTTGATGGTGACTTCCGTCATCAGCAGCACGCCCGCCACCGAAGCGGCGTTTTCCAATGCGGTGCGCGATACTTTAGTCGGGTCGATAATCCCGGCTTCCATCAAGTCTTCATATTGCTCGGTCAGCGCGTTGAAACCGAAACCGCCTTGACCTTCACGGACTTTCTGCACCACCACGGAACCTTCCACGCCGCAGTTGAACACGATTTGACGAATCGGTTCTTCCAAAGCGCGTTTGACAATTTTGACGCCGAGCAGTTGATCGCCGGTGAGTTCCAGCTTATCCAATTCGGGGATAACCCTGAGGAAAGCCACGCCGCCGCCGGGGACTACGCCTTCTTCCACGGCCGCGCGGGTAGCGTGCAAAGCATCTTCCACCCGGGCTTTCTTTTCCTTCATTTCCACTTCGGTTGCCGCGCCGATATTCAAAACCGCTACGCCGCCGGCTAATTTCGCCAGCCGTTCCTGCAGTTTTTCCCGGTCGTAATCGGAAGTGGTGTTTTCAATCTGCTTCTTGATCTGTTGAATTCTGCCCTTGATATCGGCGGATTTGCCGCCGCCTTGGACGATAGTGGTGTTATCTTTGTCGATGGTGATAGTTTTAGCTTTGCCCAAATCGGACAATACCGCGTTTTCCAGCTTGAAACCGGCTTCTTCCGCGATAACGCGTCCGCCGGTTAAGATCGCCACATCATCCAGCATCGCTTTGCGGCGGTCGCCGAATCCCGGAGCTTTCACCGCGCAGACTTTTAAAGTGCCGCGCAGTTTGTTGACCACTAAGGTAGCCAAAGCTTCGCCTTCCACATCTTCCGCCACGATCAATAAAGGACGGCCCATTTGCGCGACTTTTTCCAGAATGGGAAGCAGGTCTTTCATAATGGAAATTTTCTTATCATAAATCAGGATTAGCGGTTCTTCCAACACTACATCCATATTTTCCGCATTGGTGACGAAATAGGGGGACAGATAGCCGCGGTCGAACTGCATACCTTCGACCACTTCCAAAGTAGTTTCCAAAGTCTTGGCTTCTTCGACAGTGATGACGCCGTCTTTGCCGACTTTGTCCATGGCGTCGGCAATCAGTTCGCCGATTTCCATATCGTTATTGGCGGAAATAGCGCCGACATTGGAAATTTCCTTTTTATCCTTCACGGGGCGGGAAAGGCCTTTCAAACCGGCAACCGCGGCTTTAGTGGCTTTTTCGATGCCGCGTTTCAGATCCATCGGATTAGCTCCGGCGGTAACATTGCGCATACCTTCTTTCACGATCGACTGAGCTAACACGGTAGCGGTAGTGGTGCCGTCGCCGGCGATGTCGGAAGTTTTGGACGCGACTTCCTTTATCATCTGCGCGCCCATATTCTCCACGGGATTTTCCAGCTCGATTTCCTTGGCGACGGTGACGCCGTCTTTGGTTACGGTGGGAGCGCCCCACTTCTTTTCGATGACCACATTGCGGCCTTTGGGGCCTAAAGTTTCTTTCACAGCTTTAGCCATCAAGTCCACACCCTTGACCAGGGAGGCTCTGGCTTCAGCGTTGAAAGTTAAATTTTTTGCTGACATATTTATTTCTCCGAAATTGGTTCAGTTAGAATGTAACATTTGAAATTATTGGTTTTAGTGCTGGATTCCCGCTTGCGCGGGAATGACGGATTAAGGAAGTAGTCAAGGTCAATGTCGAGTGACCAGTGACGAGTGACCAGTGACTACTTTACCACAGCTAAAATATCGCCGCGGGAAATGATTAAATACTCTTCTTCATCGATCTTGATTTCCGTTCCGCCGTACTTGGAAAAGACGATGCGGTCGCCGACTTTGATGATTTCGGAAAGCGGTTTGCCGCCTTCTTTTTTGGCGACATCATCGCCGACGGCGATGACTTTGCCCATAGTAGGGCGTTCTTTGGAAGCGGTATCGGGGATGATGATGGACCCGATTTTCTTCTCTTCTTCTTTGTCAGGTTTTACGATGACTCTTTCATCTACTGGCTTGAGGTTCATATTTTTCTCCAATTTCCTTATGAGAGTTGAAGTTTATTAGATTATTTATCATATTAGTGAACGGTAGGGGCAGGGTGATAAGCTTTCCCGTCCGGTTCGATTAAAATCCGGTAATTGTTTCTGCCATTCGCTTAATCATACTAAGCATAAAATAAAAAGTTCCCGGTATCGTTAAAATTTTTGTCAATGGATATTATTGATAATATTATATTTTACTAATGGATATGATTAGCAGTCTAATGCGAGGAGTGCTAAAGGTGGGTGAAATTTATAAAAATTATCGGTCAAAATCAAGTTTTAAATCACTTGATAGTATAAATTATTGGTGACCTTTTCAGGTTATAGAATATTTGAAAAAAAGAGAGCGATAGATTACCTTAGTTATCTTTGACCTGCCAAATACCTTACGATAAATCCGGCAATTTTGTCAAAGCGTGTTTAGATATTAAAGTTAGCTCGATGAAAATCAGACGCGAGATAGACAAAAAAGCTGCGGAAATTCGTTCTAAACCGGTTTCAGCCAAGGGGAAAGTCGTTTTTGAAGATTCGACCAAAGTTAAAGCCGGCCTGAAAGAACGCGGCGAATCCATTCATTTGGCGATAACGGCAATTCCGAGGTATAGCCTGCAGGGCCGTCCGCGTATGCACAAGCAGTTTATGTTCTTGCAAACCGGTCCTGCGGATGTTATTAAGGAACAGCTTAAATCGTTAAAAGCCAAAGCGATAGTTCATGACGGCGATATGGATTTGACCGGCTGCGCTGACTATATTCAACGCTGTCTTTGGCATCTTCCACATCAACTTGGTCACTTCCTATGGCAGGACGGGTTGGGCATTGAAGCTAAAAAACCTTATATAAAAGAGCTGATAAATACGCTTCATCACAGCGTATCCGTGGAAACGATGCTGCAAGGTTACAGCAAAATAATCAACGAGTTAAAAGAAAAAAAGTATTACCATAGCTTAGTCCATCTGCAAAATGCTAAAAAAGAAATCACTATAGCGAAAGAACAGGGACTGCCTTATCCCACAACTTCGCCGGTAGAACGGGAAATGCGTGAAATCAACCGCAGAGCCGATGTTGGAACCAGATGGTCAGTTCCAGGAATCGAAAACCTGCTATTAGTTAAAACTTATAACAAATTCTCTTGATTAAAAGATAAAAAAGTCACCAGTTTTATTTGCTATCAAAACAGTATATTTAAGCGAAAAGAGATGTTTTTAAATCATCAAAAGAGACCGTGAAAATCAATTCACGGATTTAGGTTATAACATAACCTATTAATAATACAAAGTTTTTTCTTGTTAATCTTGTCTAATTAATGAATTATTCAGGTAAGTAATCGAATTCACGATTTCATAAAAAATTGACATTGTGACTAAAGATGACTTAATTAAAGTGTAATCAAGTTCCCAAAGTTTTTTCGCTTGTTTGGTAGGGACAGAACAGTGTTCTGTCCCTACAATCGGGAAGCAATAATTAGGCGCTTATCGCTCGTACATCGACAAAAAATTGTCGATAATTTGGTCGAAACTGTGGTGTTAGGTGTCCTCACCTGACACCATTCTGATTTCAATGTTTACTGTATTTGTAGGGACGCGACCCTGTATCGTCCAGCTTTTTGGACGAGGCGTTGCCTCGTCCCTACATTAGACATTAAGGTACTTCAGCTGCGCAGCCTCATCTTCCGGGCACAGTCCCGGACGAGGCATAGAAACTGTATAACCAAAATTTGCGTTTAATTAACTTCTATAACGGAGATATCATGCTAAAAGTAGTCAATCTGGAGAAATGCTATACCAAGTTTTCCGATACTTTTTCGCCGAAAATTATAGGGGAATTGAACGGTCAGCATATTAAAGTGGTATGGCTGGAGGGGGATAAAGTGCCGTGGCATATCCACGATCAGGAAGATGAATTATTTTGGGTAGTGGAAGGCCTTTTGGAAGTTCATACTCGCAAAGAAAAGGTCATATTGCAATCAGGGGAATTCTGTATCGTGCCCCGGAGGATGGAACACCGGGTAGTACCGGCCGGCAGAATCAAACTAATTCTGTTCGAACCGGCGGGAATAGCTCACACCGGCAGTGTCAAGAGCGAGATCACTAAGGAGCGATATGATTGGCTGGAGGTGTGATTATACCAATTCTGATTAATATTTTCCGATTGTAGGGACAGAACACTGTTCTGTCCCTACCTAAACATGCGAAAAGACTTTTTAGAATTGCTATAATTTCACTTTAAGAGAATAAGTTTTTCCGTGCGGGAGAATTTACCGGCGCACATGCGGATAAAGTAGATGCCGCTGGGATAGTTTCCGGCGTCGAAAGTGACGCTGTGCAAACCGGGATATTGCTGCTCATCGACCAGCTGAGCGACTTCCTGTCCCCGGATATTATAGACAATAATCTCCACATTGGCGGTTACGGGCAAGCCGTAAGTTATGGTCGCAGTGGGATTGAAGGGATTGGGATAGGGACGGTTTAGGCAGTATTCTTGGGGGATCGAGGCGAAGACGGAATTTTCGCCGTCGAACAATTGACCGGAGCAGAGCCAGTCATAGGATTCGCCGATACTGCCGTCGGCGGGTCCTAATTTCTGGAAATTGAAATGATCGCTATGTTCGATCACCCAGGGATAATCGCCGGTGTAGGCGTAATAAGTATAAATACCACCGGGAGCGAATCCGGGCACATTCTGCGTTTTCAATCTTTCTACGGTAAAGGTACCGAAAGTAATATCATAAACTGTGAAAATCGGTACCGCCGCGCCGGAAGGCAAAATAATCTGCGACCAGACATCGGTAGTCTGCGGTACCAGCGTAGTGTTATCGACCGCAATGGTATAATTGAAGCTGCCGCCGTTGGCGGGAATGATAATAGGCGGGTTTTGCGGCGTCAAGGTTATTAATACCGGAGGTATTCCCGCTCCCAAACGCACCAGCCAAACATCTTTTCCGCCGGTGCCGTAAGATTCGGTGAAACCGGAAACGGCATAGCCGATATTGGACACCAAAGTTACACAGCGACCGGCTTCGTCTTCCGGACCGCCTAAGACAATTTCTTCAGTCTGTATCCCGGAAGCGTCAGTCCTGATGATGTACAAATCCGTATCGCCGGAACCCCAGGAATCGGTTTTACCGGAGATAATGAAGCCGCCATCGGGGGTCTTCTTAACCGAATAACCGGCGTCATTGCCGACGCCGCCATAAGTTTGGGTCCATTGCAGTGTCACGCCGCCGCTGACTTTGAATAACAGGACATCTTCATTGCCATTGGGGGTGGAAGTAGTGGAACCGACCCCGACAAAGCTGCCATCCTCCAATTGAATGATGTCGTAAGCTTTTTCCACTCCCGCGCCTCCGATGACAACACTGAGGGATTCCTCACCGGCCGCGTTAGTTCTTAGGACTAAGGCATCGATGGAATCAGCGGTGAAATTTTCCGTCCAGCCGGCGATGATGAATCCGCCGCCTGCGGCATTTTCGATGCAGCGGGCTTCGTCAATACCGGCGGCGCCGATGGTTTGATGCCAAGTATAGACACCGGCGGCATCGGTTCTTACCATATAAATATCTTTGCCGGTGGTGGAAGTAGTTCTGAAACCCGTCATAGCGAAGCCGCCGCCGGGGACTTCCACTACACTGTAGGCGCGGTCTTCCAAACTGCCGCCGAAAGTGTGGGGAGTAGTCCACAAAGACTGTAGGTTTTCACCGATCTTGATTAAATAGTAATCCGCCGAACCAGCGCCGTAGGAATAGGTATAACCGGCGACAATATAATTATTATCGTTAGTCTTTTTAATACAATAGCCGCCGTCGTTATTAATACCGCCAATATTGCTTTCTCCTGCAAATCCCCCATTGGCATCTGTCTTTATAAAATAGACATTATCCGATGCACCCGAGGCTGCAGCTCCGGTGACAATAAAGCCGCCGGTGGCGGGGATTTGACAATGACTCCAGCCTTCTTCGTTGGCCGCGCCGCCATAGGTATGAGTCCAAAGCGTATCCGGCGGAAGCTGAGGATTGACAATGGAAAACAGACTGTCGCTAATGTCGGAATAGACAAATCCGCTAAGATATCCTTCGATTTTAATGCGGCAGTTGTCTGAAGCGGGACCCGTGACGCCGGGCCAAATCCATTCGACTAAATTTCCAGCCAATCCCTGCGCTAACGGCGTCCAATTGGCGGTGTCGGAGCGGGAAAGATGTAAATTCAGACTATCGAAGACAGTGGAACAATTCCAGCGGAGGGTGTCGGTATCGCCGATGGTGAAGATTTCGTTGCCGTCGGGGTAAATCACCGTGATTACGGGCGGAGGAGGCGGATTGACGATGGAGAAGAGGCTGTCGCTTTGATCTGCGGTCTGAAATTGCCCGAAATAGCCGATGATGCGTATGACACAGCTGTCTGATGTGGGCGGCGTGATTTCATCCCAAGTCCATTGCGTGGTATCTCCGGGAATCCCTTCGGCTAAAGTTTCCTCGAACAAAGCGCCGCCATTGCGGGAAAGTTGAACAGCAAAACTATCGATTTCTCCGGTGAAGGACCAGAAAATTATTGCGGATTCGCCGATAGTTAGGGATTCGCCGCCGATGGGGGAAGTGAGGCTTACCAATGGCGGAATCGTGCCATCGCCTTCGAGGCGGATGAGGTAGGCGTCTTCTCCTCCGGCTCCATAGGAACAGGTTTTTCCGGCAATAATATAGCTGCCATCGGAAGTCAACTGAATGCTGCGACCTTGATCATTATTTATTCCGCCAACAGTTTTGTACCAGATTTGATTACCTAAGGTATCAGTTTTTATAATATAAACATCGGGTAATCCTGCTCCTAAAGATTGAGTCCAACCGGCAATAACATATCCTTCATAGGTCTTTTGAACGCTTAAACCTTCATCATAATCTATTCCGCCAAAGGTTTTATGCCACAATTGATTGCCTAAGGCATCTGTTTTAATGAGATAAACATCATAAAGTCCCGCGCCAAAAGACTGTGTCCAACCGGTTAAAATATATCCTCCGTCAGTTGTTTGCTCAGCGAACTGACCAATATCAGAATCAATTCCTCCAAAAGTTTTATACCATAGTTGATTGCCTAAGGCATCGGTTTTAATGAGATAAAAATCATCAGAACCTGCGCCATAGGAGGTAGTATAGCCTGCGATAATATATCCTCCATCTGTTGTTTGTTGAACGCTATACGCCCATTCTCCTCCGGTACCCCCAAAAGTTTTAGTCCAGAGGGTATCGCCATCGGCATCGGTTTTTATCAAATAAACATCACCAGTGTATTGTCCGGTGTAGTTGAATACTCCGGCAACTATATATCCGCCATCAGAAGTTTGTTGAACACAGTTTCCACGGTCATCATTATTACCGCCATAGGTTCTGTACCAAGATTGATTACCGGCGGCGTCGGTTTTTATCAGATATACATCTAAATAACCCACCGCTAAAGAATTGGTATAACCGGTTATGATATATCCTCCATCTGAAGTTTGTTGAACAGAACTACCAGCATCGCCGGCGGTTCCTCCGAAGGTTTTTACCCAGCTTTGATTACCTGCAAAGTCGGTTTTGAGAAGATAAACATTCGAGAAGGTATCAGGCGAGGTTTGACTGCCTGTAAGAACGAATCCGCCATCCGAAGTTTGTTGAACGCAAAATCCAACTTCATCTCCACTTTCCCCAAAAGTCCTGGTCCACAGCGTGTCCGGGGCGAGCATTGCATTAGCTACACTAAACACGCCATTGCTGACATCCCAAATCTCCAGCGCCCCGCAGTGCCCTAAGATACGAACCAGGCAGCTATCCGATTCAGGAGCGGTGACATTCCAAGCGAAGAAATTCCCGGTCAATCCGTTGGCGATAGATTCCCAAACAATTCCATTGTTCCGGGAAAGGGAAAGATCGAAGGAGGCAAATCCGGGATCGTTCGACCATTGGATATTCATCGTTTGACCGATGGTGTAGTATTCACCGCCGTTGGGGGAAGTAAGTGTAAGAGAAGGCGGAATTCCAGCTTGGTCATAATAATACGCCCCCATATCGGCCATCGTGCTATCCGGATCCGGCGGACTCCCCGGATCCCCCGCGTCGATGCAGGGGGAGGCTGCCGTCAGGCGGTAAAGCGAATCGGGATTAGTGGAGAAAAGCGGATTAAGGAAAATATTATTAAAGATATCACAGGAATCTCCATTTGAGTTAACTGTAGACAATACTCCATAGACTCCACCAGTAGAACCGGTGAAAGCTCCGCCGCTGTTATTATATAAATCACAATAGCTAATATATCCGGGAGAATTAACTAAATTTACACCGGAACTTTGGTTATCGGCGATGATGCTATTTTTAATTTGCGCCGAATTACTTTGTTCTATATGAATTCCTCCGCATAAATTGGCGCTGGAGTTTCCTTCAATGACACAATGATCGATAATCGGCCAGGAAGAAGTCATCCATATCCCGCCGCCATAATAGTTTTCACAGATGTTGTCGGTAATGACACAATATTCTATAATTG
>Ga0172371_10011395_pt1 | contig 11857 bp, 9 predicted proteins | sample Lak12m_FD_114543 | JGI IMG/M metagenome (GOLD analysis project Ga0172371, IMG submission 114543) | Freshwater microbial communities from Kabuno Bay, South-Kivu, Congo - kab_022012_12m | ecosystem: Environmental > Aquatic > Freshwater > Lake | place: Democratic Republic of the Congo: South-Kivu...
ACCCGAAAGAGTGTCAAGGATCATCGCTGCCACCACGACTCCCGGACGCACATCGCTCTCCCTGGCACACAGGCGATCAACCTCGTCAGCCACGCCGATTTTCTTGACAAAGGCGGCTACAATGGGTAGAAATCCCATGTCCGCATAGGACAGTATATCCGGCATCACGCTCATCATACACCTCACTGAGCGCCAACTGTGCCGGAAAACAACTCCTTTGTCGCGTTCCTTTTTGGGGGCTCCCGAAAAATCACCCGACACTGCCGTAAAATGGTGCGGAAAGTAAGGCACAAGCATTACATTCGGAAAAAGTGACCTCGGAGACGCTGAATCAGGTCGCGGCCGCGTCGCAACGGAGCCGTAAGCTTCCAAGATAGCGAATTCTCGATCCTATGGATTTCTTGCTGAATCCTATGGATTTCCTGCTGACTCTCTGCCAACCTGAGTTGAAACTCGTTTCTTTCGTCCGCGATTGATCCAAGGGTGTCTCTGGCTCGGAAAGGCCTATCGAGAACTGCTAAGGTTTCTTGTACCCACATCTGCCGGTCCCAAGTAGTGATGAGCGACTGAAAATCGGCTTCAGCCTCCACGAGGCGATGAAGATCGGCGTCTGACAAACTCAAGCCTAACCCACTAAAAACTCTACCCATGATCTTCCGCAGGGGAACTTGAGTGAACTCAGGTCCCAACGCGTCTTGGACTCTGAAATGCAAAAGTCCTCTGAATAAGACCAGTTCAATTGGCAAAGGCTCTAAGTAATTCCACTCGGCATCAAAATAAACGAGTCCCGGATACACATTTGGACAGGGAATCAAATTGCGGGGAACGCAGTCCAGGAAGCGACCGGGAAGGGTGCCGACGGACCCGGTTCCACGTTCTTGCACCAGGTTCTCTCTTAAGAAACCGTACCAAGGCGTCAAATCCTTCACAAAGTCCGATATGGTGATCTGTTGCTGGGCAAGACTCTTGGTCAAACTGTGGGCCATAGTCTCACCCGACACATAGACATTTTTTTGCGGCACCAGCATCTCAACAATTTCGGGAGACTCGTGAGGAATTTCAGAATGGAGTCGGTCCTTCTGCACCTCAATCACTCCGTCAGTCCTCCGTAAGGTCGTTACTGTTCTAAATCTCTTCCTTCTATGACCGTTGAAGAGTTTCACGAGCCAATCTGCATTCATTGCCAACGATGAAGGCTCTCGTCTCGAAGCAAACACAAGAAAAGAGTTCGACAGGTGCTCACCGAGCTGGTTCCTCGTCATGACTGGCCATGCAGCCTGTTCGGAGAAATAGTTGTCGCGCGGACGCGAATAGTCCCGAGCCACGAATTCGGAGATAATGCGCCCTGATTCAAATTGACGGTCTTGCATGCCCGTTTCTGTAAAGACCGCGTAAGGTAACTTGTAATCGGGAAACGGATAGAAGAACTTGGTGAATGGAAAACCTGCACATACGATTCTTTCTATCAGTTCCTGCCGTCCGAAGGTGACAAATCCTGCGCCTGCATCGTACAAATTCTCTATGCCATAGAACATTCTACCTGCGTGATCTTCGCTACACCCGCTGAAGTACTTGAGACCGAGCTGATTCTCGATAGCAATTATAAGAGATCCAGAATCCTTGAGGAAAGCACCAACTCTTGCCAGAAAGGAATTGACGGGATCTGTCCCGCCAAAATATGCGGGGGCGTACTCCAACACCCCAATTGCAAGAACAATGTCAAAACTTCTCTCGCTCTCGAACCGGTCAAAATTGTCGCAAAATACCGCGACATTAGGAAGATCCTGACATCGGACTGCGGTAATTTGAGCCCTTCTCGGGCTACCTTCCACGGCAGTTACTGTCCGCGTTCCAGCCTCCCCGAGAAAGCGTGTGAGTGCTCCGCAGCCCGATCCGATTTCCAGCACATCAAGATCCTTGAATTCAAATGGCACCAGAAGATTTTCACGGCTCGCCGACAGGTGGTATTCAAGAGGCCACCTCATGCGAGGCAAGCTCAGTTCGTCCGAGCCTGAACTCCTGTCGGTCGCGGAACGTATGATCTCGAGGGTTTCTTCCTCCACTTCGTCGCCATCAGAGTACGATATTTCTCCGCTGCGGTCTTTTCTGCGCCAAATTCCCACCGATTCATCAAATTCGTAATTCTGTTTTGTCCTCACCATTTCGTATCCTGCCTCAATTCTTCTTCCATCCTATCAGTAAGAACATATTCACGCAAACCAATCCTGTCGCATGCTCCACGGCAACGGAGCCGTCCGACCCCAATCTCTTGACAGACAAGCGCACCCTAGTATACTGGAAACCAGTGCTTTCTTGGGTACGTGGCCGATATTGCTCAGGTTAACCTTACCATACTAATATGGATTCGGTTTCCAAATGAGACGGCATTTTGACCGCTGATTCCGATCTGGTGCGACGCGAACGGTAAGTGCTCGATTACTGAACCTATCTGTCCACCAGGCTGTTCAGCGAGAGAGGAGACCAACAATTGCCTGGCCGAATATGGACGGGCATGCGTCCCGATGAAGAGAATACGACATCTTGCCGGCAGAATCATTCACCTATCGCGAAAAGCCGCGGGGTTTGTTTCATCCAGTGTGACCAGAAACGAAATCATTTCCAGGTTTGACACCTGGCGGCGCAGACCGACCCTATTTGGTACCCCTATAAATTTGCATGTGGAGATAACGAACCGGTGCAATCTGTCTTGCAGAACCTGTGGGAGAAATTATTGGGACAAGAGTTTGAATCCCCTGGGTGACATGTCGCCGGAGACAATGCTGAAGCTGGACCCGTACCTCAGACGCGCCTCCTGGATAAATGTTTGGGGATATGGTGAGTCCTTGTTGAGCCCGCGGTTCTTCGATCTCATGGACCACTGCGCCGGATTCAAGGGTGAGATTCAATTGTTTACCAACGGCACTACCCTGACAAAGGAAAACACCGAGAGACTGATTGAAAAGCATCTCCACGCCCTGGTCGTCAGCCTGGACGGAGCAACGCCCAAGACCGTGCATGAGACAAGATCCGGCGTTTCGCTGGACGACATCGTAAACAAAATATCGATGTTGAACGAGTTGAAAGCCTCACGCGGGAAAGGTCGCCCAAGTCTCTCCTTCAGTTTTACCGCCTCAAGGAACAACATTCATGAACTGCCGGATCTGATAAGACTCGCAGCACGCCTGAAAGCAGCCAACGTTTATGTGTCCATTGCTCGTATATTCCATCCGTCTCTCAAACACGACTCGCTGCTGAATGATCTGCCGTCCGCAATAGCGGCATTCTCGCATGCAAGTGAGCTCGGCCGGCATCTCGGAGTCCATGTCAACGTTCAGACAGCGCCAAACGAAGCTTGCCGCCAGCCATTTGAGATGCTTTTCATTAAGTGGAACGGTGACGTATTCGGCTGCTGCGCCAGCGCATACCACTCCGTTCCGCGGTTCCAATTGTTTCTTGGCAATGTTCACGAGATTTCCCTCGATGCCATGTGGAACGGAGACTATATGAAGCAAGCGAGACAGGGATTGCTTGGGCAGGCTCCGCTAAACGAAATATGTGCAAGATGTCCTTACTATGGACTGACCATCGAGAACCTTCAAAAGTATCCCGTTCAAGTGCCGGACTAATGCAATCGATGAACAGCGTTATTGGTTATGAAGCTGGTGTATCTCCCGAGACTTCTATGGTCATTTCCAGGTCTGCTATTCCGACAGCCCGACTGTTGTTGTTCACTTCGAGCATTATCACGTTGTATCGCCTGTCCACCCCCCATGGTGTGCCGGTCTCGTCCTGCTGAGCCATTCCCAGAGTGACCAGGTAGTTGCCGGAAATAAGCCGGGGTAGGAACGAGTACTTTGTTACCATGAAATCGCCTTTACGATGCCCGGGAATGCCCACAAACATCTCTCTTGTATTGTTGTTATATACAAACACGCCCTCGATAGTCTGGATCGTGAACCCCATAATGATATTATCCAGGTCTTCCTCAGAATAGCTTTTCACATAAATATCCACGCGCTCGTTTGTAGAACATCCGGTGATGTCATGTCGGCCGTCTGACACCACAAGATAGTCGACGAGTCTTCCTCTAAAGTCACCGCACCGGTATTCATTCGGATTATACGATCTGCGATTCGGAAAGTTGTCATCCGTCCGGGTATCTCGACGAAAGAAATCGATCTCATCTCGTCCGGTCGGGGCTACGCTGCCCCCTTCAAGCGAACGCACCGGCCATAACCTGCGGCCTTGGGGAGTCGTGTTGTTTGACGGGCCCTGCCTGTGCTTCTGTCCCCAGAGCAGGTCACGATACACGTTGAGCACGTCCTTGACGGACCCCTGGAAGTAAACACGTCCCTCTTCCAACACCATTCCCTTGGTGCACAGTCTCGTCAGGTGATCCTCAGAATGGGTGACGAAGAGGACGGTTCTTCCCTCTTCTCGAATCTCCTGAAATTTTCTGAAGCACTTGGCTTGAAAGAGCGCATCACCGACCGCGAGAGCCTCATCGACCACCAGTATGTCAGGGTCAACATTTATTGCAGTAGAGAAGGCCAGACGGACGAACATTCCGCTGGAATAGCTCTTAACCGGCTGATCGATAAATGCCGCCATCTCTGAGAATTCGACAATGGATTGGAATCGTTCTTCGATATCGGCACGGCTGAGGCCGAGAATCGCGCCATACATATATACATTTTCTCTCCCGGTGAATTCAGGATGAAAACCAGCGCCCAGCTCCAGCAAGCCGGCAATTCTGCCCCACGCTTCGACCGATCCGGTGGTAGGCGCCACCGTGCCGCAGATGATCTGAAGCAGCGTGCTCTTCCCGGACCCGTTCCTGCCTACGATGCCCAGTGTCTCACCTTTGGCCAGGTCGAAGGAGACATCATTCAGAGCCCAAAATTTGGAGTGGCAGGAAATCAAACCGCAGGTCAGAATCTCTTTCAGCTTATGTTTCGGACTCTGGTAGATCCTGTACCGTTTTCCGAGACTCTTGACCGAAACCGCTATTTCGTGGTCGCGTGACGAAGGCTCTACAACCGGTTCTTGGGGCCGTATTCCGGCTGTTCCACCTTCATATGACATCGGCAAAGTACCTTTTGGTTTTCATGAACCCGATATATCCCAATTGCATGACGATTAGGGAGACGACTGTAATAAGCGCCCACCATCCCCACTCGATCCCCTGGCCCAGGACGAGGGTACGCCGAGTGTTCTCCAAGATCGTAGTGAGCGGGTTGAGCCTCATTGGCAGTTGAAGAACCTCGGGCACCGCGGACAACGGATAGAGAACCGGTGTTGCGAAAAAGAGGAGTTGAAGCAGGATCGCCATTGCCTGGCCCAGATCCTTCACAAACACGCCGAGAGATCCCAGGAACCAGCTCATTCCCAGACTGAATGCAGCCATCGGGAGCAGCACCAACGGAAAGAGGTACAACGTGGATGAGATCTTCGGTGAGAAGATAACGAGAGCGGGGATCAGCATCAACAAGCCCAGGACAGCATTCAAGAGGCTTGCACCAAGAGCCGCCACAGGCAGGATTTCCAAAGGAAAGACGACCTTCTTCACAAAACTGGCCTGTTCCGCTATCGAAAGCGGGGCCTTTGAAGCGGAAACCGCGAATATATTGTACACGATGATTCCGCCAAAGAGGATCAACGCGAAGTCAGATCGACCGGCACCCTCTATTGATCCGAACTTGGCCCCGAGCACTATGCTGAAGACAAAAAAGTAAACCGCCAGTGTCAGGAGAGGGCTCAGGAACGCCCAAACCAGACCCAGATGTGTGCCCTTGTACCGTCCCTCGAATTCCCGCCACGCGAACAGAACAACGAGCTCTCGGTGCTTCATCAGGTCGGAAAGTAGTTTCAGAGGGTTGACGAAGTCCCGCAGGGGAGGGGGCTCGCTCGTAATGCAAGTGGTAGGGTTCATTACCTGCTCGAATTCCTTGGTTCCTGGTGCATCAATAGTAACGGTTCCTCAGCACGAACGCAAGATTCCGGCGTGACGCCCGAAAACAAGATCACACCACCAAGACACCAAGACACCAAGAAGTCATCTGAACATGCTCCCAGTAACCGCTTGGGTTGGCGGGGTCCGGCGGAAGAAAGCTCTTGCCGAGGTCTACACCGAGGAGATTGACCACCCTGGCGAGGGCCGATGTGCCGCTCCGATGCATACCCAGGATGATGACCGCCTTCTGTGCACTCCGATTAGCGTCAGTCATGGTTCTTCTCGTTCCCGGGCTCCTGCCCTGAGCATTACCTGCATTTTGGTCGTTGGACACCGGGCTCATGTCCCTTATCGTTTCGATGCCCGAGTCGATGATGCAAAAACGGCTAGATTCCGCCATACTAAGTAGGGCAATTGAGGACTTCTGCCCTGAAAGGGCATACCTTGAATAGCCATGGGTTTTAACCCATGGGAACGATGAACAATAATAAATAGTTATGGACCCTAAGGGGGTCCACCAACGAGAAGAGGAGTGTTCCACCGAGGGTTCAAAGATCGGGGGGATCGTGATTGGTCGACCCCTTCAGGGTCGCTCCGGAGAATTGGGTGGATGCCTGTCTCCACGGGTTGAAAACCCGTGGCTATTCAGGGTGAGCCCCTTCGGGGCACTGGCTGGTCGGCACCTCCAATCGGTTAGCCTATCGTAAGCCCCGCGTTCTGCGCGGGGTGTCCAGCGAAAAGATGTGGGACATGCTCAGGGCTCCTGCCTGGGAACAAGAAAGATGATTTTACCCCGTGGGAGGCGGGGAGACCGGCGCTACTGAAGAGCTTACCCTGATCGCCGTGAGGTGCTACCGAAAACTTGACAGGCTCACTCCTTCGACTCCCGCTCCTTTTCCAGTTTTTCCAGGTACTTCGCGACGATGACACCACATACGGGGCATTCATCCATTTCCGTTTCCTGAGACCTGCCACACGCGGGACACTCCCAACGCCTGGCACGCTTCTTCTCTGGAGCAGGCACTGACGACGACCCACGGAACCGGTCCCGCAGTCCGTGAACATCCACCGTGGAATCTACTGTAGAGATACGCTGGTCCACTTCGACCTGCTTCATAATACCCGAAAAGACGAGATGTTCGAGCAGGCTCTGCAGCCCCCGCGCAGACAAATGGTACTTATCCATCAGGTCGGAATCCGCCGCACCCGACCTTATGTCCTTCATCACCGTAGTCATCTTTATCTCGGAAGACAACTGGTCATCCATCGAGTTACCGACATCCCTCAGGTCGTCTTCCCCGGATTGCCTCACTATCTGCGAAACGAACATCGTGCCCATGAAGGTCGGCATCCTGATATCGAGCTCTTCGAGTTCTATCAGCCCGGCGAGCAACAGCTTATTGAACAGGCTTTGAAGCCCCTTGGCGGAGAGGCGGTACTTCGCCATGAGCTCGGCATCGGTCATCCCTGCGCGAATGTCCTTGAGCGCAACATCCGCATCGATCTTCCGTTTTCCCAAAGTGCCCTCCAGATACCCCACGCCGGTTTGTCGCGCTGTACAATGTACTCTACTATATCACGAATCGCACCAGCCGCAAGTACGATCATCTGTCCGGGTAACTTCTCAAAAAACCCGGGCGAGTTCCAAGATTTCCCCTCCCCGACCCTCCCCGCAAGCAGGGAGGGAGCGCTTCCCCCCGCTTGCTGGGGGATAAGAGGGGGGAAATGGCCCGGGCTTATTGAGAAGTTACCTGTTCGGCTCGTAACCATTCATTTACGCAAGGTAAATCTTCATCCTATAGTGGCGCAGGCTTTCCAGCCTGCGGGAATTTCCAGCATTTGATTTGGCAGACTGGAAAGTCTGCCCCACAAGAGTGAATGTTACGTCCAGATCAAAGATTCCTCCATACAAAGTGCTCGGTTGAAGATCGGCCGAGCGCGTCGGGATGGTGAGGGCGCGGAATTGTCGACAACTCTCTCGTACCATCATGTAGAATTGGACCCGATAACCTACCTCTATGTCGTTTCACGTCCTCCCGAAAGTAACCCGGATACGTACCTTCTGTCAGTTTTCGATTACCCTTTCAATCCCTTACCTCTGTCGATCCCCTCATGGCACATATCTTGATAGTGCCCCCTCACGGATCAACGTTCCGAAAGCCATAAACCGGGAGACTTGACATGACTCGCAAAGAAGCCACTGCGCTCATCCTCACAGCTAAGAAAGAAAAAGGCCTCACCTGGGAACAAATAGCTCAAGAAGTGGGCGGCCACAAGATCTGGGTGACGTCCGCATTGCTCGGACAGAACAGCATGAGTGCTGAAGAAGCGGACAAGGCCGCAAAGCTGCTTGGCCTCGGCAAAGACGTGGCCGAAGCCCTGGTCGAATACCCTCTGAAGGGTTCTCTGGATGACACCGTGCCCGTCGATCCCCTGATTTATCGCTTCCATGAAATCACGCACGTCTATGGTACGGCCATGAAGGCAGTGATCCATGAAATGTTCGGTGATGGGATCATGAGTGCCATAGACTTTGAAATCGATATTCGGAAGAAGGAGGACCCCAAGGGCGACAGGGTAATCATCGAATACAACGGAAAGTTTCTTCCCTACAGAAAATGGTAGGAACGCTGCAATACCGGCTCATCGGTGAAAAGAATAACCAATTGAAGTAGTTCAAGAAGTCAAATACGGAGGTTGTCCCACATGGGGTATGACGACAGACAAGGTAAAGATATAGTCGGAACAGTGCAATCACTCAGCGATCCCTTTGATCCCGATGTTTCGATTCGTCATGGATCTGCATCTCAAGCGAAGGGACCTGACACAAATCCTGTTGAAAGCCCGGAAGAGGTAATCGATCGTGCAATCGAAAGCGCGGTCGTTAGATCGATTTTCCAGGGAAACGAGGTTTCCAGGCGAAGATTCATGAAAGTCGCCGGCTCCTCGGCGGCCATATCGATCATCGGGCGCATCTTTCCTCTCGCAGCAGCCAAGTCCTGGGCCAAAGATTCATCCGGCCCTTTGGAAAAGAAGGATTTGAAGATCGGATTCATCCCGATCACCTGTGCGACACCGATCATCATGGCCGATCCCATGCAGTTCTACGAGAAACACGGACTCAAGGGAACCAAGGTTGTCAAGGCCGCGGGTTGGGCGATGATTCGAGATTGGGCGGTAGCCAAACAGGTGGATTGCGCTCATATGTTGTCTCCCATGCCATTGGCGCTGACAGTCGGCGCGGGGGCCAGGCCCACGCCTTTCTACATGCCGGCGGTCGAGAACATCAACGGTCAGGCCATCACGCTTCACATAAAGCACAAGAACGTCAAGGAGCCCAAGGACATGAAGGGCTTTACTTTCTGCGTGCCGTTCGACTATTCCATGCACAACCTTCTGCTGCGTTACTTCTTGGCGGAAGGAGGAGTGGATCCGGACAAGGAAGTGAAGATCCGTGTGGTGCCGCCGCCGGAAATGGTGGCCAATCTGAAGGCTCAGAACGTGGACGGATATCTTGCGCCTGACCCGTTCAACCAGAGAGCGGTGTTCGAAAAGGTAGGCTTCATCTTCAAGTTGACGAGAGACCTGTGGCCCGGCCATCCGTGTTGTGCTTTCGCTGCCTCCAAGGAGTTTGCAACGGAAATGCCCAACACGTTCAAAGCCGTATTCAAATCCATCGTCGATGCCACCATGTTTGCGCACAAGGCCGAGAACAGGAAGGACATTGCCAAAGCCATCTCCCCGAGGAACTTTCTCAATCAACCGCCGGTCGTGGTGGAACAGGTCCTGACCGGTAACTTTCCCGATGGATTGGGGAATACTCGAAATGAACCGGACCGCATAGATTTCAACCCGTTTCCCTGGCACTCCATGGGCGTCTGGATTCTCACCCAAATGAAACGGTGGGGATACATCCAAGGTGATGTCGATTACAAGAAGATCGCGGAACAAGTGTTCCTTGCCGGAGAATGCGGAGATATCATGAAGAGCCAGGGATATCAAGCGCCGGCTACGACGTACACCAAGCACACGATCATGGGCAAGGTATTCGATCCGGAGAAACCGGAAGCGTACATCGAGAGTTTTGCCATCAAGCGAACCTGATCGGTAAAAGAAAAGAAAAGGCAACCACTAAGACACAAAGACACCAAGAAGAGAAGAAAGATAAGAGGCTTGTCCGCGGATGAAACAGATTTACGCCGATGAAGAAATACCAAATAAATTCAGTCCGCTGCATTTGATTTCTTTGTGTCTTGGTGTCTTAGTGGTGAAATTCTTCTCTTTCTTCTCTCTTTTCCGTGCCTCCGTGGTGAACGAAGAGTACCGGCACGGAGGCCGGCGCTACCGAAGAGTGCCCCGTGTTCTGCTTGGTGGTGCTGCTATTGAAGCGAGAGTTCCTGTGCCCTTCAAAGCCCTCTACAGTACGTGACAAGGAGAGTTGATTATGAGAAGACCCGGAGGCAGACCCGGAGGCAAAGGCTGGCTTGTTCTGAGCCTATTGTTTCTCTTCATATTTGTCGCGGGCTGGCAAATCTTTACCACTTCCTTCCGGGATCTTCCGGGTCCGTGGCCCGTAGCGGAAACGGCATGGTATTTTCTTTCAGACCCGTTTTACGATAACGGCCCCAATGACAAGGGAATCGGCACCCTGGCCCTTTACAGCCTTGGAAGACTGACCGTGGGGTTCGTAAGTGGTTCGTTGGTGGCAATAGTCTTCGGTGTGATACTGGGGTTAAATCAGACGCTATTCAAGGCCATGAACCCGTACATCCAGGTACTCAGGGCCATATCGCCCATAGCCTGGATGCCTCTCTTGCTCTACTCAGTGCAAAACAGTAACACCACCGCTCTGTTGGTGGTTTTCATGGCGAGCGTCTGGCCCACTCTGGCAAACACAGCCTTCGGAGTATCCACCATCAAGAAAGACTACATAAACGTGTCGAATATTCTTCAGATGAAGCCCATCAGCAAAGTATTCAAAGTGATTCTCCCCGGTGCCGGACCCACCATAGTGGCGGGTCTGAAGATCTCCATGGGAAGCGCATGGGTAGCAATCGTCCCTGCGGAAGCACTGTTAGGCTCACTGGGACTCGGATACTTTGTCTGGAACGAGTGGAACAACCTCTCTCTGACGAGCGTTGTATTCGCGATCCTGGTTATTGGCGTGGTCGGGGTCTTTATTGATTTCATGTTCACAAGTCTGGCTAAACGTCTGGCCTACGTGGATTAGGAGGAGCTTATGGAATTGCTCAAGGTTGAAGCCGTATCGAAATACTTCGTGACGCCCGGCGCAAAGTCAGAGTTGTGTGTATTCAAGGATGTCTCCCTGAGTGTGAAAGAGAAGGAATTCGTCGCTGTTCTCGGCCATTCGGGATGCGGAAAATCGACGCTCCTGAACATCATAGCCGGAATCGAGTCAGCGGCGGACGGGTACGCATACATTGACGGTAAACAGATTACCGGACCCGGCCTCGATCGGATGGTAGTTTTTCAGAATTTCGCACTTTTGCCTTGGCTGACGGTGTTTGGAAATATCCGCATAGCTGTCAACGCTGCACATCCCGAATGGGACCGGCACGAGATCCACGGATGGGTTCAGAAATACGTGGATATGGTCGGACTCAATGGTGCCGAAAACAAGCGCCCTTCGGAGTTATCCGGCGGTATGAGGCAGCGTGTGGGGCTTGCCCGGGCCTTCTGCGTCGGTCCGAGAATGCTGCTCCTGGACGAGCCTTTCGCGCAAATTGATGCGCTGACCAGAGGCGTAATTCAGGAAGAGCTCGTGCGCATGTGGCAGGATACCGGTATCACCATATTCATGGTGACCCACGATGTGGACGAAGCCATTCTCCTGTCGGACCGTATCCTCCTCATGAGTCCCGGCCCTGAAGCCCGCATCATGGA